>Ga0209184_1000628_pt1 | contig 33278 bp, 28 predicted proteins | sample EN8Hudsemesocosm_2_FD_184627 | JGI IMG/M metagenome (GOLD analysis project Ga0209184, IMG submission 184627) | Methane-oxidizing microbial communities from mesocosms in the Hudson Canyon - EN8C Hudson Canyon (SPAdes) (version 2) | ecosystem: Environmental > Aquatic > Marine > Cold seeps | place... | reverse complement strand
TAGCAGGGTGTTGATCATTTTCTGGAATAAATTGTAAGTAAGAACATGTTTGCCCATCTTGCATGCTGGCTAGGTTAGATATTGTCTCACTTATTGTTTTCTGATTGAGTTTGTCATTAATGGTCTCTGTTTTTATACCTTCTAAAGAAGCAACTAAGGCAAGTGATTCTTTATGGTTAGGCTCACCACAATAGCTTGCTAAGTAATTAATAATGGTGGCTTTTTGGTTTAAAATGCTTAACTGGCTAGCGACATTTGCTAATAGCGAGGGGGTTGAGAGAGGGATAGAAAATTGTGCGCCTACGATTTCATCATCCCATTGATGCTCAGCTATGAGCCTGCGTTGCTCCGTTAGCCTCCTGGTTACTTCCAGCGCATAGGTTTGTTTTTCCATTGATATTATCTGATCTTCTTTTTCTTTCTTTAGTTGTGCATTCTTGAGTGTAATAAAGTGTTCGATAAGTTTGGTTGGTTGATAAGCAAAGTGTGTAAGGGCGTGAAACGGGATGTCGAGTAAATTACCATTTAGTTGTAGTTCTTTGAGTTGTTTTAATTTTTTAATACTAAACGGCAAGTCTTCTAGGTTATTAAAACTCAAGTCTAAAACCATCAGTTGGCGTAACTCGCCTATTGTTTTTGGTACTTGGTGTAACTCATTTTCACTGAGTCGAAGTGTCTTCAGTTGAGCGTGTAAGCTTAAGTTTTCTGGCAGTAGGTTTAGTTGGTTGGAACAACAGTCTAAGTATTCTAAGTGTATTAGTTGTGTAAAGGTCTTAGGTAAGTATTTTAACCGGTTATAGGCTAAATCTAAATGCTTCAACTGGCTTAGGTTGCCTATCGTTACGGGTAGTTCTGTAAGTAAGTTCCCCGCAAGATCCAAGGCCCTTAAGTTTGTTAGGCGATTAATATCATCTGGTAGGATTTCTAGCTCATTTCCTGAGAGACTTAAGTCGGTAAGATGAGTTAGTTCGAATAGTTTTTCAGGCAAGCGTTTGAGGCCGAGATAATTCAGATAAAGTGCGGTCTCCCCAGAAAGGAACGCTTCGTCAATCAACTGATTAACCTGTGAATTAGATTCCATACTGGTAATGATGAACCTCTGCTAAAACTAGGGCTCTAGTTTGTTAAATTACATTCATGAGTATGGATGATTACACTTAAATTGCGTGCTTTATTTACAAAAAAAATCAGATAAATTGCTATATATAACTAAACTAAAAAGTTAGGAGAAGGAGAATGTCGAGACTTGTTAATTATTGAATTGACTCTATAGGCAACGGGGTATGAAATACTAACCATGAAAAAACATGTGGTTCGAAAAGGTTATATTACACAAGGAAGCAGTAAAAAGCAGGTACCTGTTGAGGCGCTTGAAATTGGTATGTTTGTCAGTGAGCTTGATCGGCCGTGGCTAGATACGCCGTTCCTTATGCAAGGCTTCGTTATTGAGACTGTGGAACATATCAACCTAGTACAAGAGTTTTGCACCTTTGTGTTTATCGATGCTGTTCAGCAAGTGTACGTGCCGCCGGAAGAGCGTACGGTCTCAACACAACAAAGGCATAAACGTTATATTCATAAAGTATCAGTCGAAGATGAACATACTGCTGCGAGTGGGGTGTATAAGCAGGCCTGTAGTTTAACAAAAAGTGTGTTGGATGAGGTGCGCTTAGGTAATGCCTTTGATGTGGATAAGGCAAAGCAGACGGTAGCTGAATGTGTTGAGAGCATATTACGCAATCCTGATGCCTTGATGTGGTTAGGTAAAATTCGTAATGTTGATAACCATGTGGCTGACCATAGTTTAAATGTGTCGATTGTCGCCGTGGCCTTTGGGCGTTATCTGCAATTAGAAGAAGAGGAGCTTAAGGATATTGGATTATGTGGTCTTCTGCATGATATTGGTAAAATGAAAATCCCTCCTGAAATTTTAAAAAAAGGCAATAACTTAAGTCAGCAAGAAGACGCGGAGTTAAAAAAGCACCCACTTCATGGGCGTAACATTCTAATGTCAAACCGTTCATTATTTAGTGGTGCGACAGATGTCGCGCACTGTCATCATGAGCATTTGGATGGCAGTGGGTATCCAAGAGGGCTTAAAGAAACTGGTATTTCCTTTTATACCCGTATTATCACCATTGTTGATCTCTATGACAATTTTACGACTGGTCATGCCGGTAGTCCGCCAAAATCATCACTAGCAGCAATGCGTCACTTATATTCCTTACGAGGTAAGTATTATGATGATCAATTAGTTCTGCAGTTTATCCAATGTATCGGGTTATACCCTCCGGGCAGTATTGTTGAACTTCGTAATGGTGAGATTGGTATTGTCATCTCAACCAATCATAAACATCGTCGCTTACCGAAAGTCTTAATGCAATTAGATTCAAATAAACAAAAATGTAAAAGCCGAATTATCAATTTAGGTGATGAAAAGCAGCAAGGACAAGATCAGGAATATTTAATCAAAGATGTGTTGATTAACGGTAGTTATGACATTGATATTAACGAGCATATCAATAAAGGTTTAGTGTTTAGTTAATTCTAGAGGCTTAAGTAGAGCTACAAATAAAAACAGCCAGCTGACGTAAATTATAAGTATTTGATTTTATGGTAATTGTGAGTACTGATCGTACCGACTGTTCAGGAACAGACCGTAACTTTATGGAACAACACCCCGCGAAAATCACGCAGGATGATTTTGATTCTATTTGATGAATGGTTATCGAGTATTGGTTTGAACAAAAATACTTATGACACGCATTCAATGAGACGTACTAAGATACTCACAATGAAATTGCTACACCTCTATACATGGAGCCAGTTATAGCTGAGGTATTATCCAAGATGAAGCGCTCCAAGTGATTAATTTTAAATCCCGCTTGAGATATTGTTTCATCGATAGGGATATTTATTCTGCAGCCGCAAGCTATAATTTTCTTTATAGGAGTAAATGTATGTTGTATACCTCTAACGCTCTTTGTATCGGCCAATCCGTGTTCCAAAAATAGAAGTTGACCGCCTGGCTTAAGAATTCTGCTAACTTCAATTAGTGCGCTGTGTAAATCATTAATGCTGCACAGGGTCCAAGTGGAAACTACCGTATCAAACTTGTTATCTTTAAATGGCAGTTTTTCTGTGCTTAGGCAGTGGTGTTTTACCTCAATACCTGACGCATTCATACGCTGATAAGCTGTTTCATTCATACCTGGGTTAATATCAAGGGCTTCAATTTTCTTTATATGTGATGGGTAGTGTGGCAAGTTTAAACCTGTGCCAAACCCAATTTCTAAAACTCTTCCGTTTGAGTACTTAAGTGTTGCAGCTCGCTCCTTTGCATAATTTTCCTGACTCATGACTTTTTCTAGCATTTTTGGAAAAATTTTACGTTCGTAATAGTTCATAACAATATCCTTGTGTTCTTATTTGTATTTTCTTATCGTAACGTCTCGTCAAAAAATTGGAATATCCGTTCACGAGCCTGATAAGTAGGGTGATCAGTATTTGAATTAAAATCCTCCGTTAAAACTGAATGCGCTTGCTGAGATATATGGTGGGGATTTCCAGGGCTTGAATCTATTTCTATTTCTTCAAAACCATTTCCTAACTCGTTTTTTAAACACTTAAATCGATCAGATGGACTTATAGAATCATCACTAAATCTAAGGCCGAGAACCTTGAGTTCGCTATCAAGAGTTTTAGTTTTAATGATATTCAACTCTTCTTGAGATAAATGCAGCGAGCGCTTAAATGCGGGGGTCAAAGGTATTGGCAAATAAGGCTGGCAAACAACAGGTGCTTTCACGCAAGTTTCAACCATCATAGTAAGCGCAAAGTTACCAGTAAAACACATTCCCAATACTCCAATCCCTTGCCTACTTGTAACGTGATCTAATTTGCAGCATAACGCCCGTAGCCAGCCGGTGATTGGGCTCGAGTGATTTTTTGCGAGCATATGAAACTCCTTCCGTATGCAAACTTTAACCAGCTGCTTTGCAATGGCGTACTTTGAAGTCTCTTGTCCGGGTATGCCCGTTAAAGAAGGCATCCACACAGTAAATCCTCTAGCAACCAGAGTATTTGAAAATTCTAAAACCTTTGGCGTGATGCCAGGTAACTCATGCATTAAAACAATACCTGCGCCTTTGCCACGTTTATAAACAGGTAAAGAAATACCTTTATGTTCAAAGATAAATAATTCATATTCTTCAATTTTCAATATCAGCTCCTTTTTGTACTCAATCTTCAATAGTGGTAGCTTAACTGTTTTCAAATTGAATAAAATCAAGCTAAATTAGAACCAAACGTTCGCCTATGGAAACGAAGAAGTTATGTCTCAAATTCTGCAAAGCCAAACTATTCAGCAAATGCATATTTTTAATGCTGTCATTGAGTCAGGAAGTTTTACGAAAGCAGCAGAACGCTTAGGCATTGCTAAATCTTCAGTGAGTAAACAAGTTCGTTTATTGGAGCAACATTTTGGTGTACGTTTATTGCACAGGGAAACTAGAAAATTAATTCTTACTGAAGAAGGGCGAGCAATATTGCCTCACTGTAATCAGATCAAACAAAGTTCGATGACCGCTCAACAAACTATCGACCAATTAAAAGGTTCTGTTGAAGGTGATTTAAAAGTAAGTTTACCGCCAATGATTGCAGAAAAATTAATGAAAACTTTTCTTCCCGACTTCTTGAATCGTTACCCTCAGCTAACAATAAACTTAAATGTTACTGAAGACGTCACTGAAATTATCAATAATAATATTGATGTCGCATTAAGGGTTGCAGCAACAATTGATGATCAATATGTAGCAAAAAAAATTGGGGCCATTCACGGCGCTTTATATGCAGCACCTTCGTATTTAGACGAATTCGGTACACCACAGACATTAACTGATCTAGAGTCACATAATTTCCTTATTTTGGAGAAACAATCAGGGAAGACGGTACACTTAATACCAATGCTGAAAAATAACTCCACAGAATTGGTTAAGGTCTCTGGAAACATTACCTCGAATAATATTCAAATGATCAAATCGGCAGCGCTTCAAGGTATGGGTCTTGCTGTCTTGTCTCCTTTTAGCATTGAAAATGAGCTCGGAAATGGATTGCTTTTACCTGTCTTAGCTAGCTATAAAACAGTTTCACTACCAATTTATGCAGTGCATTCGCAACGTTTAAACTTACCTCCAAAAATAAAACTATTTCTTCATCATGTACGCCCACACTTAGACCTATAATATAAAACAATACTTTTACGTACTTTAGTATTAATAGAAGGGATAAATATGAGAGACAAAGTTTTACTTGGTAAGATCGTCTTGATTATTGGCGCTAGATTTCCTTAAATTTTCTATTAATAGAAGTAATAGTAAATCAATAGGATTGTTCTTTATTGTACTAAATGGAGTTCTTGTGCAGATCCAATTAGGCGTTAGATACACTCTAGGTATCTAGGGCATTAACCTGAGGCTTCAGATAGCGCTTTGTTCAGAATCTACATAGCGAAAAATTGCAAGAACAATAGTGATCGAAATTTATACCGAGTTCTTCTTGCTTACTCTTTATGGGTATTAGAGTATCTTGCCAATGTTAACTGTATACTCCCTTATAGATACTAGAGCATCTTGGAAGCACTAGCTGATTACTCTTCGTATGTATTAGGTTGTATTGAATAATACTAGATAAAGGAAAATCTATTGGAAATACTTATCATCGATGACGAAACTGAGTACAGATTGGTTTTAAGAGACTATCTAGTTTTAAAAGGTTACGAAGTCGTAGAGGCCCGGAATGGGGAGGAAGCCCTAAATAGAATAAGCAATGTATTACCAGATTTGATCATCAGCGATCTAAATATGCCGGTAATGAATGGTGAGTTACTATACGCAAAGATTAAAGAGTCAGACTCTGCTCAGGGAATCATTCCTTTTATTTTTTTGAGTGGAAATATGGATGATACTGCAACCATAAAATGGTTGGTCCAAGGCGTTCATTATTGCATTCGGAAACCGGTGAGTTTTGAGTATCTAGCCGCACATATTCACTCGATCTTTGAGAACACTGGTCGTATAAACAAGTTTGTAGAAAAACAGGTCGACAAGATTGCTGACGCTTTTCCTGATATGCTTCTAGATTATTTCCCTAACGGCAGCGTATCAATTAAATCAATCGAAGATTTGGCAACTTTTACTGCGAAAGTTATTACGCAGCTACATTCAGAAAAAGAAATTACCTCCTCGTTAGCAACAGACAAGCTTCATCATAGTTCAAAACTTCACGATGATGCAGACAGCCCAGCACATGAATATCGGATACTAAGGCTTTATGCTAAAGAATATAAAACACGTCAAACTTTGGTGTTAGCGCCACCCATTGAAAATCTCAGTTGGGACTTGATTTTTCTGGTGGCTGAAGCTGAATTTTCGGATAAGAAAATTTACGTATCGGATTTGTATATTAGCTTCAACGCAGCAAAGTCTACTGTAAATGAGCGGATAAACTCTTTGTTAATTGATGGTGTATTTCAAAAGAATAGTCATCCAACAGATAGAAGGAAGTTGTTTGTGAGCTTGACGGATGAATTTAAAAAATTACTAATTGAACATGTGAGAGGTAATATAGACGTGGTTCGCCGGTCACTAAGCTAGCATCGAAGCTGTGATTATCTAAGGTCGTTTTAATTTGTTAAACGACCTTGTATTCCGCTAATCCATATTTTCTATGGCTGTTTTTACAGTTGTTACTATTCTCGTCAAGCCGACTTCAACCCCGACCCCGTAATCAGATAAATCTGACATTTCTCTTTTTCCCAACTCCAGTAAGCGATATAAACGATCTTCCTGGTCTTCGGAAAGATTAAACTCGAAGAGAGACTCCTCGATATCTGAGTGTAATACAGACATCATTTTTGTCGCGTCGCCTTGGAATTTATTAAAAAGCGCCTGTACTTTGATAATTTCTTCATCTGCCATCTCCAGTACATTGTCTAGCAATTTGTTTCGAACACTTAATCTTTGTTGTTGCAATTCAATGTGGGCGCAACGTGAGTCAGCAGCGACGGTTATGGTGGCTAAGTGGTCAGCAAATCGGCCATATTTTCCCTCGTTTTCAATGGGCATGTTGCGTATTAATAGTGAGACCCTAGGAGAGTTATAAAGTGCTCTCTTGCCCAGTGTAACGATTCTTTCTGCATCTTTTCCATTTGAGAGTAGCGTTTTTTCGAGGTTGGAGGGTTCAACGTCTGTGGAGCAACCGCTAATGACCTCATCGCCAATTCTTAGCTGGGCGCAGCTGACGAGTTGATATTGGCTTAGTGAGTCAAGCAATGTTCGTAATAGGGTATAGCCGTCGTCAGATTGAAAACTAGATTCCATAAAATTGACTATAGTACCGAGCTCGCTATTATTGCTCATGGCGGTCATTGCTGTTTCGGTGGCAAATATCGCTTGCTGATTTAAAGCCTTTATCGAGACGGATTGTTTGACCGCAAGCTCAATTTTCTGTTTTAGTTCATCGAACATTACCGGTTTATTGATATAGTCATGTCCTCCTGCTGCGTAGCCTTTGAGTATATCTTCAAGACGGTTTTGAGCGGAGAGAAAGAGCACCGGAAGTATTTGATTTTGTTCTTGGCTGCGAATTTGTTCGCACACTTGATATCCATTCATATCTGCCATTTTGACATCGAGCAGTACAATATCAAAATCTCTTTGTTCTAGTATTTTCAATGCTGAGACTCCGCTATCAGCGACTTCAATATCATAATCACCTATAAGCGCTTTATAGATAAGTGTATTATTTACATCATTGTCATCTACGGTTAGTACTCGAATTTTATCTGTCATTTCAGATCTCTTTGTTATTAATTAGCGGCTTTTAGAGGAGCGCCAGGTTAGGGATTGTCAATATTTGATTCGTCGTATTCTTATTTATTCAGGGTATAACAGCTGGTCTATTTCAACTTGTAAGTGGCTTACATCGACTGGTTTGGTAATGTAACGATTAAACCCCAGCTCTAGTCCTAGCCGTTCTTGCTCAGGCGTTGCATTTGCACTAAGCGCCACGACGGGGATACCTTTCATCGATACTCGGTTTCTGAGAATCTGCATAGCATCCAAGCCACTCATTCCTGGTAGGTTAATATCTATTAGGATAAGGTCAGGTTTACACTGATGAGCAAGCATTAGGCCCACTTCTGCATCGCAAGCGCTATAAAATTGAATGTTTGGCATTCGGCCAACCAGATTCGATACAAGGCGTTGGTTGGCAGGGTTATCTTCCACGTAAAGCACTATTTTACTTGCTGGGTTTGTTTTTATTTCGTATGTTTTTTTTTGAAAGTTATTTCTATTCACACTGTTTGATTGATTTTTAGGTAGTTCTCGACGCGCTTCGGTAGGGATGGTAAATGAAAAAACAGATCCGACGCCTCGCTCGCTGCTACACGAAATGCCGCCGCCCATTATCTCAACGAGCTGTTTAGTAATCGTCAGCCCTATCCCCGAGCCGTCAATCATGGAAAACTCAGCTCCTAAGCGATTGAAAGGCTGAAATAACAATGGCTGCTTATCTGCATCAATGCCGATACCGGTATCTTCAATCGCTATATTCACTGAGTTACTATTCTGTCGAAAAACAGAAATTTTTACCGAGCCTTGGGGTTTATTGTATTTTAGAGCGTTGCCCAGTAAATTAACTAAAATTTGTTTTAGTCTGAGTGTATCTGCGCGAACCCAAACGTTGAGTTTTCTAAGTTGGAGCTCTTCTACCTTCTTATTTTCTAGATATATTTCAGGTTGAATGCCGGTCTTTTTGATTAGATGACGGGATAAGGAAATGCTTTCTAATAAAGTACTGCCTAGATCAACAGTACGTGTTGATAAATTAATATTTCCTGATTCAATCTCTGATAAAAATAACACCTCGTTTATCAACTGTAGTAAGTGTTTGCCCGCGCAAATAATCTCTGTAGTGTGGTCCATTTGCTCCATACTAAGGGGCTGTCCTATATCAGTCTGTAATAACTGAGTAAATCCGATTATTGCATTCAATGGAGTCCGCAGTTCATGACTCATATTCGCCAGAAAATTAGACTTGGCTAGATTGGCTTTTTCAGCGTCTTCTTTAGCACTCAGTAACTCTTGTTCGAGATGTTTTGCTTCGCTTATATCATGAACCATACAGTAGATATGGAATGCTCTACTTTCATCGTTTCGTACAGCGTTGCCTTTTTCATGCAGCCACCTGGTTTCGCCGTTGGGCAGAATAACGCGGTGTTCCACATCAAAACCTTCAGCGTCATTAATGCACTTCACGATAGCATCTGAAACTTGCTGTCTATCATCAGGGTGGATTTTTTTCATGATTACGTCGAAGTTTGTATTTGATAGCTCATGGCCGTAACCCAATAGGGCGTTCATACCTTCAGACAAAATCATTTTATCTGTTTCAATATCCCAATCCCATATGCCCACTTTTGCGAAGGTTTGGCTTAGTCTAAATCGTTCGACCACCAGCATCTGTTCTGTCAGTTCGTTCTGAATCGATAGGTAATCAAAACTTCTGTTATCGGGCTTAGGAAGGGGGCAAATCGTAGATTGAACCCAATAGAGCTGCCCATCTTTTTTTCGATTACAGATTGTTCCATGCCAAACACGACCAGAACTTATCGTTTTCCACAGGCCTGAGATAAATGTTTTGACATGGTAACCTGCGTTCAAAATGGCATGCGTTTTACCGAGTAGCTCAGACTCCTGATATTGACAAACCTCGCAGAGCTTTTGATTAACATAGGTAATCACGCCATAGGAATCGGATTTGCTGATTAGAATATGATTGTCAGCGACACTAAGAATTTGACCTTGTATTTCGCTAAAAATACCTATCTGCTGATTAACCGTATTGTAGTGAGTGTGCTCAGTCGTTGAGTTTATTAGTGATACAGGAGCTAAGTTTGAGTTTTCAGAATCCATTTTGTGCCTTTCTTATTGATATATCCAATGCTTGCCCTGTAATTCAGCAAAAGTGCAGATCTTATTCATACGCTATAGTTAAGTTAGAGGTTATCTAAATATTTACCACAAGTAACTGGTATGAAATTCATACCAGTTACTTGTCAGAAGTGTTTTATCTATTATCGAGTTAGTGTAAAAAAGATGTGTAGGGAATAGTTAAGGGTATTAGTCTGCAAGATAAGATTAACCAGGAGAGCGATGTCGTCGCGATTAATGAAGCCTACGAACTCAAATTGTCGAAAGGAATACCACATGAAACAGAGTCTAGTGTTCGCATGCTTACTATCCCTTTGCGTGTTTACCTGTACCGCGAAAGGGGCGGTTATTCCATTGCTGTCGATAGAGGGCGCTAACTGGAGCCATGAAGAGTCCGCCTACATTAAAGAGCTAAATCGAAAGGGCAGTATTAAAATTGCGACAAAAGTTAGTACGACAGTTTACTTGCCACGTAAAGATGGCTCGATCGACGGATTTCACTATAACTTGCTGAAAGAGTTTGCTGCCCTTGCGAGAATTAATATTGATATTCAATTGGTGGCTTGGAGCGACTATTTTTATAGAAAAGGCGAAGACCTGGATAAGCTTAAGACAGACCCAAGCTATTCATATGCGCCTACACTGATTGAGAATGTAGACCTTTATTTAGACGGTATCACAGCATTACCCTGGCGGGAAAAAATGTTCGATATTGTTAGGTTTGTCCCTAGTCGTGAAATGCTTATTTCAAGAACGGAGAATATGCCCAAACAAATTTCAGACCTCAATAACAAGGTGTGTGTGATGGTTAGAAATACCTCTATGGAACTAACTCTCAATAAAATAAAGAGCGCGAACCACATAGACTTCACCTATATTAACCCTGATAACTTTGATGCAATGGACAAAATGGTATCGGAAGGTAAAGCAGATTTTACGGTATATGATAGCGATAGAGCGTTTGTTGCCTTGGAAAAGCATAAGAACCTGACCATTGTATGGCCAATCGGCAAACTAGAGGTAATGGGTTGGGCAATAAATAAAAAAAATAAGGTGCTGAAAGGTATTCTCGATAAATATATTAAGTACGCGCAAGAAAACGCTATACTCGATAAATACTGGAAAAAAGCCTATGGCGTTACCTTCGTTGAATATTTAAAGATATTAAATTTGGGAGCGGCAGAAAATCAAATTTGAACACAAATTACTTCTTTTCATACTTCCTTCGATTGTAATTTCCGTCGTGCTGATAATGGCAGTAAATTTTCTTATAACAAACGATAAAGTAAGCGCTTTGGGGTATGAGCTATTAAAAAAAAATGTCAATAATATTATTTCGAGAAGTGAATCCGACTATAAAACAATTAGCGCTTTAGGAATGGAAGGCGTGGCGTTTTACAGAGATGCCACCAAGAAAAGCGTTGTGCAGGATATAGAGAAAAACCTTGCGCCAGGTACATCCATAGCAATCTTTGACGAGAAAACAAATGAGATCGTTTTTTCCGTTGGGGCGGAAGGGCTAGGACAGCTAATCACTACCGACGATGTACAGGTTATGGCATTGCAACAAAGCGGGCAGCGAGAATTTAAGCTGGAATCTAGTGCTGGAGAGCGTATCTGCTTGATGGCAGTGTTCGGTATATATCCTAACTGGGATTGGGTTATTGTCAGCTTTGTTAATAAAAATGATCTCTTTAAGTTTACACACGATGCGATGAGCCTCTCATTGGTCTTGGCAGGGGCACTCCTTATATTCATATTTTTTGCTGCTTATAGGTTATCTGGCAGCGTAAGCCGGGCAATTACTCAGTTGGAACAAGGTGCTCGTCGACTTGCGGGCAATAACCGGGATGTCGAAATCAATATTGACGGAGACAATGAGTTCTCTCGCCTAGCAAATAGCTTCAATATAATGGCCGCGGAAATCAAGCGTACAGAAGGCCAGTTGATACGCTCTATATCAGAAGAGAAAGGTGCGAATATTGCGCTGGAAGAAAGCCGAAAACAGTACCTTGATTTGGTTGAGGGGACCCCGGATCTCATTACCAGAGTCGATACGGCTGGGTGTCTTTTGTTCGTGAATCATGCGGCGACTAAGATCTATGGCTTGGCGGCCGAAAATTGTATTGGCCGTCTGGCATTTGATTTTATTCACCCTGAAGATCAAACGTCAACCAAGCAGGCCTTTGCTCGTTGGTTGGAAGGCGAAAATGAATTCCTTTCCTTTGACAATAGGCAAGTCAGCGTTGATGGGCGCGTGTTTCATATGACATGGTCGATCCATGCAGAGTATGACAAGGAAGGTAAATTCTGTGGCTTCGCAAGTACCGCGAGGGATGTCACCGAGTACAAACAGTACGAGAAAGAACGAAAAAAACTAGAAGACCAGTTGCATCAATCTCAAAAGATGAAAGCTGTCGGTGAGCTAGCTGGCGGCATCGCCCACGATTTTAATAACATGTTGGGCGTTATTCTCGGGCACGCAGAAATAGCTCTGCTCAAGTCGGCCCCGTCAAGTCAGATAGCCTCAAACTTGGAGGGGATCATTAAAGCGAGTAAACATTCCGCTGACCTGACAAGGCAGCTATTAACATTTGCTCGTAAACAAAGTATTGAACCCAGGGTGCTTGACCTGAATCAGTCAGTGACGTCCATGTTAGAAATGCTAAAGCGTCTTATTGGTGAGAATATTCAGCTCATATTTGATCAAGAAACGAATCTATGGCCAGCCAAGGTTGACCCTTCACAGGTAGATCAGATTCTCGCTAATCTGTGTGTTAATGCTCGCGATGCGATCAACGGTATTGGGCAAATAACCATAAAAACGGGAAACTACTACACCGAGGAATATTCGGGCGATCTAACACCAGGCAGTTATGTTCAGGTGTCTGTGCGTGACAATGGTGCCGGCATCAAAAAGAATGATTTGGCACATATCTTCGAGCCATTTTTTACTACGAAAGACGTAGGTAGTGGAACAGGTTTGGGCCTATCAACAGTTTTGGGCGCGGTTAAGCAAAATGGAGGTTTCATTGAAGTCTTTAGTGAGTTAAAGCAGGGGGCGGTGTTCAATATTTATTTTCCTAGGGAGAATGACGTTATACCAGAAGACGAGGGGCTCACGCTATATTCACGTAACGACGGTACGGAGACCGTGTTAGTCGTTGAAGATGACGAAATGTTGCTCGATATAGAAAGAAACATTCTGGAACAAAAGGGTTATAGGGTGTTGTGGGCTAGGACAGCAAGCCTCGCTGAGGCTCATGCTCGTGAATACGCGGGTGAAATTGATCTTTTATTAACCGATGTGATTATGCCTGAGCAGAATGGTAAGGAGCTTTCTGACAAATTATTGGCCTTTTCACCAGGGATGAAAGTTCTATATATGTCAGGCTATACCGCTGATATTATCACCAATCAAGGTGTTATTTTTGACAATGTACAGTTTCTACAGAAACCTTTTTCGATTGAAGATTTAGCCTCTAAAGTTCGTGAGGTTCTGGATGCCAGTCCATGTATATCTTTACACAGTTAAATAGGGTTAGGGCAATGTTTAACTAATCTTGATATCTGCTATGAATGCAGAGGGGCACCCTTTAAAAACTATATTTAAAATCGTTCCCCTTCAATGCTCAGTATATGGTATCCGCAGCTAATTTTATTGCAGCTGAATTTATGGTGAAGGATATGGCGTATCGATTCTATTTAATGGCGCCTTATGCCCTTGGTTTGCCAATGCTGAGTGAAAGGGGGGTCGTTATCTATCTCAAATGGCTTAGCTCATAATCTACGAGTTCAGTCTATCTGAAATTTCTATGTATATTAATTTGTCTGCATTTATTAAAAGGAAATACAATATAAAAATTAGAGCGCGAGTATATAAATACTAAGCTATTGGTAAGCGGGTTTTGGACTATAGGACTTAATAGGGACTTAAGTAGAGCTACAAATAAAAACAGCCAGCTGGATGAAATCCTAACTGACTGTATTTATTAGAATAAATGGTGGCTACACCGGGATTCGAACCTGGGACCCCATCATTATGAGTGATGTGCTCTAACCAACTGAGCTATGTAGCCAAAAGACGCGCGTATTCTCTTGTTTTTACTCTAGGTTGTCAAGGATAAAAATGAGTAAATACGCTTAATTTTATAACTAAATTACTTTTCTGTTTTTTATCTTAAACATTGAAGCGGAAGTGGATGACGTCACCATTGGCTACAACATATTCTTTGCCTTCTAGGCGCCATTTTCCTGCGTCTTTTGCGCCCGCTTCGCCTTTGAATTCTACGAAATCGTCATAGGCAATAACTTCAGCACGGATAAAGCCTTTTTCGAAGTCGGTATGAATAACCGCAGCAGCTTTAGGGGCTGTTTCTCCTGCTTTCATTGTCCATGCGCGAACCTCTTTAACGCCTGCGGTGAAGTAGGTTTGTAGGTTTAAAAGCTCGTAGCCTGCTCTGATTACTCGGTCGAGGCCTGCTTCTTCCATTCCTAAGTCTGATAAAAACTCTACTTTTTCTTCGTCTTCTAATTCTGCAATTTCGGCTTCTAGTTTGTTGCATATCACTACGACAACTGCGTTTTCTGTTTTAGCGATGCCTTTGACGATGTCTAGGTGAGGGTTGTCTTCAAAGCCGTCTTCATCAACGTTGGCAATATACATCGTTGGTTTAATGGTGAGTAGATGAAATTCCTGGAGTAGATCAAGTTCTTCTTCATTAAGGCCGGCTGTACGAACAGGTAGGGCTTCGTTTAAGTGGGGGAGTAGCTTTTCAAGAATAACCATTTGTTCTTTTGCTGTCTTATCACCGCCTTTTGCGATGCGGCCTATTCGCTTAATGCCTTTTTCAACACTGTCAAGGTCGGCTAGTGCTAGCTCGGTATTGATGATGTCAATATCTGCTTTAGGGTCTATTTTGTTTGCTACGTGTACAACGTTTTCATCTTCAAAGCAGCGTACTACATGTGCAATAGCATCCGTTTCACGAATGTTGGCTAAAAATTTGTTACCTAAGCCTTCGCCTTTTGATGCGCCTTCAACAAGGCCAGCAATATCGACAAATTCCATTGTGGTTGCGACGGTTTTTTCGGGTTGTACAATTTCAGCAAGTTTGTCGAGTCTAGGGTCGGGCATGGCAACCACACCTGCATTGGGTTCGATGGTACAAAACGGGAAGTTCTCTGCGCCAATGCCTGCCTTAGTAAGTGCATTAAATAAGGTAGATTTACCTACATTAGGAAGCCCGACGATGCCGCAATTAAAACCCATAATGTTTATCCTAGATTGTGTTTAATGATATTCGCTGATTGTTTGAAAGATCAGTGCTTGAAAATTTTGGGTATTATATAGACTTAGATAGGGTGGTACTAGGAGGAGAGAAGTAAATGCTGTTTAGTTGGCTTTGAAGCTGTGAAGATGGTTCATTGCTTTTGCCCAATCGCCTGAAATAATTTCTGGCAAGTAGCGAATTGCTTCATCGATAGTGTCGCTAAGTTCTTCGTTTTCTTTTTTGCTGGGTTTCCCAAGTACATGGCCAGTAACTTTGTCTGCCTGTCCGGGGTGACCGATTCCTAGGCGTAGCCTTCTGAACTCCTTATTACCGCCAAATTTCTCAATAATGTCTCTAAGGCCGTTGTTTCCGCCGTGTCCGCCACCTTTTTTAAGTTTCATGGTGCCAGAGGGGATGTCTAGTTCGTCGTGTGCAACTAAAACTTCTTCGGGTGTGATCTTATAGAATTGACAGAGTGCTTGTACAGCTTGTCCACTACGATTCATAAAAGTACTAGGAAATAGTAGGTGAATATCCTGTCCTTGTTGATTGATTTTTGCGTGGAGGCCGTGAAATTTTTTTTCAGGTTTAAGGGCTTGGTTGTTATGTCGAGCAAGTTGCTCTAAAAATATTGCTCCGGCATTGTGGCGAGTTTTTTCATATTCAAGGCCTGGATTACCCAGGCCTACAATCAATTTTATAGCTTGACTCATTCTGAAAATTTACTCGTTAAATTGCCGGAGCTAAAGAAGTATTACTCTGCGTCGCCTTCAGCTGCTGCAGGTGCTTCTTCGTCTTCATCTACATCTGAACCTTTTGGTTTGTGTATTGAACAAACAGGAAGGTCGTGATCTGTGCCATGCTGAAGTGCAGCAATGACAACGCCTTTTGGTAGTTTAAGGTCAGATAAGTGAATGATGGTTTCAACTTCAACATCAGTCATATCAATTTCGATAAACTCAGGAAGGTCTCCAGGTAAGCAGACTACTTCGGCTTCAACGATCTGGTGAGAGATCTTACCGCCACCCATTTTAACGCCAACACAATCTTCTTCATTCGTGAAGTGTAGTGGAACGTTTACGTGGATTGGCTTGTTCTTACTTACGCGTAAGAAATCAGCATGCATTACATCGCCAGTTGCAGGGTGACGTTGAAGGTCTTTTAAGATTGCAGACTCTTCTTTGCCATCAAATTCGATTGTAAGGATGTGAGAGTAAAAAGCTTGGTTCTCAAGAGATTTTTTGATTTCATTTGCTTTTAGGCTTAATGAAACTGGCTTTTTAGTCTTTGTACCGTACAGAATAGCGGGTACTTTGTTTTCAAGACGACGCAGGCGGCGGCTCGCACCTTTCCCCTGATCTTCTCGAAGTTCTGCTTTAACTATATATGATACGCTCATATTACTTTCCTCAAATATCACAACATGTGTCCGCGACCAGAACGATATTGTGACGGGTCAAAATAAGAAAAAGCACCTATGTGCTTTTTCTGTTGTTGTTATTCACTCTTGGTAGGGTGAATAACGTGTTTTTTGTATTTCAAATAAAGTCGAATAAGCTCGGTTTAGTCGAATAGGGCGCTGATAGACTCTTCGTTGCTAATGCGACGCATTGACTCGGCAATCAGGCCTGAAATTGTAAGCTGGCGGATTTTACCACATTTTTTTGCTTTGTCACTAAGTGGGATGGTATCGGTGACGATTAGTTCATCTAATGATGAGTTGCTAATGTTTTCGATTGCGGGGCCAGACAAAACAGGGTGAGTGATGTAAGCAAAAACTTCTTTTGCACCGTGTTCTTTAAGTGCTTCGGCAGCTTTACAAAGTGTACCAGCTGTATCAACCATGTCATCAATAAGTAGGCATGTCTTGCCTTCTACGTCGCCAATGATGTGCATGACCTGAGAGATGCCTGCTTTAGGGCGGCGCTTATCAATAATTGCAAGGTCTAAATCGTTTAGGCGTTTAGCCATGGCTCTGGCTCTTACTACACCGCCAACATCAGGGCTAACGACTAGAAGTTCTTCGCTGTCTCGCTTTAGTATGTCTTCAACTAAAACTGGGGTGCCGTATATGTTGTCAACAGGGATATCAAAAAAGCCCTGGATTTGATCGGCATGAAGATCAACGGTTAAGAGTCTGTCTACGCCTGCTGCTGTAATCATGTCAGCAACAACTTTTGCTGTGATCGCAACGCGCATTGAGCGAACGCGTCGATCTTGACGAGCATAACCAAAGTAAGGGACAACCGCTGTGATGCGTGATGCAGATGCGCGACGTAGCGCATCTGTCATAACGATAAGTTCCATTAGGTTATCATTTGTTGGGGCGCAGGTAGGCTGGATAATAAAAACATCTTTTCCGCGAACGTTTTCATTGATTTCAACGGTAATCTCACCATCACTAAATTTTCCGACTTTAGCATCACCTAGAGGTAGGTGTAGGTTGTTAACGACTTGTTCTGCTAAATCTTTATTTGCATTGCCTGCAAAGACCATCATTTTTGACATGAGAGTGGGAGCCTCTTTTTTCACTGTGTTGAAATATTTTTCGTGTTTGGAAATTTATATTGGAAACTAGAAAATGGCTGGGGTGGCAGGATTTGAACCTACGCATGACGGGATCAAAACCCGTTGCCTTACCGCTTGGCGACACCCCAATAATCGTGCATTACTAATATAAAGCTTTTTTATGTTTCATTCTTTGCGAATGAATTAGCCTTATTTAGCCTTTGAAAAGCAGGAGAGAGATTGACTCCCTTGGCTATAAAGCCTTTGAATTCAGATGAAACTTCATTCAAAACCTGTTGTGCTTTTTCTTCGCTGTTAAAGCGAGCAAAGCAACATGCTCCCGTTCCGGTTAGTCTACCATTACCAAATTTATTTAGTAATGTAAGTGCCTTCTGGATTTGAGGAAAAAGCTTTGAAACTAAACTTTCACAATCGTTATTGAAACCGTTGTAGAAGTGGTTTGTTGCTTGTCCCTCAAGAGCGGCCGCTATTCTCATCTTTGGCGTGTCTCTTGTCAACCATTCATTTGAAAAAATTTCAGCAGTACTAACATGGCAGTCTGGTGTGATGATGACGAACCAGCTTTCAGGCAACGAAACCGGGGTGATGATATCGCCAATTCCTTCAGCCCAAGCACTCTTTCCATGTACAAAAACCGGTATGTCGGCGCCAAGTGTCGCGCCAAGTGAAGCGAGTTTGTGGTGAGTTAAGCCTAAGTCCCATAATTGATTGAGTGCTAGTAGTGTTGTGGCAGCATTTGAGCTGCCACCTCCAATTCCCCCACCCATAGGAAGAGACTTCTCAAGATGAATTTTAATGCCTTTGTAAGAGGAGGTGTTTTTTAAATAAGCTTCTGTTTCTTGTAAAAGCTTTGCCGCGCGGTATACCAGGTTGCTTTCAAGCGGGATTTCTTTAAAAAAGGGTTCTATATTTATTTCGGTACTTTCTATTAAATCAAAATGTAAGGTGTCTCCTCTGTCTAAAATTTGGAAGACTGTTTGTAGCTCGTGATACCCATTGGGCCGCCGACCATTGATGTGTAAAAAAAGATTTAATTTAGCCGGTGATGTTAGGCTTAAGGTAGTGTCCATTTTTTTATCGCCAATATAATTCGGGTGTTGTTTTGTTTGAGTTTTATTTTTCCTGGTAAAGGGATTCCGTTTTCAAGGCGGTAGTTGCTGAAGTCAAGTTGCCAGTGGTGCTGTCTGATCGTTGAAGGGAGGCCTTGTTGATTGAATTCAATTTTGGCTATTAGACCAGGTGCGGGTAGGCCTTTTACCCAATATGATAGGTAAGTAATTGGGAGTGGGAATCCTAATGCTGTTTCCATTAAATTATTTGGTTGATCTGAGCTGACAGGGGGTTCACCTGATTCAATAAGAGTCAAGAATTGGTTGTTTCCTTGAAGTGTTGAGGCGCCTAGGCCAAAAAAGGTAGAGGATAAGTCAATCTCGAAGCTGTCATTTTCCTGAGTCCATTTATTAATCGCGATGGTTAATGAGTCTTCAGGGGTGCGGATGCCAATTTTACCAATCAATGACCAATGGGTTTGGTGTTGAATGACTTGTTTGGTTTGTGCCCAGTTAAAGTATGTTGTGTTTGGGCTTGCATCTTTGGGGGGTGAATTAAATATTGTGCAGCCCGAAAGTGTGCTTAATATTAATAGTGCAATTAGGTTGTGCCATAAATTGAATATTTTGTAGTCTGGCAGCGATTTGTATAAAGCTTGAATCAAGGTGCGTTCTCAGGAGAGGCTTGTTTGTTGTCAGTGTGTGACTCTTGTGCTGGTTGTGTGCTTGATTTAGGTGGATTGTTGGGTTGGGCAGGTGTTTGGGTGTTGGCCCCGTTAGAGGGGGTTGTATTGTTGATTGTTTGAGGAATAAAGCGATTGATTGTGTCAATAAGTGCTTTATTGTTTGGGCTTTTTTGTAAAGATTGTTGCCATATTGTTTGTGCTTCAACTTTTTGACCTAGGCTCCAAAGTACTTCACCTAAGTGTGCGGCTACTTCGCCATCAGGAAAAGTTTGAAAGGCTTTTAATAAGAGAACAAGCGCTTCTTCTTTCTTTTCTAGCTTGAAAAGCACCCAGCCCATGCTGTCTAAAATCATAGGGTTTTCAGGTTTTAGTGCTAGAGCGGCCTTGGTGAGAATAAATGCTTCTTCTAGTCTGTTTGTTCGGTTTGCCAGAGTATAGCCTAGTGCATTAAGCGCGACGGCGTGTTGAGGGTTGTTTTGAATGATTGTGCGCAAATCACTTTCCATGCCTGTTAAGTTGTCATGTGCTTCGCGGATCATCGCTCTTGCATAGAGAAGGCGTTCATCGGTTGGGTATTCCTTGATAGCGGTGTCAAGCGTTGCAAGTCCGCGCTCTTCGTCCTCTATTGTAGATAAAAGTTTAAATTGAAGAAGCCATAAGTTTAAAGCTAATTCTGGTTTTGTTGTCCGCAATGTTTTTAGGTGCTCAATTGCCTCGTCAACTTTACCTTCTTCTTTCGCGAGTAAAAAGCTTGAACGTTCAAGTGCTGGCTCAAAATGAGTGCTTTGTTTTACTTGCTGATAGTATTTAATGGCACTTGGGTTGTCTTTTTTTAGATCTGCGATTCTCCCTAAGTAAAAATTGGCTTCATTTTGATGAGCGCCTGAGTTTAGTAGTTCAAGAAGAATAGTTTTTGCGGGTTCAAATTTCTGATTCTCAAGCATCACGAGTGCATAAGATAGCTTTAAGCTGGGAGCTTGGGGGTATAGTTCTGATAGATCCTTAAAGACGGCTTCGGCTTTCTCTAGTTGCTTATCGTCAATTAGCATACTTGCATATAATCGACCTAAGATGTGGTTGTTAGGGAAGTCATCGTATCTATTGTCAGCAAGGGCTAGCGCTTCTTTTAAATTCTTTTGGTCGTAAAGTATGTTGATTTTCAGAATGATGGCGGCTTCAAACTCGGCGTATCGTTCTAAAATAGGATTTAAAATGTTTAGTGCTTCATTAAGCTGTTTAAGGTTTCTATGTACGAGCGCAAGGCTGTATCCAATTTCGTTATTCTCAGGGTGGCGATCGTAAAGTTTATTATAGAGGTTTAGTATTTCTAATTGATCTGCTTCTGGGAGTTGCTTGGAGCCGACAGCAAGGCTATCGACGCGAGCTTCTCCACCCAAGTTCAGCACAATTTCGGTTTCTAACAGGGCGTCAGAGTAGTTTTTTTGGAGTGTGTAATGAAATGCTAAAAGTTGGTGTGCTGGAATGCTTTTGGGGTCAACATCTACCCAGAGTAATGCCATTTCTTGAATGGCTTGAACATCTTTAAGTAGTTGGGCGGCGTTAATTGCCCGTTTGATGATTTCAGGGTCGCGCGTGATTCGAGCTTGTAAAATATAATTGACTAAAGTGATATTGAACTGGTTTCGTTGGGCAGCAACCTCTGCAACAATTAGATCGTAAAGTGTATCTTTTTCAAGGTTGAAATCGCGAACTTTAATTGGCGCTGCTGTTGAGCTAATTGACGCGTTTGGCTCTTCTGATTGTGTCGCGTCAGGAGTGTTTGTCTTAAATAAACCGGCGCAAGCGGTTAATGTAAAGAAAGTAGATATAAGTATTAGTCGTGTAAGGGTGTTCAATCTTTTTCTCTTTAAAATCGGGAGCTGGTTGCAGGCTCGATATTTTTGTTTAATTGTAGCCAGGAAAGTAGTGCCATGATGACATAAGCTTGATCACTGTCAATAGATGATTACTCTCGCTATATATTGGTTGGCTTTATTTGTCTTCACTATTGTAGAATAGCCGCTTTCAATCAATATGCTTGGTATTAATGTCTTTTCTGGCTTTTGGAATTAATCATAAAACGGCTTCAGTCGATGTCAGGGAGAAAGTTGCCTTTGATGTGCAGCGACTTGATGAGGCCTTGAAAGCTTTAACGCTGGTTTCTGGTGTGAGTGAGGCCGCCATTCTTTCAACGTGCAATAGAACGGAAATTTATTGTGCAGGGGAGGGGTTATCTGTTGATACATTGCTTGCATGGTTGGCTGATTATCATCAGACGGATCTTCAAGGGGTTGTTTCTAGTAGTTTTAGTTTTAGTGATCAGGCGGCAATAACTCATGTGATGCGGGTAGCTTCAGGCTTAGACTCACTTGTTTTGGGTGAACCCCAGATCCTTGGGCAGTTGAAATCAGCTTATACGAGTGCGCTTGAAGCGAAAACGGTGCATGGTCCTTTAGGGCGGTTGTTTGAGCAGAGTTTTTCTGTTGCAAAGCGTGTGCGCACCGAAACCGCCATTGGTGAAAACTCAGTATCCGTTGCTGCGGCGGCAGTAAATTTAGCTCGTCAGCTTTTTGCTGACTTTGCTGATAATACTGCTTTGTTAATTGGTGCGGGGAAAACAACCGAGTTGGTAGCGCGCCACCTAAAACAAGGTGGAATTAAACGGTTAATCATTGCCAATCGCACACTAGCGCGTGCACAGGAGTTGTCTAGGTTGGTGGGTGGTGAAGCTGCCTTATTAGGCGATATTCCTGATTTATTGAAAGAAGCCGATATAGTGATTGCTTCAACCGCAAGTGCATTACCTATATTAGGGAAGGGGGCTGTAGAGCGGGCACTAAAATCCCGAAAGCATCGTCCATTCTTTATGGTGGATATCGCTGTGCCTAGGGATATTGAGCCGCAGGTTGGCGAACTTTCTGATGTGTATTTGTACACAGTTGATGACCTAAAGGGAGTGATTGATGAAAATGTAAAGTCTCGAGAAGGCGCGGCTAGAGATGCGGAGGTAATGGTTCAAGAAGGTTATGAAAGCTTTGTTGCTCAATTGCGCGCTTCAGGGGTTGGGAACGTATTAAAACTTTTTCGTCGTCAAGCAGAAACTTTACAGAAGCAAGAGTTTGAAAAAGCTTTGAGTGCTTTACGTGGTGGTGCTGAAGCTGAAGCAGTTTTAAATAACTTATCTCGAAATCTTACAAATAAGTTGATTCATGAACCAACGGTACAGGTAAGACGAGCTGCTGAACAAGGACAAGGTGATAAAGCAGAATGGTTGTTGGAGTTGTTTGATATTCAAATCACGCCTGGTGAGTAGGGTGTAACTTGTGGTTATTGTGAGGGGGGGCTATTTTCATAACCTTATATATTTACTTTATTTTTAAGCTAACTCGTTCCTGTTGATCAACAGTGTTAGAATGCCTACTTTAATTTTCCTGAATTAGTATAGAAGCCCATGAAAGAATCCTTATTGTTTCGATTAGATAGTATTAGCGAGCGCTACGAAGAGTTAGCAGCACTAATGAGTGAGCCTGAAATTATTTCTGACCAGAATAAGTTTCGGGAGTTTTCCAAGGAATATGCTGAAATTGAGCCTGTTGTGCAGTGCTTTGCTAATTATAAGCAAGCACTTGACGATATTCAGGAGGCCAAAGTTCTTATGGACGATGGCGATGCTGATATGCGTGAAATGGCTGAAGAAGAGTGGAAAGAAGCGAAGGCTTCGTTAGAAGCTCTAGATAAGGATTTGCAAACATTATTGCTCCCTAAAGATCCTAATGATGGTCATAATGTGTTTTTAGAAATTAGAGCGGGTACCGGAGGAGATGAAGCGGCTATTTTCTCAGGTGATTTATTTCGAATGTATTCTCGTTATGCTGAGCAACGAGGCTGGAAGGCTGAAATTGTTAGTCAGAGTCTAGGTGAGCATGGTGGTTATCGAGAGGTTATAACACGTTTGGTCGGTGAAGGTGTTTATGGCGCTTTGAAGTTTGAGTCCGGTGCTCATCGGGTTCAGCGAGTGCCAGAAACTGAGTCTCAGGGTCGTATACATACTTCAGCTTGTACCGTTGCAGTGATGCCTGAAGCAGACACAATTGATGAAATTACAATTAATAAAGCAGACTTGCGGATCGACACCTTTCGGGCATCGGGTGCAGGTGGTCAGCATGTAAACAAAACAGATTCTGCTATTCGAATTACCCATTTACCGACAGGGGTTGTTGTTGAGTGTCAGGATGAGCGCTCTCAACATAAAAATAAAGCGCGTGCTTTATCTTTGCTGCAGTCTAGGCTTTTAAATGCGGAGCAGGAAGCGGCTCATGCCGAACAATCTGATCAGCGTAAGAGTTTGGTAGGAAGTGGGGACCGTTCTGAGCGAATTCGTACTTATAATTTTCCGCAAGGTCGTATGACTGATCACCGTATAAATCTGACGCTCTACAAGTTGGCAGAGGTGATGGAAGGAGACTTAGGGCTTGTCATTAATCCGTTGTTACAAGAGCATCAGGCTGACTTATTGGCCAGTATGGGGGAAGGTTAATTACCGATGTTTACCATTGAAGAGGCGCTTAAAGTTCATGCTTTAGATGGCAGGAATACTGATGGCCATTGCGTTGATGGTAAAGATGATTCAAATACAAATATAGAAGAAGCTTTATTTGATGCGGAGCTTCTTTTAGGTCACGTCTTAGGTAAAGATCGGACTTATCTTAAAACATGGCCTGAAAAATCATTAAATGATGAGCAGTTTCAAGCATATATTAAGTTAATTAAACTTCGGCAAGAGGGGCGGCCTGTCGCGCATTTGTTAGGGTGTCGAGATTTTTGGACGCTTGAATTGTTCGTCTCTCCTAGCACATTGATTCCCCGTCCTGATACTGAAATCTTAATTGAGTATGCGTTAGCACAAGCACTTCCTGATGATGCTGAAGTTTTGGATTTGGGTACGGGAACTGGAGCGATCGCATTAGCGTTAGCGAGTGAGCGTCCTGAATGGTTGATAACTGCGAGTGATGTTTTCCCTGAAGTGGTTGAATTAGCGAAAAAAAATGCAGCGCATAACAAGCTTGAGCGAGTATCGATTCTTTGCAGTGCTTGGTTTGATGAATTTGAAGGTAGAATGTTTAATTTAATTGTCAGTAACCCTCCTTATATTGATTCATTAGATCCGCACCTTAAAAAAGGTGATCTTCGTTTTGAGCCCGTTTCCGCATTAGTTGCTGACGATCATGGGATGGCAGATATACGTCATATCGTCCAAGCTTCACTGAGTCATTTGTTGTCAGATGGTTGGTTGATGATTGAGCATGGCTACCAGCAGGGAGGTCTGGTGAGAGAGTCTTTTAGGGCTAATGGTTTTCAACGGGTACAAACGGTTTTGGATTTTGGTAATAATGAGCGTGTGACGATGGGTCAAAGGTTGTGACGATTTTTAATAGTAATGGTTCGAATGACATGCTGAAGAGTAATGCGACGGAGTAAAAATATGACTGAGTTGCTTTCAGAGCAGGTTTCTGAGCTAACTGATCAGGAATTGTTAAGATATAGTCGTCAAATTATGCTGCCTAAGTTTGATGTAGCAGGACAGCAAGCACTGAAAAACTCGCGCGTACTGATTGTTGGGCTTGGGGGGTTAGGAAGTCCAGTTGCTTTGTATTTGGCTGCGGCAGGTGTGGGATTTCTTGTTTTGGCTGATAATGATGAGGTTGATGTTTCAAACCTGCAGCGTCAAATTGTGCATGATGAGCATAACATTGGTATGTCTAAAGTTGAGTCTGCTGCTGAATCTCTTAGGCAGTTGAACCCAAATATCACGATACAAACTCAAGCTGTTCGATTGGATGGCGAGGCGCTTTTACGTGCGTTGAGGCAAATTGATTTAGTGGTGGACTGCACTGATAATTTTTCTTCAAGGTTTGAGATAAACCGGGCTTGTGTTGCTGTGAAGGTGCCATTAGTTTCTGGCGCAGCCATTAGAATGGAAGGGCAGGTGAGTGTTTTTGATAATCGTAATAAGGATGCACCATGCTATCAATGTTTGTATTCCGAGGTCTCGGATGAGCAGTTAACATGTTCTGAATCAGGTGTGATGGCTCCATTAGTGGGGATTATTGGTAGTATGCAAGCGATGGAGGCAATTAAATTATTAAGTGGTTTGGGCCAAACATTAATGGGGCGGTTGTTGTTGCTAGATGCAATGAGCATGCAGTGGCGAAGCTTAAAGTTAAAGAAAGATCCTGCATGTCCTTGTTGTTCAAAATAAAACTATATTTCTCTAGCTAGTCATGTGGCAGTTTACTTAGCTGCGCTCTGCGGCAATGACTTTTAATAAATCGTAAGTAGTGATGATACCTGTTAATACGTTCTTGTTCTTTACAAAAACTCGATGAAGTTGTTCTTTCATCATGAGCTCAGCAACCTGTTTGATGCTTGAATTTTCATCGACAGAAAAAATAATGGGTGTCATGATATCACTTACTTCGACGGGAAGTTTTGCCATGCCTTCAAATATCATCATGCGTAATCGTCGAGCTTCCTGCCGTTCATCATCACTTAATTGTTCATCATAATTTGAGCTGACAGAATTTAGGTGAAAGTCTGCGATATCTTTTAGTGTTGCAATGCCAATTAAATTACCTTCTTTGTCTGCAACAGGGCTACCAGAAATATTGTTATCAGATAAAAAGGCCGCAAATTTTTGCATTGTCCAGGTTTCTGGTACTGATTTAACGTGGGGGGTCATGATATCTTTTGCGTTAATAAATCTTGTTTTATCATCTCTGGTCATTTTGTCGCTCGAGTCTTAAATATTGTTGTATGCATTGTATGATTAATTTTCTAGTCTGAATTTTAAGCCTTGAATCTGCTTTTGGCTATCAAATTCAATCATTGCGTCTTGGTATTTTTTTAATTTCGCAATATTTTCTAAATTGGATGTGGATTTTAATGGCAGGCTAATAATCATGTTGTTGACTAACCATGCTGGAAGCTTTCCAGCAGGTTCAGTATGTTGCATCCAAACGAACTCGGTTTGATTTTTTTTAATGGGGCGTAGGATGTACTTAGTGTGTGAGTCTGTAATATGAACGGCTTCGTCATTATCGCTAATTAAGTCCTTATCGCTAGACATTGTGATAGTGATTTCATTTGTGTCTGGATTGTTTGAGGTGACAATGTTTACAATTAAGTCACGGTTTTTAAAAGGCCATGGCAGGTGGCTTAGGGCATAACCGTGCCGGTTTTTGAACTGAGGTTTCTCTTGCTGATGCTTAACGTAATTGTAAGACTCTATGCAGTTGTCCACCCATAGTGGGCAGGATGTCGGGTCAGAAATGACAGAAAAAATACTCTCTATAGATTGATCAATTTTTGCAACGGCTTTAAATGCATCAAAATTAGAGTCTTTGTAGTGACGGGTATAAATGGTTATATTTTTATGGGTCTCTGATTGTTGCCAATCTTCTGAATGCTCATTTAGCTGTGTGTCTATGTTAGATGGCTGTGTGTTGAGCGATAAAGTTGTGTCAGAAAATGCTAAAGAGGGTTGAAGAAATAAAGTAAGGCAGATAAAACGCCTCATGAGCTGATTCATAAAATAGTCTTCTTGTTTTAGTATGGGTGTATCGTTTAGTGCTTGAAATGCATGTCAGTATTAAATTATGGCGTTTGAGTAGGTGAAAAGTACTCAAGGTCTAGGCTTGATTGCTTAGACCTAAAGTCTTAAATATTTATTCTTCAGGTAGTGTAACGTTTAGTTCAAGCACTGAGCAGTTATCACTCTTGTCGAGTTGCACTTGCACTTGGTCCTGGTCGATAGGAACATACTTGCGTATTACATCAAGAATTTCTTGCTGTAATTGAGGTAAGTAATCAGGTTGTTCTCGCTTGCCCCGTTCATGGGCAACGATTATTTGAAGGCGTTCTTTAGCAATTGAGGCGGTATTTTTTTTACTACTTTTAAAATAATCCAAAAAACTCATGCAGCCGACCCCTTAAACATACGTTTAAAGAAACCTTTCTTTTCAATGTTCATGAAACGATGAGGGCGTTCGTTACCAAGTAGACGTTCGACGGCGTCGGCGTAAGCTTGGCCTGCTTTACTTTCTTGATCGCGTATGACTGGAACGCCTTGGTTTGACGATGACAACACAGTCTGTGACTCAGGGATAATGCCTAATAATTTAACCGCTAGAATATCAGTGACGTCTTCAACATTTAGCATTTCGCCGCGTTCAACTCGCTCAGGGTTGTAGCGCGTTAATAAGAGGTGTTCCTTTACAGGCTCCATGTCCTTTTCGGCGCGACGTGACTTGCTGTTTAATATGCCTAAAATACGGTCGGAGTCTCGTACCGAAGAGACTTCTGGGTTGGTGACTATAATTGCCTCATCAGCAAAATATAGTGCCATTTGTGCGCCATGCTCAATACCTGCGGGAGAGTCACAAATAACAAACTCAAACCGATCGCCGAGATCTTTAAGTATTTTCTCAACTCCATCTTTTGTGAGAGCATCTTTATCACGAGTTTGTGAGGCAGGTAGAATATATAAGTTATCGACCTGTTTATCTTTAATTAGCGCCTGGTTTATGGTGGCTTCGCCGTTAATAACATTTACAAAATCGTAAACAACACGGCGTTCGCAGTTCATGATTAAGTCTAGATTACGCAGGCCTACGTCGAAATCAATAACGACTGTTTTATGCCCTTTAAGCGCTAAGCCTGTTGCAATTGACGCGCTGCTAGTGGTTTTACCTACGCCGCCTTTTCCTGAAGTGATCACGATTATTTTAGACAATTTTGCTATCCCGTGTTTCTTGTGTAATGGATGATTAAATAAGCTTTATATAAAAAATAGGCCTTAAGAGTCTAGCTCTTTGAAGCATAATTTATCTTCGTTTAAAAAGATCTGCGATGCTTTTTGAACGACGTTTTTATCAAAGTCTTCACTGACCTTGTATTGCCCAGCAACTGAAACAAGTTCAGCTTCTAAGCTTTGGCAGAAAATACGAGCAGATGTGTCGCCTTTTACACCAGCTAATGCGCGGCCTCTTAATGTGCCATAAACGTGTATATTTCCATCAGCTAAAATCTCAGCGCCCGCGCTGACCGAAGCTAATACGATCAAGTCACCATCGGCAGCATAAACTTGTTGGCCTGATCGAATAGGGTGGCGAACAATTTTACTTTGTTGGCGTTCATGTTGAACCACTGTTTTAACGACTTCTATCTCAACGGTTTCGGTTTGAATTTGGGGTGCTTGATCTTGTGCTGTGATGCTAGGTTCGTTTGAGCGTTCTTTTTGTTTTGAAAGTAAGCCTAAGCCTGCTTGCTTGGCTGCGACCTGTTGCAATTCTGAGCCGCCGCGAACAGCGACAACTTTAATAGAGAAGCCGATACAAACTTCTACGATCTGGTGAAAATCAACTTGCTCATGTTCGTCTAACTTTTCTAGGCCAATGACAACCGGCAGGTTCTCAAAGAAATCTGGTGCTTGTGAGACTTTGGCGTTAAGGTCAGTTTCTAGTTGTTCTTTATTGTAATAACTGAGCTCTAATGCTGTCATCGGAACCAGTGAACCTTTTAGCTTGAGGCATGGTTTTCCGGTATGTTCTGGCTGATTTTGTGATACTGGAATTTCGGCTTGATCCTGATGTAGGGGGGTTGTTGTACTTGAGCTCATGGATAGGCCTAGTTGATTAAGGATATGATCATTGTTGTTGTTTAAAACTTGGGCGTTATCTTAGCATGATCATATAGTGATGGCTCTAGTTTTTAGTGGTCGTAGGCTTGAAATGCTATTAAAGCTGGCGGTGGCGTCCTATAATGCTTTTAATCTATATTATTAAGTACTAAAAAATCGAATCAAAAGTTAATAACCTTCAATAACGGCATTAGTGTACGAGGCAAATATATAACGCTATGAGTAATGAAATCAGTACCTTTGAAGATGGTATCGAGCAGGTATCGCTTCGTGAATATACCGAAAAAGCCTATCTTGATTATTCTATGTACGTCATTCTTGACCGAGCTTTGCCTCATGTAGGTGATGGTTTAAAGCCTGTTCAGCGGCGTATTGTTTATGCTATGTCGGAGTTGGGTTTAAAGTCGACAGCAAAATATAAGAAATCAGCACGAACAGTAGGTGATGTATTGGGGAAGTTTCATCCTCATGGTGATAGTGCGTGTTATGAAGCGATGGTATTGATGGCGCAGCCATTTAGTTATCGCTACCCATTAGTAGATGGGCAGGGTAATTGGGGGGCGCCGGATGACCCAAAATCTTTTGCGGCGATGCGATACACTGAGTCGCGTCTTTCTCCTTATGCCGACACTTTATTAAGTGAGTTGGGCCAGGGGACTGTTGATTGGGCGCCTAATTTTGATGGGACTTTGGATGAGCCAAAAACTCTACCAGCAAGACTGCCTAATTTATTGTTAAACGGCACCACAGGGATAGCTGTAGGGATGGCGACCGATGTTCCTCCTCATAACTTGCGCGAAGTGGCAAGTGCTTGTGTTCACCTACTAGATGATCCTAAAGCAAGTTTGGGGGAATTAACTGAGCATATTTTAGGTCCGGATTACCCAACTAGAGCTGAAATCGTTACGCCTAAAGCTGATTTACTCTCAATCTATCAAACCGGTCGTGGTTCTATTCGGATGCGTGGCGTTTATCATAAAGAAAATGGTGATATTGTCATTACTGAATTACCGCACCAAACATCAGGGGCTAAAATTCTTGAGCAAATTGCAGGACAGATGCAGGCTAAGAAATTGCCAATGGTGGCTGATTTACGTGATGAATCAGATCATGAAAACCCGACGCGTTTAGTGATTATCCCTCGCTCTAACCGGGTTGATCTAGAGTCACTGATGGGGCATCTCTTTTCAAGTACGGATCTGGAAAAAACCTACCGAGTTAATCTCAATATGATCGGGATAGATGGGCGGCCAGCGGTTAAAGACTTGAAAACGATCTTAGCTGAATGGCTATTTTATCGTACGGAAACGGTGACTCGAAGGCTTCAATACCGCTTAGATAAGGTGCAAAAGCGTTTACATCTATTGGATGGTTTGTTAATAGCGTTCTTAAATATTGATGAAGTGATTCATTTGATACGTACAGAGGATGAACCGAAGCCTGCTTTAATTGCTCGTTTTGGCTTGTCTGAGATACAAGCAGATTATGTGCTTGATACAAAATTACGACAACTAGCTCGGTTAGAAGAAGTAAAAATTCGTGCGGAGCAAGAGGAGCTGGAAAAAGAGCGTAAAAAGCTTGAAAAAATCTTGGGTTCCAAAGCTTTGATGAAAAAGTTGATTAAAAAAGAATTAATAGAAGATGCTGAGCAATACGGTGATGATCGACGGTCACCAATTGTTTCTCGCTTAGAAGCAAAAGCATTTTCAGAAGAAGATTTGATCTCATCAGAGCCGATTACGGTTGTGTTGTCAGAAAAAGGCTGGGTTCGTGCCGCGAAAGGCCATGATATAGAGCCTGCCGGTCTTAATTATAAATCAGGTGATAGTTATTCTTTGTCTGCAAAGGGGAAGAGTCACCTAAGTGTTATCTTTATAGACTCTACTGGTCGAGCTTATACTTTGCCTGCGCATAACTTGCCTTCGGCAAGGGGACAGGGAGAGCCTTTAACGGGATCTATTAATCCGCCTTCTGGCGCTACCTTTAAAGCGGTTGTATTGGAAGAGCCTAGTCAAAAATTGTTAATGATGAGTAATGCGGGTTATGGGTTTGTCGGTACTGCTGGTGAGTTAAAGAGTAAAAATAAAGCAGGTAAAGCAGCGATCAGTTTGCCAAAAGGAGCTGAGGTGATGATGCCAGTTGCGATAACTGATAGTAATAAACAGTACATTGCGAGTGTGACGAATGAAGGCCGAATGCTTGTTTTTCCTGTAAATGATCTTCCTGAGTTATCGAAAGGGAAGGGGAATAAAATGATCAGTATTCCGTCTGCGCGTTTGCAGAGTGGTGATGAGTGGATGGTGAGCGCTACATTAATGTATGAGCAGGATTATCTGGTTATTCATTCTGGGAAGCGGCATTTAAAGCTGAAGTTCGCTGATTTAGAGCATTATGTTGGTGAGCGTGGAAGGCGGGGGCATAAGTTGCCAAGAGGTTTGCAGAAAGTTGATAGAATGGAGGTGCTTGCCTCCGATAAGTCTCAAGTAAGTAGTGAAGTGAAAAATAACGATTCTGAAGAAGGGTGATTTGATTGAGTGAAGTAATACTAATAAATGTGTCGGGGCGTGATAAATCGGGTCTAACTTCTGAAATGACTGCGATTATGGCTCAATATAATGTGCGGATTTTAGATATTGGTCAGGCAGTTATACATGATCACCTAACTTGGGGGATCTTGATTGAGGTGCCTGGTAGTGACGTCTCTGGTGTGAAAAAAGAGCTGCTCTTTCGGATGCATGAGTTAGATTTGCAGGTTTCATTCAAATCTATTACTTCCGAAGAATATGCGCATTGGGTTGAAGGTAAGGGTAAGGCTCGCTACATTGTGTCGTTATTGTCGCGCTCAATTACAGCAGAGCAAATTGCTCGAGTTTCAGAGCTAACAGCTTTGCATGGCTTGAATATTGATAATATTACGCGTTTGTCTGGTCGTCCTTTGTTGGAATTGGATTCACAGGAGAGTCAGGCTTGTATTGAGTTTTCTGTGCGTGGTACTGCGCCGGATGTAGATAAGCTTCGTGCCGACTTCTTGCAAATTGCTGGCGAGTTGAATGTTGATATCGCTTTTCAGGAAGATTCCATATATCGGCGTAATCGGCGTTTAGTGGTTTTTGATATGGACTCTACATTAATAGAGGCAGAAGTTATTGATGAATTGGCTAAAGAAGCTGGTGTAGGGGATCAAGTTGCAGCTATAACTGAGCAGGCGATGCGCGGCGAAATTGACTTTACTGAAAGTTTTGCAATGCGCGTTGGTTTGTTAAAAGGTTTAAGTGAAGATGTGTTAAGTAAAGTGGCTGAGCGCATTAAAATGACTGAAGGTGCAGAGCGATTGATATCAACGCTTAAAAGCCTGGGATATAAAACAGCAATTCTGTCGGGTGGTTTTACGTATTTTGCTAATCGTTTGCAGGAAAATCTAGGAATTGATTATGTTTATGCAAATGAACTTGAGATTAAAGATGGGCAAGTAACGGGTCGGGTGACGGGTTGTGTTGTGGATGGGCAGCGTAAGGCTGAGTTGTTAGATGAGCTTGCAGAAAGAGAAAAAATTGGTCGGCAGCAGGTAATAGCTGTGGGTGATGGGGCGAATGATTTGCCTATGCTTAGTCGTGCTGGTTTGGGCGTTGCCTTTAGGGCGAAGCCGCTTGTGAAAGAGTCTGCGCGTCATGCAATTTCAAATTTAGGTTTAGATGCTGTGTTGTATTTGATCGGGTTTAGGGATCGTGAGGCGGAATAAATAGGTATTATTGAGAAAGTCAGATGTTTTTCAAATAAACTATTGACCTAAAGTCGGGGCTCTATATAATGCGCACCTCTTCAAACAGACCTGCTTAAACGCAGCGAGTTAGAACTAGGATTAAATGGCTAATAATTGATGTAAATCAATAGTTTGATTCTGGTGAAGGTTTTTGTTTTAGCAAAGGTTTTGAGTGCCAAAAGCACTTAAAGAATTAAACGAAATAAAGATTGACGCGAAGTAAAGGTGCTGTAGAATGCGCCCCTCCTAAACGGAAGCGGTTAACGCTAACGAGAAGGGAAAAAGAATT
>Ga0209184_1000620_pt1 | contig 33685 bp, 31 predicted proteins | sample EN8Hudsemesocosm_2_FD_184627 | JGI IMG/M metagenome (GOLD analysis project Ga0209184, IMG submission 184627) | Methane-oxidizing microbial communities from mesocosms in the Hudson Canyon - EN8C Hudson Canyon (SPAdes) (version 2) | ecosystem: Environmental > Aquatic > Marine > Cold seeps | place... | reverse complement strand
GCGGGCCGTTTACCTTCTGAACGAGAGTTGGTTGAGCAGTTTTCGAGTACGCGCATTACGGTGCGCGATGCGTTGGCTAAGTTAGAAGCGGAAGGTCTGATTTATCGCTCTAATCGACGCGGTTGGTTTGTTGCGCCTTCGCGTTTGGTCTACGACCCTTCTTCGCGGGTGAATTTTTATTTATTGGCCGCGCAGCAGAATAAGACGCCGGCGACGCAGTTGATTAGTCAGCGCTGTATAAAAGGCCCAGCAGAAGCGCGTGAGGCATTGGGTTTGGTCGCGAAAGAGAAGGTGATTGAGCTAGTGCGTTTGCGCTCTTTAAATGGTCGGCCAGTTTTGTTTGAGACCATCTATTTACCTGAGCAGCGTTTTCCTAAGTTGAATAAAGCACGGCTTGAAGGCTCGTTAACAACCTTGATGGAAGAGGAATATTCGGTGGCGATTTGTCATGAGGATAATCGTATTCGGGTATCGGCTGTGTATGATCAGGTGGCTGAAAGTTTGTCGCTTATTAATGGTGCGCCTTGCCTTGAGGTTACTCGTATTCGTTATGAGGGTGATCGCCAAACGTTTGAATTCGATAAGGAGTATTGGGTTCATAGTGCGATTGAATTGAGCATTCCGAGTAAATAGATATGCATATTTTCTTCTGAAACTTCTTTTGGATTTCTATTTTAGTGCCTGATATTAGCGTCGATAAACGGGCGCTCGCCCCCTAATTCTCTTGAACCTCTTTGTCACAAAACCTTCATTTTAAATTCGTTGCCTCTGCTTAGTTGCCTCTTTATAGTTTGCGTATCTGGTCTAGACCAAGTTGTTTTGACCACTGTGTTTTATGCGAATTATTTAAAGGAAGGCTGCTGTGAAAAATCCGTATTTGTTATTAACCCCGGGTCCTTTGTCGACCACGGCCAGCGTAAAGCAAACCATGCTACGGGATTGGTGTACTTGGGATGATGATTACAACTTGGGCGTGGTGCAGCCGATTCGCCAGCAGTTGGTTGATATGGCGCTCTCAACTTCTAGCGATACTGATGCGGATTACAGCACTGTGTTGATGCAAGGCAGTGGCACGTTTGCGGTTGAGAGTGCGATTGGTAGTGCGATTCCTGCTGATGGTAAACTTTTGGTTTTGATTAACGGTGCTTACGGTAAACGCATTGCTGAGATTGCTGAGTATTTGAATATTGCGGTGGTGACTTTAGAGGTTGCTGAGCACGAGTGGGTAGCAGTGGCAGCGCTGCGCGAGATGTTGGCCTACGATACTGACATTACGCATGTTGCGATGGTGCATTGTGAAACGACCTCGGGGATTTTGAATCCCATTGAAAGCTATGCGCCAATAGTTAAGGCAGCGGGCAAAGTTTTATTGGTTGATGCGATGAGTTCGTTTGGTGGCATTGATATTAAGGTCGTGGATTTAGGCATCGATTTTTTGATTAGCAGTGCCAATAAATGCATTCAGGGTGTGCCGGGCATGGGCTTTGTGATTGCTAAACGCAGTGCACTTTCATTGTGCGAAGGTCGGGCGCGTTCTTTGAGTTTGGATTTGTTCTCGCAGTGGAAAACCATGGAAGACAATAACGGTAAGTGGCGCTTCACGTCACCAACCCATGTGGTTCGAGCTTTTCAGCAAGCGCTTTCAGAATTGACACTTGAAGGCGGTATTGAGGCGCGGGCGCAGCGTTATGCCGCCAATCATCAAACCTTAATCAGCGGTATGAAGGCGCAAGGTTTTCAGTGTGTTATGGATGCTGATAAGCAATCACCTTTTATCTCGACCTTTGTTTACCCTGATTCAGTATTGTTTGATTTCAAAAAATTGTATGACTGCTTAAAAGAAGAAGGCTTTGTTATTTACCCTGGCAAGGTGACGGCGACACCGTGTTTCCGCATTGGCCATATTGGTGAGGTGTATCCAGAAGATATGCAGCGCTTATTGCTTGCTTTAGCGAAGCATAAATTTTGGGAGCAAGCAGATGCGCTTGAGAACGTTAGCGCGTAAGTCGGTTGATGCTGTGCTGGCACCTTATTATCAGTGGGGGCATTTGTCTTTAGGAGAAGAGGTGAGTCAGCTTGAGCATGCGTTGCAGTGCGCTTGGTTTGCGCAGCAAGATAATGCGCCGAGGCACATTGTTGTGGCGGCCTTGCTACATGATATTGGCCACCTGTTGACGTACATCGAAACGGCTGCGCATCCAGAAGATGAAGGTAGAAATGGTTATCACGAAAAAGCGGGGGCTAGCTTTTTAGCCGAGCATTTTTCCGATGAGATAGTGAAGCCTGTGCGTTTGCACGTCGCGGCAAAGCGCTATCAAGTGACGACTCAAGAAAGCTATCGGCAGAGTTTATCAGCGGCTTCTTATCATAGTTTTTTATTGCAAGGGGGGTTGATGGATGCCAGTACTTGTCATGCCTTTGAATCAAGCCCTTGGTTTAGTGATGCATTATTGCTGCGTAAATACGATGAATTAGCTAAGCAAATTAAGTTTAAAGACGCTGGTTTTAATCAGCTGGTAATAAACGATTTTTACGAATTATTAATTGAACACACACGCGTTGTGAAAGAGAGAAATACTTATGCTTAGATCAAATGTTTTTTGTGCAGGCCCCGTTGAGGCTTTGATTTTGGATTGGGCAGGAACCACGATTGATTTTGGTTCTTTGGCACCTGTTTATGCTTTTATGGAATTGTTCAAACAAGAAGGTATTGAGGTCAGCCAAGCCGAAGCGCGTGAGCCAATGGGCACAGAGAAGAGTGAGCATATTCGTCGCATGTTGGCGAACCCTCGCATTGCGGATGCTTGGTTGGCGGTAAAAGGGCAGGCTTCTAACGCAGAGGATATTAAGCGTTTATATAATTTATTTGAACCCATTCAAACGCGTATTGTCGCTGATCGTGGTCAGTTAATTCCAGGCTGGAAAGCGATGTTCGATGAACTGGTTGCTACGGGAATTAAGATTGGTAGCAATACGGGTTATGGCCCTGGCATGATGGCCCCTGCATTGGTGGCTGCGAAAGATCAGGGGTACACACCTGCGTCGACGGTTTTTGCGACGGATGTTACTCGTGGTCGACCTTTCCCTGATATGGCTTTGAAAGTTGCGATGGAACTTCAGGTTGGCCATGTGAATGGATGTATTAAAGTCGATGATACTTTACCAGGCATTGAAGAGGGCTTACGCGCAGGTATGTGGACGGTGGGTGTGAGTTGTTCGGGCAACGAAGTGGGTTTAGATTATAATGCTTGGCAAGCGCTATCGAATGATGAACAGCAAGAGTATCGTCAGAATGCTGAGCAGCGTTTGTTTAATGTGGGCGCACATTATGTGATTGATTCGGTCGCTGATTTAGCCGCGGTAATTGTTGATGTGAATCGTCGCTTAACGAAAGGTGAGAGGCCTTAGTTGGCGCACAAATCTTCTTTGTATAACAACTTTCCAATAAATTTGAAGTCTTGGGTGGTTTATCAGAATACATTATGTGGAAATCGGTTCAAGGCTTCTCAAGGGATTAAAAAATACTCTAGATTAGCAGTCGTTTACTTTTTATAATCTCTCACACTTAACTCTAGCTGGCATATGTCTGCTAGAGGCATGGGTCTATAAAAGTAGAAACCTTGAATTAAATCAACATCCAGAGCGCCAAGATAATCTAACTGATCCTTCTCTTCTACGCCTTCGGCAACTATTTCTAGTTCTAATTTATGTGCGAGAGAGATGATGTGTTCGACAACGAACCCGGAACGTTGATCTCTAGGGATTTTTTTTACGAAAGAATAATCAAGCTTAATTACATTAACAGGCAAGTTTTGGATATATGAAAGTGATGAATAGCCTGTGCCGAAGTCGTCCAGAGCGACTTTGAAATCAGCGGCTTGTAACTGATTACTGATGTCTATAGCTTTATCTAAGTCTTCTAGCATGGAACTTTCTGTCAGTTCGAACTCTATGTATCTTGGGTTTATTTGATAACGTTTGCAAACTGCTAACAAATCCGTGACTAAAGCATCGCGATTGAACTGGATGGAGGACAGGTTAATGGATATACGAAAGTTTGGATTATCAGAAAAGTACTCAATCAGCTCCTGCGCTTCGGCCATAATGGATTCAAATATGGCATTTTCTAATAGATTCATAACTTCTGGAGCTGTTTCAATCACGGGCAAAAATTTGCCGGGTAACAAAAGTCCTTTAGTTGGGTGCTGCCAGCGCACCAGGGCTTCAATTCCTTGCACTTTTCCTGTGCTGTAATTCAGTTTCGGTTGATAATACGCAATAAATTCTTGTTTATTAATCCCGTTAATAACTTCTGCCAAAAGTGCTTCTTTTATTTCTATCTGATCAGCAAAAGATTGATTAAAGCAAACAAGGCTTTTTAAAGAATTCTCTTTTGAATGTTGTAAAGCGAGTTCTGCACGAGTCGTTAGACTTGAATTATCTAAGTCGAAATCTAATTTTACAGCACCGGATCTTAGGGATATTGGGTCATTTATTTGAAGCACACGCTCAACTAACGCATTAATTTTTCGTTCAAAACCTTCATATTTACTGGCCTTTGCAATTATTGCGAATTTACCGCCATATAAACTATAAATTTTCGATGTTTTAAATTTGCAATCAACTAAAGATTTAGCCACATTGTTAATTAGCTGGTCTGCTTTATTGAAACCTTTTTCTTTATTAATTTTTTGTAGGCCATTGATATCCAAAATAGCTAAATATTCATCATTGATATTTTTTATGCGGCATTCTTCAATAAATAGCATTAATGATGAACGATTTTTCATACCTGTCAGGTTGTCTTCAAAAACTGCTTTTTCTAAGCCTTTAACCGCGCTATCTAAGCGAATTTTAAGGGTACGATTCCATATATATAGGATTAATATAAGTGTCCCCCCGATAATGATGGAGAGCAGTAAATACTGGATCCAGCTACGATCGCGATGGAATTCATTATAAATACTACTTTGTTTAAATACTGCTTGTCCCCCAGTCGCGTGATTAAACGTATCAATCATGGCAGCCCAGCGATCGGGACTTGAGTGCCCTAATGGGATGTTATTTGCATCAATGAGTTCTATTGTTTTTTGTGCCTCGTAATTTTGATGGTCACGATTAAATGGCATAGGGTTATTGGTTTGGCGATTAAGAATGTGGGTAATAATTTCTTCAGGATGTTCAATAGCATAATTCCAGCCACGGATGACTGCTCGTCGGATGGAGGCAACACGATCAGGATAGTTATCAAGTTCATATTGGGTGGTTGCGAAGTTATCACCATAGAAATCAATACTAAAATCAGATGGACTGAAAATATTGACTTCATGTCCTAGCTGTTTAATTTGATAGGGCTCGTTACTAATATAGCCGTACATGGCATAAACTCTACCATCAACAAGTTTTTGAACATCTCCATCGTAGCTGAACTTTTGGTAGTCACCCGCTTTCAAATTATTCTGCAAAAGCATGGCTTCTATGTGGCCAGATATATTTGAATCGGCGAGCATAAGTATTCGATCTTTTAGATCAGATATATCTTTTGCTTGACTTGCCTTCAGTGTTATTAAGACTTCTGGAGCGTGCTGGAAAATTGATGCGACAATAATAATTGGCGAGTCAACTGCAAGTGAATTGAGAGATTCACTACCCAATACTGCATATTCGCTGGCATGATTGATCAGCCTGTGAAGGTGGCTTTTATCTGGGCCTCCTTCAATAAGTTTAACGGTATGCCCTTCTTCTTTGAAATAGCCTTGCATCTCTGCAGCGTAATAACCGGCGAATTGGAATTTGTGGTACCACTTTAAATGAATCGATACTTCATCTGCCATTACGTAAGGAGTAAGCATAATAAAAAATAGCGAACGTAATAGTAGTCGTTTGAAGGTCAAAGTTTAGCCATGTGTAATTGTTTGAAAATGCACTTTATCTGAGTATAGACTATGCACCTATAGTTTTAGAATATAAATATTTAGTGCAGGTAACTGATTGAAATATATGAAGAAATGATAGTTTTGTTGGTAGTTACTCGAGTCAGTTAATTTTAGAACTTATTCCATATTACTTGTGTGGTTAAACATCGACGTGTTTAATAAGAGTATCAAAATTATCATTTCTGATTGATGCTTTTGTGAATATGAAATTTTTGGCAGGTTCTTCGGGGTATCATCTAATTTCTTCAACTTTAATATTATTTTTATCACTGTTTCTGGTTGCTTGTGGTGGTGACTCTAAATCTAAGCAGGCTTCGAGATTAATAGATCCTTTTAACGAAATAGAATCTAGTCTAGCTGCACTTAATGTAAGTACGGCTTCACTGGATGGCATGTGGATATTGGTCGTTTCAGTTGATGAAGCCATTTCCGTCAATGAGAGTATTGAAGAATATAACTATACACGCTATCAAGTTTTGCAATTTGATCAAGGAGTTGGTGGAGCTATTTCTTATGATAATTGCGCAGGAAATATTCCTTATTTTGGCCATGTATTTGGTTATAACCTAACTGCAACAGGTCTAACAATTCCAGTTAATGACTTTTTTCATGTTGATTATGAAATAGATGCAACTGTTCACAATAATACAATCGTAGACCTCGGTGAATTTCGGGCATCGGGAAATAACAGCATTACTTATAGGGCGAAAGCGTATAAGTTCAGAGATAATATCAATAAAGAGATTGGGTCATTAAATTCGAATATAGGCAGCGACCCTGTTCATTGCCTAACATTTGATACTGGACAGAGAACGGCTTTATTTACCGAAGGGGCTGGAACAGTTCCTTTTCATAGTTTTTCTATTAATAATAATAACCTGACGAACAACTCTATCTGGATGAGAAATATCGAAGAACAGAGTACCCCAGTCGCTTCCGATATTATTTATACCGATTCAGGTGAACTATATTCGCAGGATAAACAGGCTGTTTTTAAGTTTAACCAATCAACATTCCCACATTATAACGGTAACTTTTCTTTAATAGATGCGGAGTCTGGTTTAACTGCAGGAACCTTTACGATTAACTTGTCGAACTAAAAGCGCTGATTTAGAGATATTATGCAGGTTCTGCGAACAGATTCTTTAAATATTTATCAGTTGCTAATAAAGGTAGCGTAACGATCCTTCTTTCCGCTAAGTTCATCCAGCCTACGATCACCTGGTGCTTTGCCGCCAGGGTGCCATCTTTTTTATACAGATTGTTAACCCAACAGACTGATTTTTCCGATCCAGTCGGTTCGCCGAGTTCAATTGTGATCGTAACTTCTTCACCCATAAGCATTTCAGAAAAATATTCAGTCTGCTCTTTAAACATAACTGGGCTTAAATTTGATTCTTTAAACCAAGCATCGTCCATACCTATGTTCTGTAAGAAGCTGATACGAGTATGTGCACACATGTCGGAATAAGCTGTATGCCTCATATGTCGATTGGCATCGCAGTCTGCCCAGCGAACCTCGATTATTTTTTTATACAGCACATCAGTAGTTTGGGTCATTAGCTGAATCCTATTAGTTTTTATATACTCACTTTGTATTTGGCTATATTGCGCCATTTTGACTAATGCTTGAAATTCATTGTGATCATCTCATGTATGATTAATAATCATGGTTGATATTTTTTGTAGGTTTTCCTATGGATATTCAGGTTCTTAATCGTTTTGATCTCAATACTCTGGTAACTCTGAGGGTATTATTAGATGAGCGAAATGTCACTCGTGCAGGGGAAAAGTTGAACCTAACTCAATCGGCAGTAAGCCGCGTACTTGCGAAGCTTAGGAATGACTTTGATGACCCTCTGTTAGTGAGATCAGGCCAGCACTTATCGCTAACGGCAAAAGCTGAACGGTTGTATTTACCATTAACTAAGATATTAGAGCAAGTGACGGGATTATTGTTACCAGAGGTATTTGACCCTAAAACGGCCAAGGGTAGCATCCGTATTGCTACCAATGATTATGGCACCCACGCGTTATTACCACGATTAATCCCCCTATTAAACGAAGCGGCACCAGGGATAAAGGTCACTGCTTTAGATTTGCGCTCTAATTTGATGGACGAGCTAGAAGAGAATCAAGTCGATTTAATCATTGGTGGCGCTGTAGCACCACCGGCAAATATTTATCAAAGAGTGGTCGCAACAGATGGCTTTCAAGGATTAGTACGGAATGGGCATCCTTTAGCAGCGGGCATGACTCTAGAGCAATATATCCAACAAAATCACGTGATGATTAGCCCAAAAGGGACAGGGCCTAGTGAAGTCGACGACATTTTGAAAAAGATGGGGCTTCAGCGCAATGTCGCTTTAAGAATGCCGCACTTCTTTGCAGCTCTAGAAATTATTGCAAACACAGACTTTATGATTCTATTACCAGAGCATTTTGTACGACGCTATGTCGATATTACAAAGTTTTCCATTATCAACCCTCCTTTTGAAATTCCAACCTTTGATGTGTCTATGTTTTGGCATGCGCGTATGCATCATGAGCCTTTACACAGCTGGTTCAGGAAATTCGTTTATGAGAAAATTTATGATAGAAAAGATAGAGTCTATTCGGTTTCATAATTTATTATTATCGTATGCTAGATATTCCTGGGAATATGTCTGCTAGCTCAGATTGCTCCAGCATCTCTAGCTGATTCCAGCGTTGTTTTATTTGTCGCCAGGTTTTTACTTGAAAAGTTTTTACGACGCTGGAAAATGGCTGGCCATCTAGCTCACCTTGATACAGTGATTTTCCTTGCCAAAATGCAGCTTCATTGAATTGCGTCTCTCCAGCTTTTACATGGTGCTCATAAGCAGATTCGTTTTGTTTCATTAAGGGATAAAAAACTCTCACAATCTCTTCTAGCAGTGGTTTTAATAAATCGTCAATCTGTAATTCAGCATCAGACGAATGTTTCGAAAAATTGCCTTGATGAATTCGGTTTAGCCATGAAAATAGATTAGGAGCTGTCGCTTCTATCCACTGGCTGCACTTGGGTCTGATAGATTCATGCCAAGTTGACCATACAGGCTTGCGTCGGCAAGGGTAAAGCGCCCACCAAACAGGTAAGGCCGATCCTGAAATATGGGCTCTAACGCATTCAATATGTTTAAGTAACTAGCCTCTATTAGGCTATGAGTGGCGGGAAAATTGTTATGGCTCGGTGGCTGTTTTTTAGCTGAGAGACTTTGAATTTCAAATTTTTTCGGAGCCACGCTGAACAAATAAGGCAAGCGCCTAATTTGACGATGACTAAAGAAGCTATCAATCATTGAGCGAAATGGAGTGGTCACCGCAGGCATCTCATTCGCTAGTCGACGGCCCGCTGTATTATCCAGCGCAGAGGTTTTCCAACGATTATGGTGCACCATATATAAACCAAATTCATCAAAATATTCATCGATGAGTTGAACTAGAAAATTCAGCTTTTCATTATTTCCAATCTTGGCGACGGAATCAGTCTCTGTATTTTGGTCTAGCCAAGTTGCAATGGCGCTAGAGTCATAAAGATTTTCTCCATCAGGGCCAAATAAAAAAGGCACTAAAGGGAATTCATCATATTCAGTGAACTCAGGATAGGTTAGCTTTAATATTCCTGCTTTCAGAAATTTTAAGCGTAATTGAATTTTCAGATTATCGAAGGTATTACCTTGGCTAGGGAAGTCTCTAAAAGGAATGTTCTTGGCTTTAAGTATTGCCGCGACTTTCAGGTGAAATGGTGAAAGTTCAGATCCAGATAGAATCCAAGGTTTATTCTTTACTGAATCTTTAGGGGCATTAGTCATATGCTGTCTTTATAACTATTAATTCTATCTCCTATATTACCTGCTAGACATTTTTTTGCACAAGCTATCTCTAGCTTTGATAAAACGATACTGGAGACGGTGCTTAATGGATTGAATCCAGAAGGTGATACTTGGAAGATTTAAATGTCATCGACAGAGCACTTAGACCTAAGAGGTGGCATCCTTCCCCTTTGGTTTACCAAACGGAAAGAATTTGAGCACTGGTCACTGTAATTCGGCATATCTATTGTTAGGAAACTCTGCGGCTGAAATAAGTCGATAGCCACATTGATGCTCTGGTCTTATCGAGTTAACCCAGACATTTTGCGCGTCTCATACTAAATAATAAATAAACAGGGCTATAGGAAAGGGTAGGTCAGAAAATGATGAGGATTGGAAAAATACTTATGAGAATAATAATACTCGGAATCTGAATTAAGAAACTTCACATATTCCGAGTTTTATACGGTAGAGATTGATATCTTACTCTTCAGGTGCAGCATCTGACTTAGGTTGATGTGTTGCAGCTCTAGCGAGAATTTCAACGTAGAATTCACTCAATTCAAGCTCCACGGCTTCATCAACCTTTTTATTGATTTCAGAAGTGAATATAACTTCTGCTGTTTCTTGTGAAGCTCCAAATTTGCAATCAAACGTCCAGTAGTCGGTGCTATCAGGCAGCGTCTTCCTACGCTCTCTAGCAAGATATTTCTTGATATCATGCTTAATAGACTCTACTAAACGAGCAGTTTTAATTTTAGTGTGGGTTAATGCGATAGTTTTTTTCATGGTATTCCTGCGGGCTTGCATCCAAGACGCAAACAGCTGAATGGAGATTAATCGGCCATTCTACATGGATAGGCAGGATATAACTGCTACTTTTCGTAATTCTTGCCGTGAGACCCTGCACTGAATTCAAGAATGAGGGTAATGACTCAAGGTTCAGGGCAGTCTCGAATTCCTTCCGTTGAATAGCGCATGACACAATCATTCTTAGACTTTTTAACGACGCGACCATGAAAGGTGGCATCTACTCTTAACCACTGCTCGATCATGAGTTCACTGGTGTTACATTCCTTAAATGCAGCGATTAGGTACGCTTCTCGTGCATCGTAAACATCCTGAGTGATGAATATGTGTTGGTGTGCACTAGGAGGCGTCTTTCCTGAGTATCTATTAGGGCCACCTAGGGCTGTCTGCATAAAGTCATTTTGCTGAGATTCAATATGTGAGCGAGGGATGCCTTCAAAAAATTGTTTTAGCCATGGGTCATCATAAATGCGCTGATAAAACGCATTGGTTACTCGCTCTATTGCTGATCGACCGCCCATACTCTCAAAAATCTCACTTTTATCTGATGCTGTCATGTCAGCCCTTGGTCATCATTTTTATGTTCATTTAATCTATCTTTAGCCTAGCTAACGATCAGTCAATGACAAGGGAACTGCTCTTGGCAAGGGTTGGTGTTCTTAAACAGCGCTGTAAATATTAACCATGCTGTTGCTAAGTTTCTTAAGGATGGATTGGGATTTAATATGATGAATAAGGTCTGAGAAATAGCAGGGTTGTTTGCTGATGTTTAGTATTGTTTTGCGAGTATTGAGGATGATGAAGATATATTGTTATGTGATAAAACCTAAAAAGGCCTAATGATGTCACTCTCATGGAGTTGATCATTAGGCCTTTTTTACATTAGCGACTCTCTATCAAGAGATACTAACGATTTATTTGCTTTCGTTCTGAGCGAACAAGCTACCAGCAGCTGGAGCAGAAGGCTTAACTTCAGCAGCTACTGGAGCTGTTGTAGCAGGCTTAGATTCTGCAGCTGAGTGGATAGCGCCAGCAAGAGATTGAGCAGGTGCAGTAGGCTTAGCTACTGGCTTAGCAGCAACAGGAGCTGCTTTAGCTACAGGAGCTTTCTTAGCAACGACTTTTTTAGCAGGCTTAGCGGCAGCTTTCTTAGCAGCTACTTTTTTAGCAGGCTTAGCGGCAGCTTTCTTAGCAGCTACTTTTTTAGCAGGTTTAGCGGCAGTTTTCTTAGTAGCTACTTTTTTAGCAGGCTTAGCGGCAGCTTTCTTCGCAACTACTTTTTTAGCAGGTTTAGCAGCAGTTTTCTTTGCGGCTTTTTTAGCTTTAGCAGCTTCTTTCTTAGCGGCAGCGGCAGCTTTTTGCTTAGCAGCAGTCGCGGCTTTTTTAGCTTTAGCAGCTACTTTCTTAGCAGCAGCAGCTTCTTTTTGCTTAGCGGCAGTAGCAGCCTTTTTAGCTTTAGCAGCGGCTTTCTTATCAGCAGCAGCTTGCTTCTTAGCGCTTGTAGCAGCGGCTTTCTTGTCAGCAGCAGCTTGCTTCTTAGCGCTTGCAGCAGCAGATTTTTGCTGTTCTTTTTCTACAGCAGCAGTTGCTTTAGCAATTGTTGAAGCGGCATCGGCTTCGGCTTTAGCAGTCGTTGCAGCTGATTTAGCAGCAGCGAAAACTTCTTTGGCAGCAGAAGCCGCTTGCTTAGATGTTTCAACTTTAGCTTTAGCAGCTTCTAAAGCCTTAACAGTAGCGGCAGATTTCTTTGCTTTAACTTTGTCAGCGGCTTTCTTTTTGGCAGCATTTGCTTTAGTTAAAGCAGCAACGGCTTTAGATAGTGCAGACTTTGCTTTGGCTAATGCTTTGTTTGCATCAGTGCTCATTTTTTGGCGCGCTTTCTCCAGTTTAACTTCTAAAGCTGCAATTTCTTTTTGCAACAATTGAACTGGGCTTAATACAACTTTAAGAGCTGGAGCTTTTTTAGCTGCAACCTTTTTAGCTGGAGTTTTTTTAGCTACGGTTTTCTTTGTAGCGGCTTTTTTTACTGCAGGCTTTTTAGTTGTGCTTTTGCTAGCGGCCATGGGATTTCCTCGAGGACTGATATAATAGACTGCGCAATTATACTTAGAAGCAAATTACTATCCATAATTTTAGGCGAGAAATAGAATATAAATTAGTTTTTTAGTGAAATAATTTTTATTTTTTCTGTTTTGTAGCGATTTGTTGCTCAATCCATTCCAACATTGGCTTCCATTCGAGTATGTCCTTATTATCGCGCTGTTCAAAATCAGCGAGCCCAAGGCCATGTTCTGACGCTCGAACGTACTGTTGTGTATCTCTGAGTGAGGTAATAAAGGGAATATTTAGGCTATTTAAAAAGCGTTCGAGTTTTTGATAAATGAGGGTGTTTTTCTTCACTCGATTGGCAACAACGGCAATGGGTTTTTTATTGCTGCGAAATGCACGACTCAATAATACTTCACGAATAAAACCTGTTGCAGCGCGAATATCAATGGCTGATGGAATCACGGGGATAACAATGAAGTCACATGCTTGAATCATGTCAGATAAAATGTGCCCAGTTAAGCCTGCGGGAGTATCCAGAACGATTCGGGTCGTTGCCGAAGGAACACGTAAACTATAACTGCGGGTTGAGTTCGGAGTTTGATGTTTGAAGGCAGCGATACCTGTGATTTTTGCTAAGTGAGGATCTCGGGCTGATAACCAATCAATACTGGAACCTTGAGGGTCATAATCAACGATTGCGGTTGTTTCACTTTGAGTGGCAAAATAGCTCGCAATATTGGTCGCCATTGTTGTTTTTCCACAGCCGCCTTTTGCATTAGCGACTAGAACACGAATGGGCTGTGTTTGACTTACAACACGAACGTTGGGATTTTCAGCTGTGGTTTGTCTCTCGCTCACTGTGCTCTCGTCCATAATGATTTTAGAGATTTCCTTTATCTTATTCTTATTAAGCATAGGCTATAATGATCTTGTTTGTATCTTCAATAAGGAATCATGGATGAAACGCCCAATATTAATAATGTTAGTACTGGTTGCCATCGCTTTTGCAGGGCCCATGCTGATGAAAAAGCCAGATGGTACACCGTTTATGGAATCCCCTCTTGATTTGTTCTCGACAAGCACGACGGGTTCTCAAAATAACGATACGAGTACCAGCGCTAGCCATTCATTTTATAAGTGGCAGGATGAGGATGGTACCTGGCATTATTCTGATCAGCCAAAAGAAGGACAAAAAGTTGAGACGGTGACTGTTAATACCAATACCAATTTGATTCAAGGGCTGCGCATCGAGAAAAAGAAAGAGACGGTTGTTGCAGAGAAAAAACCAGAGCCTAAGGCTGAGACTTCTAACTTACCATTACCTATGACAGTGCCGATGGAGAAAGTTTCTAAGATGTTGGATGATGCGAATAATATGCAGCAGGTAATGGATAATCGTTCAAAACAAATTGAGCAAGCGACAGGCGGTCGCTAGTTCAAATTGAGTGCTAGTAAGCTGTAAATTGTGATTGGCATATTATCGATCACTTTAAATAGAAAATGCGTCCATTTGAACCGCTAGCTACATAACCTTGCTTAGCAAAAGCAACATCCTCGACCAGGACATTATTGCTAACCCATTTATTTCTAGGTACGGCTTGCCAAGTATTTTTCAGCTTGGCCGTTTTTGTTTCCCATAATTGTATCTTACCAGCGCTTGAACCGGTTAATAGTTGAGTGCTGCTCTTGTTAAAGCGTGCGCTATTGTAAAAACCACTCTTAATTGGAAATTCGTTGATAAGCTTTCCGCTTTTAGTATTCCATAACTTACCGGATTCACCATGAGCTGAGGTGAAGACTAACTTACCATCTGGTGAGATTTCAGCGCTGCGAACTTGATTATCATGCTCTAGGCGTTGAATTTGTTTGCCACTATTGAGATCCCATATGCGGACAGTCGAGTCATCACTGGCACTTGCAGCAAATTGACCTTGTTTGTCTATGCTGACGTCATAGACGATGCCCTCATGGCGAAGTGTGCGCTTAATGCCGCCATTTTTGATATCGAATAATGTTGCGGTATAGTCAGCCATGCCTAATAACGCATACTGGCCGTTGCTGCTGAGGCTAATATCTTGAATGTCTCCAGGGGCATTCCATAACCAAATAGCTTCACCTGTTTTAGTATTCCATAAGGCGATACTGCGGTTATCGGTGGTTGCGACAAAGTTTCCTTCTGGTGAAAAATCACAACTAACGATGCTGCTGTCCTTGCCCGCTTGATGATTCCAATTATAAAGGCGATCGAAAGGCTGTAGGCGCCATAAGCTGCCACCGTGATGAATCGAGCCTGCAAAAGCAAAGCTAGCATCGTGGTTAAGGCAGAGAGAATGTGCACCCTGTTTGGTGAGTTCATCAAAACGTTCGGGTTGTTTACCAATTCCGCAGGCGGTTAGAAATATACTGGAGAATATAACGCTTGAGAGTAATAATTTTGACAGTTGTTTTTGTGCTGTAGCTGACTTCATAGTCATCCCTGATTATAGGTCGAATATGAAGTCAGTTTAGTTCAAATTTAGCCTGTGGCTAATATCTAGCATGCAGGAATAAACTAAGCGTTTAGCTGGCGACTAATTCACGGTGAACGTAGTGCAGTTTTTCGATCAATTGGTCTTCAAGTTCAAAGCGTTCGCTGAGCATCTCACCCAGTTCAGAAAGATCTTTTGTTAAGTCTGTTATTTTTTCTAAGCAATGTTCAGCGGTATCGTATTTGTCATTGAAATCGACACATTGCTGGGTCATTTCTTCTAATACGGGATAGGCGCGGTTTGCTAGCTCGGTGCCACCATCGTCATATTGCTTCGCTTCTTCAAGCAGCTGCTGGTAAATTTCGAAATGGCCAGCAGAGCAGTAGTCCATGAGTATCTGGCAGAAAGCCTGAATCTTAATGGATACTGGCGTCTCTTTTGGAGAGAAAGGTTTTAAGGTGTTAATACCACAATACAGAATGATGACATCTTGGCGTTCGTTCAACCAACCGTCGATCAATTTGTTCACACCACCCCAACGTTCTTGTGCTGTTTTGCAACCTTCTAACATACCCCAATTCCTTTTCTTCTTAGTTCTGATTAACCCAATATAGTCAGCCTAGACATGCAGTTGCAAGCAAGTTATTTCATTTTTTTTGCTTGCAAACTGACATATCTGTGCATTGTGGGTTTCTAGACGTGATAACGGCAGAAATAAATTATCGGCGCGCCTTCCAAGCAGTGAAAACACCGTAGGCAGAAGCGATGGCAAAAGCGATAAAAAAGACCATTAGCCAGGCGGGCATGGACAGTCCAGCAAAGCTCCAAGAAACTTCAGCACAATTACCATTGCCTCTAAGCAATACGGTGATCACTTCCATAATTGGAAATGCATCAAGCATGTACTCTAAGCTTGGGCCGCACGAAGGCACTTGGTCGGCAGGCAGGTTTTGCAACCAGTTGTGATGATGAGCCAAATAGATACCAAAGAAAGACGACAATAAGGTCCAGCTAGACGCAATGAGCAAGCCTACTGGGCGCTCAACGAGGAAGAAACTGGCGATACAGCCTAAGGCGACCATTAATGTGGCGACTCTCTGCATGATGCACAATGGGCAGGGCTCAAGTTTCATGGCAAATTGAAAATAATAGGCGCTGGCCAATAAGGCAACGCAGGTAATAAACCCGACAAGGCTGAGTAGTTTTAGATTGATTCGCATTCTTTTCCCTTTCTTCTTTCTGATTGTCGATACTGTTCTATTCTATAGATATCTATTTTGAATCTATTCAGACTTGGGAGTATTGATAATGTTCAAGTTTCTTCTGCCTTTTGCAGGATTAATCGTGTTTTCTTTGGCTGGCTTAAACCAAGTGGTCGCCAGCGAAACCAAGTATATCCATTTAACCCCTGATTTTGTGGTTAATTATGGCAATACGGGGCGTATGAAGTATTTACGGACAGAGGTAGCGTTGAGAGTTACGGGGGCGGCGGCAGCGACTGTAGTATCGCAACATCGTCCATATATTCGTAATAACCTGGTTCTGCTTCTGACTTCACAAGACAGTGATATCGTGAATTCCAGCGCAGGGCGAGAAACTTTACGTAAAGTTGCATTGGATGAGGTGCGAGCACTGATGACAGAGCTTGAAGGAATGCCGTATGTTGATGATTTGTTTTTTGAGAACTTTGTTGTGCAGAATTAATGTCAGCTGAAGTATTTCTGTTATCGCATAAAAAAGGGCTATCAATTGATAACCCTTTTTTGTTTCTATCGCTACTTAATTTTAGCGACTAAGAAATTGATTTAAGAAACTTGGGAAATCAATTTGATCTCCGGCTTCTATTTCAGCTTGTTGCATTAAACTTTGTTGAGCTTGTAGTTGCATCTCTTCATTTAATTCAGGCTCTAGAGGTTGCTCAAATTCAGCGGCTCTATGTGCGGCTAATTTAAGTGTTAGCTGAGCAAATTCTAAATCATCTTCTTTCATTTGCGCTAGATATTGAGCTGAAGGTGTTAATGACGGGTCAGCCACTTTAGCTTGCTGTTGCGCGAGTGCATCAGTGTATTGAGTATTGCCTGCCGCGTTATCCATGCTCGCGGCTAACGTTGTCAGCTCTGCCAAAAATTGATCTGCCCATTGGCGTAAACCAATCTGCACACCTTGATTATTTAATTTTAGATCCGGATCACGGCCACGCATAACGGCTTCGTGCTGATTACTCTTGATCGCTTGGAATTCAATATTATCAATCTTAGGGCTATCGAGTAGTAAGCAATGCGTTAAGAATAAATCTAAGAAGTGGATGTGAGTTTCATCCATACCCAAGGTTAAAAATGGATTGATGTCAGTACAGCGTACTTCGATGTATTCAACGCCATGATTCGCTAAGGCTTGCAGTGGTTTTTCGTCACCGTTACCGATACGTTTAGGTCGAATGTCACTGTAATATTCATTTTCAATTTGCAGCAAACTGGTATTCAACTGCTTGTACTGGCCACCTTCTTCTTGCAGACCAATTTCTTCGTAAGCAGGAACTGGTTGAGTAACCGCTTCAGATAACGTATCGACATAGTTGTCGAGGCTGTTATAACAAACAATTAATTCTGCTTGGGCATTATTCTGATAACCCAAATCGCTCATGCGTAATGAGGTTGCATATGGCAAATACAGCGTATGTTCTTTAAAGGTTTCTAGTTCGTGTTCTTGACCTTCTAAAAAGGAACCACAAACTGCCGGTGAGGCACCAAACAAGTAGCTAAGTAACCAAGAATTACGACGGAAGTTACGAATAAGGCCAAAGTACTTATTGGAAATAAAGTCCTTCAGTTGCACATCGCTTGGCTGTTCATCAGGATGTTCCTGCTCTTCTTTGAGTAGAAGTGGCCATATTTCTTCAGGCATTGAGAAGTTGTAATGAATACCTGCAATAGCCTGCATGGTACGACCATAGCGATGCCATAGGCCATGGCGATAGGCGTGCTTCAGCTGGCCCAGATTTGAGTAGCCGTATTGAGCAATAGGAATGCTTTCTTCGCCATTGATAATACAAGGCATGGATGCCGGCCAAATTAATTCTTCACCCATATTTTGATAAGTGTACTGATGCAGGTTGTGCATAAACTGCAATGTATCTTTGGCGTTATCAAATACAGGGGTAATAAACTCAAGCAGGGATTCTGAATAATCAGTAGTAATGCTTGGATGGGTTAAAGCAGAACCTAAAGCTTGTGGGTGAGGTGTTTGACTTAAGCGGCCATTCGGCTCGCAACGCAATCCTTCTTTTTCAATGCCACGCTGGATACGACCAAGCAAAGATAATTGGTTCTGATCACGCAGTGACGATAACAGGTTGCTATAAGTTGGATTAGCCAAGGTGGAGCCTCAATGTTCGAGCCGTAAAATTAATTGCATTATAGGGGAATGATACGAGCGAGGTAAGTGCGCTGTATGGTAATCACTGTGCCATGAGTAAGGTAAATCCATCGCACAGTGATTAATCGCAAGGTATTCGCTTACTTTTTCTTATTGAAGGCGGCCGCTAAGGCATTCGCCATTGCCCCTTGAGCTTGGTTTTGATTGCCACTTTTATTACCGCCACCGGTTGAGTTGCCTGGACCAAAACTGGTTTTAGTTGTTTGGTTGCGGTTATTACGATTCGGCCGCTCTCCAGGGGTCTTGGCATTAGCCTGTTCGTTAGCATCGTCTGACATACGCATCGAAAGTGCGATACGTTTACGCTGGGCATCCACTTCCATCACCTTCACTTTAACGATATCACCGGCTTTCACCACTTCGCGTGGATCTTTGATGAAGGTATCGGACATCGCTGAAATATGAACTAAGCCGTCTTGGTGCACACCCACGTCAACAAACGCGCCGAAGTTGGTTACGTTGGTGATTACGCCTTCTAATACCATGTTCAGACGCAGATCTTTAATTTCTTCTACGCCATCTAAGAAGGTTGCGAATTTGAATTCTGGGCGAGGATCGCGGCCAGGTTTCTCCAGCTCGCTAAGAATATCTTTGACTGTGATTTCACCCACAGACTCCGTGGCATATTGAGCCGCGTTAACCGCTTTTAAGAAAGAACCATCACCAATCAGACTTTTAATATCTCGGGCAGATTGTTTGGCGATCTCTTTTACAACGCCATACGCTTCTGGGTGAACAGAGCTGGCATCAAGGGGATTTTCGGCATTATGAATGCGTAAAAATCCAGCGGCCTGCTCGAAGGTTTTCTCACCTAAGCGAGGTACTTTCTTTAATTCTTTACGCGAGGCAAAAGCGCCGTTTTCATCGCGATAATTAACGATGTTATTAGCAATGGTGGTATTCAAACCCGATACACGGGTCAATAAAGGTACCGATGCCATATTCAAATCAACACCGACCGAGTTAACACAATCTTCTACGGTAGCATCCAAAGCGCGAGCTAACTGGCTTTGGTTAACGTCGTGCTGATATTGGCCTACACCGATGGATTTAGGTTCAATCTTCACGAGCTCGGCTAATGGATCTTGCAGGCGGCGAGCAATGGAAACGGCCCCACGAATAGTCACATCAAGATTGGGGAATTCTTTCGCCGCTAATTCAGACGCTGAATAGATAGAAGCACCGGCTTCATTCACCATGATCTTCTGAACTTTCTTAAGAGCAGGGTTGGACTTGATCATATCGCCAACGAACTTATCTGTTTCGCGGCTACCAGTACCGTTACCAATCGAGATCAGTTCAACATTGTGCTTAAGAATTAAGGCCGTAATGACTTTGGCGGAATCGGCCAAGCGGTTCTGCGGTGGTGTTGGGTAAATTGTATCGTGATCGATTACTTTACCTGTGGCATCAACCACGGCAACTTTTACCCCAGTACGTAAACCTGGATCGAGACCAATTGTCGCTTTCGCCCCAGCGGGAGCGGCTAAGATAAGATCTTTTAAGTTCTGGCCAAATACTTTAATCGCTTCTTCTTCGGCGGCTTCACGCACGTTGGTCATTAATTCAGTTTCTAGGTGCGTTAATAATTTAATACGCCAAGTCCAGCGAACAACCTCGTGTAACCAGCGATCCGCAGGGCGGCCTTCGTTTTTCAAACCGAAGTGGTCAGCAATCATGGCTTCACAAGGAGAGGGGGTTAACTTATCGGTCGGATCGCCCGTCACAATGCTGAAACTCAATATACCTTCGTTACGGCCACGTAAAATTGCTAGCGCTCGGTGACTCGGCACGCTTTTCAGTGGTTCGTCGTGCTCGAAGTAATCGCTGAATTTCGCGCCTTCTTGTTCTTTACCTGCCACCAAGCGAACCGATAAAGTGCCTTCTTGTTTTAAAAAGTTACGCACCTTGTTGATGAGGTTGGCGTCTTCGGCGAAGCGTTCCATCAAGATGTATTTAGCGCCATCAAGAGCGGCTTTGGTATCAGCGATGCCTTTATCTGAACTAATGTAGCTGGTGGCTAATGTTTCAGGTGTTTGGTTAGGGTCTTCTAATAAAGTATTCGCTAAAGGTTCAAGACCTGCTTCGATCGCGATAGCACCCTTAGTACGACGCTTCTGTTTATAGGGTAAATACAGATCTTCTAAACGTGTTTTTGTATCGGCATTTAGAATGTCACGCTTAAGCTCGTCGCTTAATTTACCTTGCTCATCAATGCTTTTGATAATGGTGCTGCGGCGATCTTCCATCTCACGTAAATAGCGTAGGCGTTCTTCCAGGTTACGCAGTTGGGTATCATCAAGTGCGCCCGTGACTTCTTTACGGTAACGCGAAATGAAAGGCACGGTAGAACCTTCATCCAATAAGGCAACGGAAGCTTGTACTTGTTGAGGGCGAATGTTCAGCTCTTCAGCAATGCGGGTAAAAATAGAATCCATAATGTATCTCGTCTGTTGATCTGATAAAGCGGTATAAATTGTTAGAAATATTGTAAATATCGGGCCTGAGTATACTGACCCTAGGGTGGATGTTCGAGGATAAAAACTGAAATTATTAGCGCTAATTAATCTAGCAGAGATAGCTTAAGTATTTGACTGTTTAAACTGTGAGCTGGCTCTCATGCGAATGGCTGAAATTGGCGCTAATTGTCCCTAGCTAAGCTAGACGCTCAGGAATGCTGTACTAGTGTTAAATGAACTAGGTATAACCCGCTGCTTATGGGATAAGCGGCAATTTAAATAGGCATTGTTATGAGCTTAACATTCTCTTCAGAAGATATTCCTGCAGCTTTAAAGCGTAAGCGCATTTTGATGGTAACCAATACACCGTCACTTCGTACGTTACATGCGGGTTTTCTGCGTAGTAAGGGCTTTGATTATGTCTTTGAGGCAGCCGATGGTTTACAGGCTATTGATATGCTGCGCATACAGAAAATTGATTTGATCATTGCTGACTGGCAGTTAGAGCAGCTCTCTGGTGCTGATTTATTACATACAGTACGAGGCAGTGTGGCGATGGTTGATATGCCATTTTTAATGCTAACCACTAAAAAAGATATGCCCGATGTTAAAGACAGTTTAGCTTTGGGGGATACCGATTATTTAATCAAGCCGTTTAAAACCGCTCAGCTAGGAATGAAGTTGGTGATGGCATTGGCCACGTCAAACTATCATGCTCCGGATGTGATTAGAGAAGAATTAAGAATACGAGCAATGCCGCAGATTCCTGTACTGACTGAGCAGGTTAAATATTTGAAGCAGGCCTAGCGTATCATTCAGAGCCAAATAACGGGTATAAAAAAACCGCTAACACTCCAGTTTAAATAACTGAGTTGTTAGCGGTTTTTTGTCGCTAGTGATTAGCTCAACTTAACGATTACTTAGATTTAGGACCTGCCGCTAAAATCGCGTCAGATACGTCAAACTTAGTGAAGTTAGTTGTGAACTGCTTAGCCAATACTTCTGCTGCTTCAGCCCAGTCTGCTTCGTTAGCCCAAGCTTTTGTTGGGTTAAGTAGCTTAGCGTCAACGCCGTCAAGGCTCTTAGGAACTTCTAAGCCAAATACTGGAAGCGTTTCAGTTTCAGCATCACGCAAAGCGCCTGTCTGAATTGCACTGATTACTGCACGAGTAGTCGGGATAGAGAAACGTTCGCCGCCTTTACCGTTAGCGCCGCCAGTCCAACCTGTATTCACAAGATAAACTTGAGAATCAAATTCAGTCACACGCTTCATCAACAACTCAGCGTATTCACCTGCTGGGCGTGGGAAGAATGGAGCACCGAAGCAAGTCGAGAAAGTCGACTTAAGACCTGGAGTACCACCCATTTCAGTAGAACCTACTAGCGCTGTGTAACCACTTAGGAAGTGGTAAGCCGCTTGTTCTTTAGTAAGAACAGAAACTGGAGGAAGAACACCTGTCATATCGCAAGTCAGGAAGATAACGGCTTTTGGCTCGCCACCTTTGTTTTCTAGTACGCGCTTTTCAACGTGCTCTAGAGGATACGCACAACGGCCGTTTTCAGTCAGGCTAGTATCGGCGTAATCAGCGACACGATTTTCATCGTCCATCATTACGTTTTCAACGATTGCGCCGAAACGGATTGCATCCCAAATGATTGGCTCATTTTTCTGCGAAAGATCGATTGTTTTTGCGTAGCAACCACCTTCGATATTGAATACAGTGCCTTTGCCCCAGCCATGTTCGTCATCACCAATAAGGTAACGCTCAGGATCTGCAGACAAGGTCGTTTTACCCGTACCAGACAGACCGAAGAATAAGCAAGTATCGCCATCTTCGCCAACGTTTGCAGAGCAATGCATTGGTAATACGTCTTTTTCAGGAAGTAGGAAGTTCTGTACAGAGAACATCGCTTTCTTCATTTCGCCCGCGTAACGCATGCCAGCAAGCAATACTTTACGCTGTGCGAAGTTGATGATCACAGCGCCATCAGAGTTAGTACCGTCACGCTCAGGAACACATTCAAAGTTAGCGCAGTTTAGAATAGTCCATTCTTCTTTGTCAGCTTGGTTGAATGTTTCAGGGCGGATAAATAGGTTGCGACCGAACAGGTTTTGCCACGCTGTTTCAGTTTGGCACTTAACTGGTAAGTAGTGTGCAGCATCAGAACCTACGTGTAGGTTAGAGATGAAGCCGCCAGTCTTTGCGAAGTGTTCTTCAACACGATCCCAAAGGGCGTCGAATTTTGTAGCATCGAAAGGACGGTTAACGCCTCCCCATTCGATGGCATCTTTGGTGCTAGGTTCTTCAACAATGAAACGATCCATTGGAGAACGGCCAGTACGAACACCTGTAGTGACAACGAATGCGCCGTTGTCTTGTAGGCGGCCTTCGCCACGCTCAAGTGCTTTTTCAACTAACAATGGTGCAGATAGATCAGTATAAAATGTGGTCATAATAGTGCCCGAGGGGTCTCGTTATGTCTGTATCGCTTTTGGCCATACACAAATGAATCGTATTTACCGTCCAGATGATAATTGGACGAACCCATATTTTGAGGTTGCGGATTATGCCAGATTTTTTGGCTTAACAAAACCGAGACACCGTAAATGGCGGGTATAAGTGGCAGTGATAGTTGGCGTTCGATGACGGGTTTGGAGGAAATCTTGTAGTTTTTTTTCAATACCTGTAATTCCTTAATGAAAATCACGGGTATTGGCGCAAAAAAACACTTAAACCAGTACTTACGTACTGGTTGTGCTGTTTGACTGATGAATTAATGTAGTTTTTTTTCAGGAAATAAATCGCCAATTTGTTCCTTATTAAACGAATAATGCTGCAGGCAAAATTGGCAATCGACAGATACCTTGCCTTGCTCGGCAATTACATCCATTAGTTCTTCAAGACCCATTTGGGAAATGGCATTACCGATGCGCTCCTTTGAACAGGTGCAGGCAAAGCGAAGTTCTTCTTCATCATACAAGCGAACTTCTTCATCGTGGTAAAGTCGATGCAGGATGGTTTCATTGTTGAGTTGCAATAACTCTTCGTCTTTTAGGGTGCTAGCAAGATGGCTTAGTCTATCCCAAGCATCTACATCTGAACCTTCTTCAGCGGGTAGTTGCTGTAGCATAAAGCCGCTAGCAATGGTGCCGTCGCATTCTAACCAAAAGCGAGAGCCTAGCTGCTCTGATTGCTTGAAATAGTATTCAAAAGCTTCGTTTAGCTGGTTGCTTTCTAGCGGTACGATACCTTGGTAGGGTTTACCAACCGCTGGTTCTAGAGTGATGACAAGCTGTCCACCGATCAGTTCTACGGCTTCAATGTCTTTGCTTTCGTCATAGCGCGCAATCGCTCGTAACTCGCCAGTATTGGTGGTTTCAGCTTGTATTAGGCTGACATCACCTGGCAGACGAACTTGCAGGCATAGACGACTTTCGTACTTTAGCGTTGCACTCATTAGGGCGCTAGCAGCCATCAGTTTGCCGAGTTCAATCTGTAGCGCGGCAGGGTAACCGTGCTTAGAAAGTACGGTGCTAAGGCTTTTATGTAAGCCAACAAGCTCGCCTCGAACATCGGTTTTGTCGAAGGTAAAGCGTTGCATGCTATCTAGATTGCTCATATTTTACTCAATTTCACTTTGGTGCTTAAACTGATGAATCTGACGACGCTCTTTTTTGTTGGGGCGATGGTCAGGGGCGGCCGTGGCATGTTGCATCACACGACGTAGTTCGGTTGCGTCCATTCTAGCCTTGATACTATCGGCTGTTTCTTCGTATAACGCTTGTGCCTCAGGAGCGCCGCGTCGTTGATCGGAAATATCTTTGATGATGATGGTCTTTTCATCAATGCCCTGACGAATGGTGAGCTTAGCATTGAGGTCTACGGTTTTACTGACCTTGCAGCGCTGACCTTCATAATGTACTTTTCCACCTTCAACCGCGGCTTTAGCAATGGCGCGGGTTTTATAAAAGCGCGCAGCCCAGAGCCATTTGTCAAGGCGTATTTTCTTGTTGTCGCTGGTTTGCTGCTTGCTCATTATTCACTCTTCGCAGGTTTTGTTAAATCGATCCATGACTAGGTATTTATAGATCTTTCTTTATCAACAGCTCATCAAAATGGTGTATGCCCGGATGCTCGCTGTCGGTATTCGGTGCTTTTCGACTGTCTGGATGAAAGATAGTCAATAGGTGTTTAAAGCCCCATTTTTCAGCTGATTTTAATACCGCCTGACTGTCATCGATAAGCAGAGTCGTTGCTAGATCAAAAGACTCGTCTTGCTGCAAGTGCTGCCAGAAAGCTTGGCTTTCTTTTGGCTCTTGGTAGTCATGGGAGCTGATGATGCGGTCGACTAGTTTATCTAATCCTGTCTTTGCCATCTTCAAATCCACACTATCGCGGTGCGCGTTAGTGACGATAACGGCTCTTTTTCCTTGTTGCCTTAGCATCTCAAGGAAGTCTTTAACATGTGGGCGGTATTGGATTTTTTCAACGATGTCTTTTTTCAGTTCTGCTACAGGCATGCTTAAACGTTCGCTCCAGTAGTCGAGGCAATACCAGTTTAGGGTGCCTTGAGTCTCGCTCGATGCTTGCTTCAGTATTTGATGAGCTTCTTCATGTTCGACGCCAAACAGTTCAGCATATTTTTCTGGCATAAATTGCAGCCAGAAATAATTATCAAAATGCAGGTCGAGTAAGGTGCCATCCATGTCGAGTAGCACGGTTTCTATGGCCGACCATTCCTCAGCACTGTATGCCTTTTGAAGTGGAGATGTTTTAGTTGAATTTTGTTCTGGAGTGTCTGTCATGTTTGACTCAGGTATACTGATTAAATGAGTTTGCTTTAATGAAATGGAGTCTGTTTATTATGTCTGAAAAACCAGAAATCTTACACCAATCAATTGTATCTAAAAGCCGATTATTCACCGTCGAAGCGATCGATTATCGTTTTAGTAATGGTGTTGAGAGAAGCTATGAGCGTTTAGTTCCTGGTGGTTCTGGTGCGGTCATGATGGTAGCGATGCTTGATGATAAGCATGTCGCTTTGATTCGAGAGTTTGGTGGTGGTATTGAAGAATATACTTTGACCCTACCAAAAGGCGCTGTGGACTTAGGGGAAACGTTGGTTGAGGCGGCGAATCGTGAGCTGCAAGAAGAGATTGGTTTTGCCGCAAAGAAGATTACATTCCTGAAGAACATGAGTCTTTCACCGAGCTATATCAAAGGCGGAATTGATATCTTTCTGGCGCAAGATTTATACCCTTCTCAGCTAGAAGGAGATGAACCAGAGCCTTTGGAGCTGGTGAAATGGCCCATGGATAATTTACACGAATTGGTTATGCGAGACGATTGCACCGAAGGCCGAGCAATTGCGGCACTGTATTTGGCTCGAGACTTTCTAAGCCAGCAAAGCGCTTAGTTCTAAATACTTGGCGCGGCTAGTTATCGTTAGTCAGAGCTGGCGAGGATGTTATCGAGTTCTTCAATGAGTTTGGCCTGCTTAATCGGCTTACTTATAAACCCGTTCATTCCTGCCTTAATGCAGCGTTCTTTGTCTTCCATCATGGCATTGGCGGTCAACGCTAAAATAGGCACCTGGTTTTTCGGGAAGCTCAGCTCTCGAATTTTTTCTGCTGCCGTTATGCCATCCATCGTAGGCATATTAATGTCCATTAAGATCAAGTCGAATGTATTATTCATGGCTTCCTGTAAGGCCAGCTCACCATTTTCAACAAGCACGGCTTTAATGCCGAGTTTTTCTAATATTTTGCTAGCTATCTTCGCATTCACTAGATTATCTTCAGCCAGCAAAACAGTCGCTTCATAATTGCGAGTCAATCCGCTGCGCTTGATTCGGTTTTCAATCAGTCCTGGCTTCAGAGGAATATTCAGGCTGAAGGTACTGCCGATTCCCAGCTCACTTTTAACTTCGATTTTTCCTTGCATTGCACTCGCCAAATATTGGCTGATGGTTAAACCTAGACCAGTCCCACCGTATTTTCGGCTGGTGCTTGTATCAGCTTGCTGGAATGCAGAGAAAATTTGTCCGACTTTCTTTTCGGCAATCCCGATGCCGCTATCTTTGACTTGGATTTTTAAATCGTATTGATGGTTTGCTAAGCGCTCTCCTTGGACGCGAATGTCGATACGCCCCTGATGAGTAAATTTAAGCGCATTACTGAATAAGTTGTTTAATATTTGCCTAATTCTATTGGGATCACCAATCCAAAACTGGGGTAAGCCAGAATCATAGAAATACAGAACCTGAATGCCTTTTTGCTTGGCTGAACTTGAGAATAATTGGTAAACGTCATTGCAGAGTTGATGTAAATCAAAATTAATTTGCTCTAGTTCAAAGCTGCCAGATTCGATTTTGGATAGATCGAGTATGTCGTTAATAATGTTTAATAAAGCATGTGATGAGGAGTGAATAATATCAAAATATTGTTTTTGCTCTTCGTCGACAATTTGATCGAGCATCAAATCTGTCGCACCTAAAATCCCATTCATTGGGGTGCGAATTTCATGGCTCATATTGGCAAGAAAAACACTTTTACTTTGATTGGCATTTTCAGCACTGTGTAGTGCTTCACGAATTTGCAGGTTGGCTGATTTTAGCGCTTGGTTATTAGCGACGGATTCAGTTATGTCTAAACCGGTTAATAAAATTTCTTCGCTATTATCATCACCGGTAATCGGTGCAATACGCCAATCTATGGTGAATTCTTTGCCCGATTTTGCGACTAAAGAGAACTCTGTTGATGCAGTGCTATTGGTTTCAGGCGTTATATTGCGTAAATAATTGCTAATTTGATAATGAGATCTTTTGGGGCAAAAGTGGCTAATGGACTTGTTAATGACGCCTCTTTCGTCACTGCCAATTAAGTTAATAAATTGGTTATTGGCTTCAATGATCTTCCCATGTCTGTCGGTGATTACTAATAGGGTATGCATAGTATTTAAATAGGTATGCATGCGGTTACGTTCGTGACGTAGCTCGACTTCCATATGATGACGTTTGCTGATGTCATCGGCGGATATGATGATACTGGCCTTGTTGCTTTCTACTATAGGCTTCGCACGTACAGCCCATCGACTTTCATCGTCTTGCAGGTTAGCTGTTTGCCCTGATTTATGCTGGCGCACTAAGGTGCATTCAAAATCGATGAGGGTTTTACTGGCCAAAGCTTGGCTAAGATACTGCTCAACTTTCTCTCGCTCGTTGCTCTTTATTAAGTGGCGAATATTCAGACTCTTACTATTAGGAAAGGCGAGTAAAAAGTCGTCATTGCAGTCAGTGATCTGAAAATTGGTATCGAGTTTTATGTAAATTCCTAGTGCTTGCTTCTGCTTTTCTGAAGATACTTTTTTCTTTTTGACGTTGGATTGTTGTTGAAACTGCCACAGGAATAATGCGATAGAAATGAGCAGCCCAAACGTAAATAGAATCAGCATGTTTTGTTGCGTAGCCAATACGTAGTTCTGTCTGATAGTTGCGCGAGAGGACGAAGCAAGTAAGGTATTATTTTGATCAACTTGATGTTTATAAAATACAAAGTTATCTGGGTTTAGAGGTTCGGGAATGAAGCCGTTGGGTTGTTTAAGTGCTTGTAAAATTAAGCTTTGGCTTAAATCGTGTTCACTAGGAAAGATGCTAATCGGTGCGTCGTTATTACGTGTAATGCGGTATAGCTTGAAGCCTTGTAATTGCGCCAGTGTATTCTGCTGATCTTGATTGATGCTATGGTCAGTGAGGTCTAATAATTGAATAAAATTTTTCAGGGACGCCTGTTTTTGCTGATAGCTTTGTTCAAGTCCAATGTACCAAGTGGCAATACCCATCAACATCATCGTGCACAGGGCTAGAATACTTACAGCGTGAGAGTGCTTGCCCATGATCTTATTCCTTGAATGGGGACGAAGGAATTAAATTCCTGTTCAGCTTAATTTTTAGTTATTAGACAGCGATAGACAAAAGTATAGTTCGAATAGGCTAAGGCGTCATTAATTTATCGTAATTGGGTTACTAAAGTAGCCAAGGTAAAACAATCGCATGCAGTGCGGCTGTTAATGTCATAGCCATTGCGGAGTATGCGGCATATTCCTGGCCTAGTTCTAAAGCTCGGCTAGTGCCAACTGCATGAGCACAAATACCCAAGCTAACTCCTGTTATTTGAGGGCTATCGCAGCGAAATAACTTCAGCAATAAGGGGATAATAGCGGCACCGATAATTCCGGTGACCATGACAAAGGCAGCCGCAAGCGCAGGCAGCCCTCCGGTTTGTTCAGAAATCGCAACCGCAACGGGAGTCGTAACTGATTTGCTCGCCATAGTGACGGTGATGGCATCAATGCCAATCCAATAATGCGTTAATGCTACCGCAACAAATACGGTGGTAAGACTGCCGAATGTAATTGCGAGTAAAAGGCGAAGAAATTGTTTTCGCATGTTATGGAAATGATGAAATAGAGGGATAGCCAAGCCAACAACAACGGGGCCAAGAAAAAAACTGAGTAATTGACCACCTTGTTGATAGGTATTATAAGGGGTATTGGTTATCCAGAGTGCCAATGTTACGAGTATAAAGCCTGATAAAACAGGCGGTAACCAAGGGGCATTGTTCAGCTGCTGATAAATTTTCAAGCCTAGAAGGTATGCGCCGAGTGTTACCATAAGCCAAGTGCTGGGCAGTTGTAATAGCTCAACAGGAATGAAATTGTCGAGCATTATTTATTGCCCCATTTCAGTATTAGGGCTGTAACTAGCACGCCTGGAATAAGGCTTATGGTTAGGATGAGCAGCAGTTTTAAACCATATTGCTCAACAATATCTGCTTGGGTAATTAAGCCAGCGCTAATAGGAATAATAAATAAAGGTAATAATGGGGCGAGCTTATTAGCAGCTAATTCTATCGATGTTGGGATTTTGTTTTTTAGGGTAATTAAGATCAGCAAGAGAACCATGCCGATGATCGAACTTGGGACGGGGATGGCAGTCCAAGATTGGACTGCCTCTCCGAGAATGAGAAAAACTAAAAGAGCAAATAGTCCTACTAGCATATTCTCATTCTTTATTTTGGTACGGAAGGAGAGACTTGAACTCTCACACCTTACGGCACTAGAACCTAAATCTAGCGTGTCTACCAATTCCACCACTTCCGCTTAGGCTGCGCATAGTATATAGACTCTTATGGCGTGTCCAGTACTTTAGTAAAAAAAGTTAATTTTATTTTCAGATTTATTTTGCTCAAACATGAATATTTCAAATTCATGTTTGCTGAGAGCGGGTGATAGGCTGTAACCTTGATAGCTATCAATCATTGCATTTGCAAGGGTTTCAAGCTGTTTTGGATCATCAACTCCTTCTGCAATCATCTTCACATTTAGGCTATGCGCCAGGCTAGAAAATGCCTGTAAAGAATGAGAACCTTTATTTTTCGAGAGGGACGCTAATAAAGGTTTTTCTAACTTGATCGCACTTAAGGTGTATTTGGATAGAGAGTGCAAAGAGGTACTGCCTAGGCCAAAATCATCGACGATGATATCAACGCCCATCTTATTCAGTTGCGCAAAAGAGGTGCTTAGACGTTTAGGGTTGGTATTGAGTAATTCTTCGCTGACTTCTAACGCGAGGGTTTTGGCGGGGATGTCGAATTTGGCTACGATATTCTCAATACAGTTTATTAGCTGCTGCGAGCTGAACTGACAGGCTGAAATATTGAGTGTTAATAATGCATTATTTTCTAACAGTCCCTGTTGTTTCCAGAGGCTCCATTGCTGGCAAGCTTGCTCTATGATCCATTCGCCGACAGGAATAATGAGCCCTGTTTGCTCGAGTAATGGAATAAAGTCTTTCGGTGGCACCATACCGACCTTAGGGTGAATCCAGCGCAGTAGTACTTCGGCGCCTTGAATTTTCCCGCTCGAAGTTGACGCAATGGGCTGATAATAAAGATGAAGTTGCTTGTCGCTGAGCGCTTGCTGTAGGCCTTCTTGTAAGACAAGTTTATAGCGTGCTTGAGCGGTCAGTTCTGGGGTGCAGAATTCGAATCTCTGGCGGCCCATATGTTTAGCCCGATACAGTGCAAGGTCCGCTTTCTCGATGAGTTTGTTGGCATCATCATGCTCATCTTCAGAAATGGATATGCCGATGCTACAGCCAATATGGAACTCGTGGCTTTGCCAGTTAAAGACTTCACCTAATGCGGTTAATAGGTGCTTTGCAATGATCCCTGCATCCCGTAAATCTTGTAAATCTTCAATAACGATGACAAATTCGTCTCCACCAAGGCGTGCAACGGTATCGATTTCTCGTACCGTATTCTGCATGCGCTGACTCGCTTCGCGCAAGATAGCATCCCCAGCGGCGTGACCCCAAGTATCATTAATCGGTTTGAAGTGATCAAGGTCGATGTACATGATGGCTAGCTGGCGCTGAAAACGTTTGCTGCGAGCAAGAGCCATGCGCAAACGATCCATCAATAACTGGCGGTTAGCTAGACCTGTTAATGCGTCAAAGCGGGCTTTTTGGCGCATGGCATTGTGGCTACTGGTGCGCTGGGTGACGTCACGGCAATTTAATAAAAATCTTCCGCCGACTAGCTTGCTCGCGCAAACCTCTAAATAGCGAGTTCGGCCATTGCTATTTTTGGCGGGTAATAATTGTCCGCAACAAGGCTGGCCTTTTTCACACAGTTTTATAAGTTGGCGCTTGATGGAGTGGTGTGTTTTATCAATTAAATCGGGGAAAATATGATGAAGTTCTTTGTCTATCCAGTTTTCGACCATGCTTGAAAGGCATTGTGCCATGGATTCGTTAATGCTGAGAATATAGCCTTTATCATTGATGATTATTTGGCCTTCTGTTGCCGAAGCCCCCCAGGCTAAAGGTAAGCCTTGATTGCCTAACCCCAAATGATTTAACAGCCAGCGTTCAGCATTGGTGCGTGGCAGTTGCAGTACAGTCTGCTCGCAGGGGTCGTCAGTAAAAAGCAGTATGCGCTTACCGCAGTCGGCAATATCCGGCTGGCGACCAATACCATCTACTAGGTATAGCGTATCTTCTGTCGTCGGATAACTCTTGCTACTATGGCGACAGCAATTAACGTTAACTTGGGATAACGAGGCTTCTAACTTATGTGCCCATGTGTCATCTTCACTGATGATTATGCAATCCATGAATGTGCTTCTTAAATAGTCAGGCTATCAACAAGAGTAGGGTTCATGGCTGAGGATGCGAGCGAGTGCTAGCTAGGCTTTAACGAATTAATAGTAAAGTAGTAAGGGTTGGCGGTAATTGGCTAACAAAATAAAATTATCTAAGGAATATATGGCTAATGAGTAAGCCTTTAGAAAATCACAGTGTGCTAATAAGTATTGCGGCATTTATTGTTATTGTTGCGGGTTTAAAAGCCGCGACTCAGTTACTTGTCCCTTTTCTGTTGGCTGTTTTTATAGCGGTATTGTGCGCGCCAATGATGATCTGGTTGAAAGCGAAGAGAGTGCCTTCGATACTATCCGTGCTGCTCGTGGTCGTTCTATTTTTTCTTATTGCTGCGACGCTAGGCACAGTGATCGGTTCGAGCTTATCGGCTTTTTATCAAGATCTGCCTGAGTATGAACAAAAACTGCAGCAACAAGGGGAGGGTATTATTACTGGTTTACAGGGCTTTGGAATTGTTGTCGATAAGTCCGTAATCAGTGACTACATAGATCCTGGGGCGGCAATGAAAATGGTCGCTAATGTCTTTAGTGGGTTAGGTGGTGTGCTTACGAATACCTTTTTAATCTTGTTTTCTGTGATATTTATTTTATTAGAAGCTTCGGACTTCCCTGACAAAGTTAGGCGAGCGCTGGGTAGTAAAACGTTAGCGCTTGATCACTTTCAAAATTTTAGCGATTCGGTGCAGCGCTATTTGTTGATTAAAACGCTGGTCAGTATCGGCACAGGTTTTGTGGTGGGAGTTGTCTTGGCCTTGATGGGCGTTGATTACGCAATTTTATGGGCGGTGATCGCCTTCTTATTAAACTTCATTCCTAATATCGGTTCTATTATTGCTGCGGTGCCACCGATGTTGATTGCATTGATTCAGCTAGGGCCGATGAGTTCTATGCTCGTGGCGGCTTTGTATTTGGCGACGAATACGGTTTTCGGCAATGTCATTGAGCCGCGTTATATGGGGCGTTCATTAGGGTTGTCGACCTTGGTGGTTTTTGTCTCATTAGTTTTTTGGGGTTGGATATTTGGCCCTGTAGGAATGCTACTTTCTATCCCTTTGACTATGGTCGTGAAGATCGCACTAGAAAATAGTGAGCGAAATCGCTGGTTAGCAGTACTGCTAGGTCATTGATTACGGTATGTGGTCTCTGCCGCTTTCCTAAATTAGCGTAAGGAAGGGTAAAACCCTTCTTCATATTGTTCGACTCGCATTACACTCTATCTTAGAGATAAGTATTATTTAGCGGCCCGTGTTCTTTGGTGGCCCGTGTTTAAAGGTGATTCTGATGTATCAAATTTTATTAATCGATGACGATTATGAGCTGGGTGAGCTGTTGCAGGAATACTTAGCAATGGAAGGCTATCAACTAACGGTTTGTCACGATGGTGAATCAGGTCTGACAGCCGCACTGACGGGTCAATACGACCTTGTATTGTTGGACGTTATGTTGCCAAAAATGAATGGCTTCGATGTGCTT
>Ga0209184_1000619_pt1 | contig 33842 bp, 33 predicted proteins | sample EN8Hudsemesocosm_2_FD_184627 | JGI IMG/M metagenome (GOLD analysis project Ga0209184, IMG submission 184627) | Methane-oxidizing microbial communities from mesocosms in the Hudson Canyon - EN8C Hudson Canyon (SPAdes) (version 2) | ecosystem: Environmental > Aquatic > Marine > Cold seeps | place... | reverse complement strand
AAGTAAAAATTTAAATTTCATTGTACCTTTTGAACCCTGTCCACCTGAAATGATAATGAGCAAAAATCTATCACGTTATACTGCTAAGTAATTTGAAGCACAAAGTACGCCAATAAATATTACCCACCTATTATCATAAAGTTGAAGCAATGTAGAAATCACGAACACCAAAAGTGTAAGAATTACTGACAACGTTGGGCAAAAAATCATCTTAACGCCAATGTTGAATTGGGTTGGGTTGGTTAAATGTCTTGATTCAGTAAAAGGCATTAGAAAATTTTGTATCGAAAAAGCTAAGCACAACGGCAGCCGTAAAACTGACTGATGCGTATTGTTAACTGTATCTCTCTAATCGCTTTGAGGCTTTTTGTGCTATTTCGAAACTTGAACCAATTTTTCTGTATAACTCATTAGGGTGGAAGCCTTGTGGATATTCTTCTCCATTACTGTGATGATAGGCCTCAGCCATCTTGTGATGTTCAGGACATAGAGAGATACCATTTTCCTTAATATATCCACCAAATGGCATTAGATTTCTTTCGGTAATGTGATGGATGATCAAATTCTCAGTTTGCCCACAGAAAACGCACTTACTTCTATCCCGCTTAAATACAGAGTCCCTAAAGTTTTGACGTACCAGCTTTTTGTTGCCACTCATAGAACCTCACCAATTTGGAACCTTCAATATTCAGTTAACGCCATAATTAGCGGAAAATAATGGTTGGCTATAATCGCGAAGCGATGGCCAACTGTTATTTTTCCGTTTGATTACCTTGTTTATGTGTTGATACTTTGCAAATGGACATTTAAACGCCAGAACATTAACACTTGAATAGTCACAGACAATACAACAATTAGCCAAGCTTGAGCGAATTCAGCTGATAATTCAGCAATACCAATTACGATCCCTATAATAAAAGACAAAGTAAAAAATTTGACCATTAGAGGTAATGATAAAGCCGTCATTTTTGATATGTAACTAGAAATATTTTTACCGCTAGCTTTATGTGTATTAAAGGTAATACTAACTCCAAAAATTAGAATCCCAATCATCAATATTGCTTCTACAAGAACTGATGTGATGTTTTCTCTAGGACTTAATGCTACCAAATACATTGATAGTGTTAAAAATATTGATCCTGCTAGATAATAATTCTTCCAATCATTATCTGATAATTTACTGTTTTTTATATCTTCCGATAGTGCTTTTGTATTCCAAAAATACATAACTACTCCTTAGTTTGATTAAACATTGACACATAACACCCGAATAAAGGACAAAAAATTGCTGGCTAAAATATTGAGGAACGAAAACAGCCAACTGTTTTTGTCCTTGTTTATTTACCAACTATTGATCGTCATAGTTTTCATTTTTTTCTTTTGATCTAAGGCTATAGCGGCACCAACTGCGATACCAACTCCAATACCTAAAGCTACATTACTGAGAGCCGCACCAAAAATAATCCCTATTCCAATTCCAATTGCTACTGGATTTTTTTTAAAGCTACCTTTATTATTCGAGTGACCCATTTTAAATATCCATATCAACGCCTAATTAACAGGCGAAAAGTTGTTGGCTAAAATTAGCGACGAAGGAGCAAAATCAACTGTTTTTTGTCCTTGTTTAATTATTATATGTAATTAGATAAGCCATACCATTGCACTGAGTCTGGGTATTACAACTACCAGTACTTTTATTAACCAAACAAGAATCAAAAACTAAAGCATTACCGCCTAACTTCTGAGTTTTAACTTTTAATTCTGAAATTAAAGCTTCTTTGCTGGGGTTGTAGTCTCTTATATCTTTTTGGCAATATTTGGTTTCTACATAACCTACTTGTAATGCACCTAACTCCCATATCTCATAGTTGGTATACCTTTTCACTACACTTTTTCTAATTTTGTTTTCAGCATAAATGTCAGCATTAGAATTTAATGTAACTGTCGAGCAGCCATTTAAAAGAAAACATATGATTGGTAACAAAAATTTCATGCAGACTCCATTTGCATTTAACAGTATATTAGGAAGGGAATTGCCTTGTTTAAACACATGTTTTTGCCTCCTTTCGTATTTGTGTTCACTCACCATAATATTAAATACCCAACAATTCAAACAATTATTGGTAGTTCTATTCAACCATTAACTTGAAAGAAGTGAATTTGCCTTGTTTCATGCATTTTGGTGATAACATTAGAAAAAGTATTGCATTACTAACTTTGGTAAAGGTCTCATTTGCGCACAATTAAGATATGACAACAAATATAAAATGAGTAAGTATATTTAATATTTCATATGGATTCACATCCATAAAATTATGAAACATCGGGTGTTTAGTATATCCGTAAAATAGTATTATATTTTTAAGTTATTGTAGAGTGTATACTTCTGACATTATTAAACTGATAATTATATTACTTTAATTTTTTATACAAACTATTGTAATTTTTAATACACACTTTCAAAATAGTCATTTAAAACAATATTGCTTCAGCCCTTTTAGCTCTAGCTTAACTCAAGAATAGTAAGAATTAGAAACAACATGACACAACAAAAAAACAGCAGCACACAGCAAACATTGTTGTGGCACGATTATGAAACATGGGGGATATCACCTAAATTTGATAAACCTTCACAGTTTGCTGGTATTCGAACCGATTTAGATTTAAATATTATTGGCAAACCTGAAATGTTTTATTGTCAGCCTCCTGTTGATTACTTACCGCAACCTGAAGCGTGTTTAGTCACGGGTATTACGCCTCAAAAAGCACAACAAGAAGGGTTAATAGAAGCTGAGTTTGCTAATCGCATTAACCTTTTATTTAGCGCACCCAATACCTGTGTTGCCGGTTATAATAATATCCGCTTTGACGACGAAGTTAGCCGTTATTTATTTTATCGAAACTTTTATGACCCTTATGCGCGTGAATGGCAAAACGGTAATAGCCGTTGGGATATTATTGATATGGTACGTGCTTGTTATGCACTTCGCCCAGAAGGGATTAACTGGCCTACCGTTGAACGTGACGGTGTAGAGGTAGTGAGTTTTCGACTTGAATTACTGACTAAGGCAAATGGTATCAGTCATGAAGCTGCTCACGATGCGATGAGCGATGTTTATGCTACTATAGCGATGGCAAAATTAATTAAAGATAAACAACCAAAGCTTTATGATTTCATCTTTAATTTGAAAAGTAAAAAACAGGTAGCCGAATTACTTAATGTCGCAGAAATGACGCCTGTAGTTCATACCTCATCTAAAATATCCTCATCGCATGGTTGTACTAGTTGGTTTGCTCCTATTAGTTACCACCCTGTTAATAAAAATGCAGTCATTTGTGTAGACTTAGCTCAAGATATTGAGCCGTTGCTCTCACTAACAAGTAAAGATATAAAAGCCCGTTTGTATACTCGCCATGATGATTTAGCCCCAGATGAAAAACCTATTCCTGTTAAGCTAATTCATATTAATAAATGCCCTGTTGTTGCCCCTGCAAAAACATTATTACCAGAAAACGCTGAGCGTTTAGCAATACCTCGAGATTTTTGTTTAGAAAACTTAAACTTACTAAAGAAGCATGCCGAACTTAGAGATAAGCTAAGTGATGTTTTTGCCACATCAGATTTTGATAATGATGAGGTTGATGCTGAGCAAGCCTTATATGGCGGAAACTTTTTCAATCATAGCGATAAAGCGCAAATGGATATTTTACGCGGTTTAACTCCAGAGCAATTAGCTAACCATCCATTTCAATTTCAAGATGAACGTTTGAAGGTTTTGTTATTTCGATATCGAGCGAGAAATTACCCACACACGTTATCAACAGAAGAGCAAAGTAGATGGCAACAGTATTGCCAAAATAAACTGCAGTATGGTGGTAAAGGTATTATATCTATTGATGAGTTTATGATGAAGGTTGAAAACATGGCGCACGAACATGAAACAGATAAAGCAAAGATGTCAGTGCTAAAAGCCTTATATGAGTACGTACAAGGTTAGTGTTTTTGCTCATAAGCATAAGTAAAATAAGATAAAATAAAAACTTAGCAAAAAATCATCTCCTTTCCTATACTTATACTTATGCATTAATATTTAAGTATAGGTGACTTATGTCGATTGCATACCAAAATAAGCTCAGCACTCGATTATTTGCACCATTAGTGATAATTTTCATATTTATTTTTATCGTGCTGAGCTTTTATGTTCCTAGCATCACCAAAAGAAATGCTATTGAAACAGCTATAAATTCTGCCGAATCCACTGTCAAACAATATAAAACTATTCGCGGTTATTACACTAAAAACATTATTAAAAAAATATTACCCATTGCGGATATTAGTCCCGATTACAATCATAAAGACAACCCTAATAAAATACCTTTACCCGCAACTTTTATCCATGAAATTAGCGAAGAGTTTTCCAAAAAAGGAATTATGATATTAAAGTTATATAGTCCATATCCTTTTCCTAATCGTGACACTAGAAAGTTAGATGATTTTGGTCAAAAAGCATGGCAGGCTTTAAAGAAAAATCCAAAACAAAACTTCTCTCAAATAGAAATAATTAACAACAAACAAGTAGTTCGCGTAGCTTTAGCCGATACAATGAGTCAACAAGGTTGTGTTAATTGCCACAATTCTCATCCCAACACACCAAAAAACGACTGGAAATTGCACGATGTTCGTGGGGTGTTAGAGGTTCAAGTACCCATTGAACAGCAACTAGAAAGTGCCAGTAGCCTTAACACTACTATTGCCATAATTATGATATTTGTACTCAGTGCCACCATTATTCTGCTCTTTTTCATGTTTAGACGATTAATTTCAGAACGTCTAAGAAAAGTTCATACCGCTTTAGAAGTGATTGCGCAAGGCGAAGGAGATTTAAGCCGACGCTTAGATGAAACACCTAAAGATGAAATAGGAAATATCGCTAATTCTTTCAATCGTTTCATTAGTCAATTAGAAAAAACTTTGAGTGGTATTTATGAACAAGTTATTCAGCTTAGTCAAACAACTCAATCCATGGAAACAGTCACCCAAGAAACTCAACAAGGCTCTTTAGATCAACAAAACCTTGCTGACCAAATATCTAACGCTATGAGTGATATGAAGTCATCAACACAAGACATGTCAGAAATAGCGGCTAGCACCGCGGAAAATTCCCAAAAAGCACAGCAGCAATCACATCATAGCCAAACCATTATCACACAGAGTATGGAATCAGTAGAAAAACTATCAACTATGATGCACCAAACCTCGAATGCCGTTAGTCAACTTGAATCTGACAGTCAAAATATTGGAGGGGTACTCGATGTTATTCGAGGCATTGCTGATCAAACAAATTTACTTGCTCTTAATGCTGCCATTGAAGCGGCACGGGCAGGTGAGCAAGGGCGAGGTTTTGCTGTTGTTGCTGATGAAGTCCGCACACTAGCAAGTAGAACACAACAGTCCACTGAAGAAATTAACACCATGATTGTTCAGTTACAAAGCGGTGCAAAATCTGCAGTTAATGCGATCAAACACGGTAATGAAAGTATTGAAACCAGTAACAGCAAAGCCAGTGAAACCAATAGTATAATTAATGAAATGGGTGCTGTAATTAATGATATCCAAGCACAAAATCTACAATTATCAACGGCGGCAGAACAGCAATCATCGGTGAGTAATGAGATCAATCAAAATATAGATACCATTAAAAATGTTTCTTCTATTGCAAATGAAAGCAGTCAAAAAATGTTAAGTATGGCAGAAGAAATTAATAGCGCCGTTAATGCTATTAATAAACAATTAGAACAATTTAGCAAACGTAAATAAATGCCAAGAATATCGATAAATAATTTTTAGCATACTGACATTTATATTAAAAGTTACAAGGAACATTTTCAGCTATAGTTTGAGAAGCAAATTGTCCTAATAAAGCTTGAGTGGATTCTGTGCCAGGCAATTCAGCTATGTAAGGTAAAATGTCTGCGGCTTGACCACTGATCACTTGATACAATACTAAAGCGCTAAGCAAAGAACCTAATTCAGTAGCATGATTTCCGTCAGCCTGGTAAAAATCTAACGCTGGCTCTACCGATAATACTTTGTTCCAACTTAAACCAATAGGTGCAACACAGCTCAATTCATCATTGGCAATACCAACATGTAAACTATGAACATAATCAGCCTCGTTAGGATTTCCTCGTTGCGGATGTTCTGGAAAGAGTATGGGTGTTGCCTCGATATTTTTAGCGCGTTGAATCCAGGTTTTTGTTTCTTCAGTAGGGTACAGCACTGACTGACTTTGAGAATATTTCTGTCCTTGTAAGATAATATGTGTCCACGTCCTTGTTTCAACTAACTCAACCAGGCTTTCATTATTAACAATCACATCTAGAAAAGCACCTATGCGCGTATCAAGGCTTACTTCTTTTTCTTTTAGTCCTTCCTGAAAAATAATAGTTAACAAGTTTTGTATTGACTGAACGTGGCTATTACCAATAATTAGCACCTGATAAACATCAAATTCTCTATTGTCTGGGATCGCCAGATTTTCAGACAACTCCGTAGGCTCTGATACTATATCGTCCGGGACTACCGTTACGTCTGATGAACCACCGCCGCCACAAGCTGAAAGTAAGAATAATATTGATAAAATAAGTAGATGTGGTTTCATTGTTCCCTCAATATAAAAGTATATTAAAATATAAATAAGTTAGTAGGTTTGAGTATTATTTTTTGAAACGCGAAATGAGGCTTGAAGTATCCCAACGGCTTCCACCATTTTCTTGAATTTCTTGATAATAACCATCAAGTTGTTTAGTTATGGTTAAGTCGGCACCTAATTTTTCAGCTTCTTCAAACGCAATAGCAAGATCTTTTCTTACCCAATCTACGGCAAAACCAAAGTCAAATTCACGCGCGCACATAGTTTTACCACGATTATCCATTTGCCAAGATCCTGCTGCGCCTTTACCAATGGTATCAAGTAGTTTATCGGTATCTAACCCTGCTTTTTGTGCAAAATTTAGTCCCTCGGCCAAACCTTGTACTGTATTAACAAAACAAATTTGATTAACCATTTTCGCTAACTGTCCAGAGCCCACAGGCCCCATTAATTGACTAAAGCGGGCAAATGCTGCCATAACAGGCTCGGCTTTAGCAAATACCTTTTCATCACCACCAACCATTACCGTGAGCATACCGTTTTCTGCGCCTGCTTGACCACCAGAAACAGGTGCATCTAAAAACTGTTGCCCGTTTTTGTCTGCAATTGCTGCAAGCTCAACAGCGATCTCTGCAGATGCTGTTGTATGATCAACTAAAATACTTCCTTTAGGCATTCCTGCCAGTATGCCCTGCTCACCTAACACCACTTGGCGAACATCATCATCATTACCAACGCAACAAAAAACTATTTCACAATCTTTAGCAGCTTGCGCTGGTGTTTGAGCAAAATTGCCCGAAAATTCGGCTTGCCATATTTGAGCTTTTTTCTGACTACGGTTATAAACACAAACATCATGACCCGCTTTTTGTAAGTGTCCCGCCATAGGATATCCCATCACGCCTAAACCAATAAATGCTACTTTCATTATACGAATCCTTATCTAAAATTTGAGCTAAAACTAATACTAATCTAATGCAAAGCTAACTTTACTTAATGGGAAAAAGCTGTAAAGCAACTGATTTAAACTCAATACTTTGCCAACCTGTCTTAATGAAGTTTCTAATATTACCATGATCGTTACCTGTGGGATTAGCTAAAACATCCTCACGATAATAATGTCCAAAACAAGCTAAAGTTTGTCGCTGGTTTAATTCATTCAACAGACCAAAATAAAATATTTTACATGAACCTTCATTAGTGCCCGCTTCATTTGTAAGTTCACCATTAGTAAAAAACGCCGGTTGATAATGATAATTTTCCTTAATAACCTGCATCACTTGCTCAAACTCAATACTTTTCTCTTGCTGTTTAATTTGCGAAAGTAAGTCCGCTAGAGTACAAATTTCGTTATGTTTCATTATGTACTTACAAACCTTCTTTTAGTTTAGATTTTGCTGCTTCAACTTTTGAAAAATCTAACCCTAGCTCTTCTACCGCTTCTTTTATAAGAGCGGGTTGAGTCATTACCAACCCCATAATGGCTTGCAATTTTTCAGTTGGAATACCTAGCTGCTGAATAATACCCATCGCCATTAACGGATTCTCTGTTAACACTTGAAAAAGCTCATTAATTTTTTCTTCGCTGATATTTTGTTCTTTTAACATTTGAATAATTGGATTCATTTATTTATTTTCCGACAGTTATTTTAGAGGATTAATTTTTATGACTGAAGTTTACCCTTTTTTGCAATTAAAATAAAAACAATGTAAAGTCCACACAATTAAATTGCACGCAACCAAATAAAGAATTACCAAAGGAATAACTATGAGCAATGATATCTACCAATTTTCAGCCAAAGATAGTGGCGGTGAAACGATTGAATTAGCAGACTATAAGAATAAAGTTATACTGATTGTGAACACGGCTAGTGATTGTGGTTTTACATCGCAATACAAAGGATTACAAAGTCTTTACCAAAAGCATAAAACACAAGGTTTAGAAATACTTGCCTTTCCTTGTAATCAATTTAAGCAACAAGAAAAAGGTAGTGATGCCGAAATTAAGCAATTTTGTGATTTGCGCTTTAACATCAAGTTTCCTTTATTTAGCAAAATAGACGTTAATGGCGAGAATACCCACCCGTTATTTGATTTTTTAAAATCTCAAGCGACCGGCCTACTTGGCTCAAAAAGCATTAAATGGAATTTCACAAAGTTTTTAGTGAATAAAGAAGGTAAAGTTATCAAACGTTATGCGCCAACAACTAAGCCAGAAGCCATTGAATCAGATATTAAGAAGCTTTTGTAAACGAAGGGCAATTATTTATGAGTAACGATGAGAATTTAAAGCTAGAAAATCAGTTGTGTTTTCGGCTTTATAGCTTAACAAAACTAATGAATCGTCATTATAATCCAGTATTGAAAAAATTGGGTCTCACATATTCTCAATATTTAGTGATGCTAGTATTGTGGGAAAACAATAACACCTCATCAGCTATTTCAGTTAAGCAATTAGGTGAAAAGCTAGATTTAGACTCTGGCACTTTGTCACCACTTTTGAAACGGCTAGAGAAACAAGCACTGCTTAGCCGAATTCGTAATAGCGTAGACGAGCGAAGTGTTGTAATAAAATTAACCGACTCTGGCTGTCAATTAAAAGCACAAGCTCAAGATATTCCTGCACAAATGTTTTCTGTTACAGGAATGTCTATTGATGAATTACAAGCAATGAATAGTCAATTAGATACTTTATTAATAACCATGAATACAAAGTAATTAATTTCAATTTGACCTTAGCTTTGACTTAATTACTGTTAAACAAACAGCTCACGATGAAGTTTTTCTACAACATTATTAGCGTCTTGTTCATCCACTAAAAAGCATAGATTATTGGCACTAGCACCATGACAAATCAAACGAATATTAGTGTCATTAATCGTTTGAAAGATGCTCTGCCCTATACCTTTAGCGCAATTTAAACCATTACCAATAACAGCAACTAATGATAAACCATGCTCTACCGTTACTTCACAAAGCTGCTCTAACTCTTGCACTACTGTTGTTGTTAACAATGCTTGGGTTGAACCACTCGGGTTGTCAAAAGTTAACGCGACACTAATTTCGCTGGTAGTGATCAAATCAACACTAAGTTCATGTTTAGCTAAAATGCCGAATACTTGTGCCAAAAAGCCACTTGCATGTAACATTGCAGGGCTTTTAACGGTTACTAAGGTTTGCTCTCGTCTTAATGCGATTGAGCGATAAGTAGGGTTAGATTCTACTTCTTGTTTTATTCGTGTGCCGCCCTTCTCAGGCTCTTTACTTGAACCAACAAAAACAGGAATATTTTGACGCATAGCAGGAATTAATGTGGCCGGGTGCAATATTTTAGCGCCAAAGGTCGCCATTTCTGCAGCTTCACCAAAGCTGATCTCTTTAATAGCGCGAGCTTGATCTGTAATTCGTGGGTCAGTAGTAAAAATACCTACCACGTCAGTCCAAATAGCAAGGTTACTGGCATTAAGTGCTTCAGCAAGTAATGCAGCACTATAATCAGAGCCGCCTCGTCCTAAGGTGGTGGTTTCACCTAAACCATCTTGTCCAATAAACCCTTGAGTTACTAATACTTGCTTTGACAGCTTTGGTGATAGTAACTCGCCACAGGCTAAACTTAATTGCTCAATATCAACCACGGCTTTGCCGTATAGGCTATTGGTTTTCATTACTTGTTGTACATTAAAATAAGCACCATTAACGTCAATAGACTGTAGTACTTGCGCAAATATGCGTGAGCTTAATTGCTCACCAAAAGCAAGAATGGCATCGCCTTGTTTTACACTGTGCTGCTGTGACTGCTTTAACGTATGCGTTGATAACTGCTCAAGTAAGCTAGCTATTTCAATGTTTAAAGAGTGCTCAATATCATTGGCAAAATGCTGAGTGATATTTAACTGAATAACCTGAATTTTTTCAATAATCTCTGCTTGCTCTTCAACTGAGATATTTTCTTGGCTTAAACGTACCAAGTAGTTGGTAACGCCAGCACTTGCAGAAACAACCACTAGTCGATTGTTGCTATCGTTTTTAATAATATGCGCGCAACGTAACATAGCAGGAAAATCAGCTACACTAGTGCCGCCAAATTTAGCAACAGTGATAGATGAATTTTGTCTAGATTCTTGTTGAGACAGTTCTTGATGAAACATGGTATATCTTCCTAGGTGCAATGATTAAAACTAGTAAATTCATTCACAAATTAATACAGGAAGAGCATGACTGAACAGTTTTTTGGCTAACGTATTAACAAAATGACTATACGCGCGATGTAACTTTTTCAGCCAGAAGCTCTCCACCTTAGCCTTTGCAGACTGTAAAATCAGGTGACAGCCCTAAGGATTCAGCCTCAGTGACCGAGTATTAACAGCCACAGCGTTAATGCTCTCGGCGATAATCTCCCTCAATAACGCGTGTTGGAATGTGGTTCCTAATACCTTACGGTACAGCGTTATCTACCTAGTTATCGCTCCTCTTCTGGTGTTGTCAGAATAACTTAAATAAAAACATTTGAGCAACTGCTCTATTAGACCCTAAATAAGCACGATATGCAATAGACTTTTAGATGGCTAAGATAATTTTATTTCAGATTGTTTTACTAAATAACTTAACTAAATAACGTGTACAAAATTTTGATATAATTATAATAATATTCATATCACTATATTGAATCTAATGGATTTATTTTTACTAAAAAAAATCATTTCAGTGTTTATCATGCCAATTAATTTGGTGGTGATTTTATTGATACTGTCTGTACTTTATTTTCGAAAACGTCCTAGTGCAAGTTTCAAGTGCTTAATTTCAGCTTTATTACTATTGATTATATCTTCGATGCCTGTCGTTTCTGATAAATTCATGGTGAGTATCGAAGATAATTACGAAGCTTTTACGCTTTCAAGTAAACCAGTCGACTACATTATAGTTTTAGGGGGCTGGCACGAGAATAATGATGCATTACCGGTAACTAGCCAACTTAGTTCAGATTCATTACATAGGTTAGTAGAAGTTATTAGAGTTTATAACTTACATCCTGAGGCTAAAATAATCACCTCAGGCCATCATAGTGTAGATAAAGTGTCTAATGCACAAAAAATGAAACAAGCTTTGATGCTTTTAGGTGTGCCTGAGCAAAAAATTCTTACTGAAAATTTCCCCAAGGATACTGAAGAAGAAGCACAATTAATTAGCCCTAGAGTCCAAGGAAGCAATGTTGTTTTAGTTACTAATGCTGATCATATGCCAAGAGCAATAAAGTACTTTCAAACCCAAGGAGTGGAGCCAATACCCGCCCCTACTGGATTTTGGGTTAAAAATATCAACAGTCAAAAGTTTTGGAACTATTATATTCCAAGCAGCAAAAAACTACAGCAAACAACGGTTGCTTGGTATGAGAGTTTAGGTCTTTTTGTACAGTGGCTTAAAGGGTTTATTTAGTAACTGCCCACGCCTTTAGTACGAATCAACAGGCATAAAAAAACCAGAGTACCATTATTACACTGGCTCACTCTGGTTTTTAGAATTTATATAAATAGGGTTACATATGTACGCTTACATATGTTCAATAATGCAATCGCCAAACTGTGAACAAGTCACTAAAGTAGCATCATCCATTAGGCGTTCAAAATCGTAAGTAACTGTTTTCGCGCCAATAGCTCCTGACATCCCTTTTAAAAGTAAATCAGCGGCCTCAACCCAGCCCATATGTCTTAGCATCATTTCTGCAGATAAAATTACTGAGCCTGGATTAACCTTATTTTTACCTGCATATTTAGGCGCAGTACCATGAGTTGCTTCGAAAATAGCCACTTCATCATTTATATTAGCGCCGGGAGCAATACCAATGCCACCAACTTGTGCCGCTAAGGCATCAGATAAATAATCACCATTTAAGTTAAGCGTTGCAATAACACTATACTCTGCTGGACGTAACAACACCTGTTGCAACATTGCATCAGCAATGACATCTTTAATAATTATTTCTTTACCTGTTTTAGGGTGTTTAATGCGGCACCAAGGTCCACCATCAATTAATTCTGCGCCAAATTCTTCACAGGCTAATTGATAACCCCAATCTTTAAAGGCGCCTTCAGTAAATTTCATAATGTTGCCTTTGTGCACTAAAGTGACTGAATCTCTATTATGATCTATAGCATATTGAATAGCTTTACGGACTAAACGCTGAGTACCTTCTTTAGAAACTGGCTTTATACCAATACCGCAATTTTCAGTGAAACGAATTTTAGTAACGCCCATTTCCTCTGTTAAGAAAGAAATGACTTTTTTAGCGCTATCACTGCCCGCTTGATACTCAATACCTGCGTAAATATCTTCGGTATTTTCACGGAAAATTACCATATCAACTTCACAAGGTTTTTTAACTGGGCTTGGCACTCCTGTAAACCACTGCACAGGACGCTGACAAACGTATAAATCTAAAATTTGACGTAAAGCAACATTTAAAGAGCGCATACCGCCGCCAACCGGAGTGGTTAATGGGCCTTTAATGCCTACTTTATATTCTTTAAACATCTCTAATGTTTCATCTGGCAACCAAGTTTCAGAATCATATACCTGAGTTGCTTTTTCACCTGCATACACTTCCATCCAAGCAATTTTTTTATCATTGCCATAAGCTTTCTTGACAGCTGCATCAACAACTTTGATCATAGGCGGAGTAACATCAATACCAATACCATCACCTTCAATAAAAGGAATAATAGGGTTATTCGGTACTAATAATTTGCCATTAGATACAGTGATTTTATCACCTGAACTGGGAATTGAGATTTTACTTGTCATAAAGCGCTCTCCTAATTGGAAGAATGGACATTGAAGAATGTCTATAAAATATATATCCATGTTACCTCAAGATACCCAATTCAGCGAGAATTAAGTATCACAGGTATCAATGAAACATAATGATAAATCAATTAATATTCACAATAAATATCAATATTGTTAACTTAGCTTAGCTAATACCAAGCTCAGTTTCCTCATGTAGTGATTTAAGCCTTGATTTCAGCTAATGTAAAGCAAAAAGAGCAATTACACTAATGTTTCATATCTTATGCTGAATATGTGTCTGCTGAATAGTCTATTTTATAAATAAAAAAGGTTAAGTCTTAAAGCTTAACCTTCTATTTCATAAATATACGGTTATTACAAAGCTCTAAAAATTTGCTCCGTTGTTTCCTTTGCATCCCCAAAAAGCATTTGAGTATTTTCTTTAAAGAATAATGGGTTTTGAACACCAGCATAACCTGGACTCATTGAACGTTTAAATACTACCACTTCTTTTGCATTCCAAACTTCAAGTACTGGCATACCGGCAATAGGGCTGTTGGGATCATCATTAGCAGCAGGGTTTACTGTATCATTAGCTCCAATAACTAGCACCACATCCGTTTCTGGAAAATCATCATTGATTTCATCCATGCCCAAAACAATGTCATAAGGTACTTTTGCTTCAGCTAGAAGTACGTTCATATGTCCAGGCAAACGCCCTGCAACAGGGTGAATGGCAAAGCGAACTTTAATACCTTTATTAATTAACTGTTGAGTCATTTCATACACGGGATATTGTGCTTGTGCTACTGCCATGCCGTAACCTGGCGCTATCACTACCGATTTAGCACTACGTAACAAATCAGCAACAGTCTCAGCTTGCACTTCTCTATGCTCTCCATAATCTTTATCTTCATCAATAACCACGGTTGTGCCAAAGCCACCAGCAATTACACTGATAAATGAGCGGTTCATAGCTTTACACATGATAAAAGATAAAATAGCACCTGATGAGCCAACTAAAGCACCCGTGATAATAAGTAAATCATTGCTCAGCATAAAGCCTGCCGCTGCTGCTGCCCAACCAGAGTATGAATTAAGCATAGAAACAACGACGGGCATATCAGCACCACCAATAGAAGCAACAAGGTGCCAGCCAAATACTAAAGCGATAACAGTCATTAAAAATAATGCCGTATTAGAGCCACCATTATTAACAAACGTTAATAACAATAAAAAGCTAAAAATACCTGCTGCTAAGTTCATTTTATGACGATGAGGTAACATCAAAGCACTTGAACTTATAGAGCCTCTTAATTTTGCAAAGGCGACAATAGAACCAGTAAAGGTAACAGCACCAATAAATATTCCTAAGAAAATTTCGCTTAGATGAATATTCATAGCTACTTGTTGAGCAGCTGTAATAACAACACTGTGACCAGCATCAAAGTAACTATTAAAACCAACTAATACGGCCGCCAAGCCCACAAAGCTATGCAATATAGCAACAAGTTCAGGCATTTGTGTCATTTCAACTTTATTGGCTAATCGTAGCCCTATACCAGAGCCAATAACCATAGCAATGATTATGACCAAAACATTAGAAACTCTCGGATCAAAAATTGTTGTTAGTAAGGCAATTGCCATACCAATCATGCCATACAAGTTGCCTTGTTTAGCTGTTTCTTGTTTACTTAGCCCTGCTAAACTAAAGATAAAGAGTAATGCGGCAACCACGTATGCTGCGCTGATAAAACCGTTAGACGCTATTTGTGTAGATTCCATATTTCTCCCCTACTTACTAAACATTTTTAACATACGACTAGTCACTTTAAAGCCGCCAACAATATTTATTGTAGCCACCAAAGTTGCTAATGCTGCGAGTACTTGTACCAAAGTATTATCAGAGCCTATTTGCAATAGTGCGCCAACAATAATAATGCCCGAAATAGCGTTGGTCACGCTCATTAATGGCGTATGCAGTGAATGGCTAACATTCCACACCACGTAATAACCAATAACACAAGCCAACACAAATACGGTAAAGTGAGTAAGGAAATCAGCAGGGGCAACACTGGCAACCCAGCCAAACAAGGCAATTCCTGCTGCCATAAAGGCATATTTTTTTGTTGGTGATGCCGGCTCTTCCTCTACTTCTGCAACAGGCTCTACTTTAGCTTTTTGAGCAGGAGCGGCACTAACTTGAATTGGTGGCGGCGGGAAGGTTATTTCATCTGCTTTAACAACGGTCATATTTCGGATAACAACATCGTCAAAATCAATATTGAAGATGCCATCCTTTTCTTTACACAGTAACTTAGCTAAGTTCACTAAATTATTAGAATAAAGTTGTGATGATTGATTAGGTAAACGAGATACTAAATCTGTATAACCAATCACTTTAACGTCATGTGCATTCACTACCTTACCTGTAACGGTGCATTCACAATTGCCACCACCGCCAGCAGCTAAATCAACAATCACGCTACCCGCTTTCATTGACTCAACCATCTCTTGTGTAATAAGTTTAGGAGCAGGTTTCCCAGGAATCATCGCTGTAGTAATAATAATATCTACATCTTTTGCTTGTTCAGCAAAGAGTGCCATTTCAGCATCAATGAAAGCTTTACTCATTTCTTTAGCGTAACCATCACCTGAACCGGTATCCTCCGGCTCTTGATAATCAAGCTCAAGAAATTCTGCCCCCATACTTTCAATTTGTTCTTTGACTTCAGGGCGAGTATCGAAAGCTCGAACAATTGCCCCTAAGCTACTAGCAGTACCAATGGCTGCAAGGCCAGCAACACCCGCGCCTATAATCATTATTTTTGCTGGTGGCATTTTACCTGCAGCAGTTATTTGCCCAGTGAAAAAACGACCGAAATGGTGCGATGCTTCAATAACAGCGCGGTAACCCGCAATATTTGCCATAGAGCTTAGCGCATCCATCGATTGAGAGCGTGTCATCCGAGGTACCATTTCCATGGCTAACGTAGTAATTGATTTGTTGCTAAGCGCTTCTAATAGTTTGGGGCTCTGTGCTGGCGCAATAAAACTAATAAGCGTTGCACCATCATTCATTAATTCAACTTCGTCTAATGTGGGTGCGTTCACTTTTAAAACGATATCACTTTGCCAGCAATTTTTTTTAGCAACAATTTCTGCACCGCTATTGCTATATTCTTCGTCGGTAAAACTTGCTTTAATACCTGCACCTTTTTGTACCTGTACAGTAAAGCCCAATTTGAATAGTGCACTAATAGAGCTTGGTGAGCCTGCAACACGGTTTTCACCCTTTAGCGACTCTTTGGGAATGCCAATGATCATAAAACACCTTTAAACAGTTGATAAAAAAGACTAACTGTTTAATGTTTTACCATTTATAGCTCTAATATTAAACACCCATTTGAAAATAAACTTACCTTTACTTGCTAATTGAACAATTGCTTATAATATTAACTTTATAGCAAGATAAAAAATGCGTTAATTCATGTCTTTTTTTAGGGTTTAGTCGTTTGCTTAAAATTATTTTTATATTCTCTTATTTCTTTGTTAATTTGTGCTTTGCTGTGCAAAGCACATCTACTGACAAAATAAAGTTAGGCATGTCTAATGCCTTAACAGGCCCAGCATCACAGTTGGGACAAGAACTTAGCAGGGGCGCATTCGTTTATTTTAAACAACTAAACAGGCGTGGAGGGATAAATGGGCAACAGATAGAGTTGATAAGTCTAGATGATGGTTATGAGCCACACAACACAGTTCTTAATACCAAAACCCTCATAGAACAAAAGCAAGTATTAGCTTTATTCAGTTATGTTGGAACACCAACCTCTCATGCTATTTTGCCAATTTTAAAACAAACAAACATTCCTTATTTAATGCCTTTTACTGGTGCTGATTTTTTACGCAGCCCTGTTGTTGGTAATATTTTCAATTTACGGGCTAGCTATTTTCAAGAAGCTCAAGCTCAAATTGAATTTTTAGTTAACAAGAAAAAATTTAGCCAAATAGCATTAGTGATTCAAGCAGATGAGTTTGGCTTAGCAGCCCAAAGAAGTTATGTTCAAACTTTAAAGCAATATAATTTAAAGCCCGTAATAAATGAGCGATTTAAACGTAATTCAAATGATATTGAAAAAGTGCTTATCCATTTAAGAAGTGAACCTTTAGATGCGGTCATATTTGTTGGTACCTACCAACCTTTTAGCCATTTAATCAATTTAAGCTACGAACAAGGAATAAACCCTTTTTTCAGCACGCTTTCATTTGTTTCCAGCCAAGATGTTTTTTCAAGATTAGAATATCCAAGTAAGGTACTAGTGAGTGAAGTAATGCCGGATCCATCCCTGTGTCAATGGCAGATTTGCCAACAATTTATTCAGGATATGAATAAGGCGGGATACCTAAACTTGAACAGATTGCAATTAGAAGGCTATCTAAATGCACATGTTTTTAGCCTTGTAGCAAAACAATGTGATACTCCATTAACAAGAGCTTGCTTAATGAAAAAATTCAACTTATTTGAATATAAACACGACGGGTTTAATGTGTCGTATTCAGCCAGTAACCATCAAGGGTTAAGCCAGGTATACTTATCATTTAGCGATGCAGTGAAAGTAGAACAAACACAAAAAAAATAAGCTTTATCATGCAGACTTAGTTATCTTCCTTTGCTAACCGACCATGTTTCAAAAAGAGCGGCACTTATCACTAAGAGTCCACCGATAATGGTCAATACATTTACCCTTTCACTCAGTAATAAAAAGGCCAGCACACTAGCATACAAAGGTTGAAGGCAAGAAATAAGTCCTGCTGTTGTTGCTGATAAATGACGTAAAGATGAGGCTAGCAAAGCATGGGGCGTAGCAGTAAAAACAACGCCAACTAATAAAATTAGTGACCAATCACGGTTAGTCACTTGTGCTAGTGGTACTTCAACAAACAACCCCAGCATTAGAAAAGCTACTAGGGTTTGATACAGCATTGCATGTGGCCCTGAATAATGACTAAAATAGTTTTTATGGAGAATATTTCTCAAAGCAAAGAAAAATGCAGAGATAACACCTGTCGCGATTCCGAGCGTGACTTGATTGCCTAAGTTAACTTCAGGAATTAATAAAAAAATGCCAATTAAAACAAGAAATGCAATAGCAACATCTTTAACTTGAGGTTTACTCTTACCTGTAGAGCGATTTAAAAGTGGTTCTAAAAAGACGGTAATAACGGGGTAAGTAAAAAAGGCAATAATACCAATAGTTACCCCTGCCATTTGCATACTAGCGAAATAAGTTACCCAATGAATTCCTACCACAACACCAAGCAATGCAGCAATACCGTAATCTTTAGCACTTGCTAACGTTATTTTTTTCTTTTGTATTGTTAATAAAATAAATAACACAATCGCCGCAACACCTGTACGGTAAACAGTGATATCTAAGGCGGGTAATCCTATCAGTTTTGAAAATAAAGCCGTGCCGCCAAAAAGCAGTACAGAGCAGTGTAAAAACAAAAGACTTTGTTGTTGAGCTTTCATAAATGTATTCGATTTTAAATTTAATATATATAAGAGACGTTGAAGTGCTAATCAATATCACTAAGTGGCCAAATAACAATATAGTCTTCAAAATCTTCAAGCTCTATGTCGTCATCTTTAACTATTTTTCCACGCACCGACATGCCAGCTTTGTGCATTGCCGATTTTTTACCTTTGTGAAGTAATGGATGCCAAGACGGTAGACCTCGCCCTTCTTGCAAACGCCGGTAAGTACAACTTGGCGGCATAAAAAAGACATCCGACAAGTTATCTTGTGTTAATTGCACACAATCTGGCACTAATTTAGTTCTTTTAGCGTATTGGCTACATTGGCAAGTTTTTTCATTAAGTAAATAACAAGCAATATTAGAATAGACTACCTGTTCACCTTCTTTTAGGTGATCTGTTGGTTGCAACTCACTGTGATCATCAGTGTCTTCATCATCAATAAACTTATTGAGGCAACACTTAGCACAACCATCGCATAACGACTCCCATTCGCTACGAGACATTTCAGCTAATGTTTTACTTTGCCAAAATGGAATATTTGTTTGGAGAACAGTCATAATTAAATAGTATTTTTAATGAATAGGTGGAAACTTGATTCGATCAGACAAATGACCAACCGAGCTAACAAAGTAGTATGATAAATTCCAATGCATCAAGCTTTTATAATTGTCATAAGCTAAATAAGCACGACCATTTTCATCATCTGGAAAAACAAGTGCAGCCTTAATATCTACATTAGGAAGGTTGGTACCATCAGCGCGGCGAATCCCCAGAGCTTGCCACTGTGCTAATGTTTTTTCCGTTTGAGCCCAGGCTTTTAACCAGTTTTTACGACTACCAGTGTTTTTAGGTATCGCTAACGAGATGTCAAAATTTTGCGGCAGTTTTACCTGACGTCCCCAAGTTAATTCATCGTTCCAACCTTCTTTTTGTAAATAATTTGCCATTGATGCAAAAATATCTATTTGGTTTTGCCAAATATCTTTTTTACCATCTCCATCTCCATCAACCGCATAAGCTAAAAAGGAAGTAGGCATAAATTGATTTTGCCCCATCGCGCCAGCCCATGATCCTTTCATGTTTTCAATTTTGATATGACCTTCATCTAAAATGGTTAGCGCTGCCCATAATTGAGTTTTAAAAAAAACTTCTCTACGTCCTTCATAAGCTAGTGTAGATAAAGCTGAAACAACATTATAACCACCGGTAAATTTACCAAAATTAGTTTCTAGTCCCCATAAAGCAACAATAAATCGAGGTTGAACAGCATAATCATTACCTATTTGAGTCAATATTTCTTTATGTTCTTTATACAGTACTCGGGCTTTTTTGACTTTCCAACTTGGGACGCGTTTAGGTAAATAAGTATCTAATGTTTCAACTTTTTCAGGTTGTTTTCGATCAGCTGTTACCGCTCTTTTATGAAACTTCACATTAGCAAAACTGGTCTCAATTAAACTTTGTTCAAAACCTTGAGCTAATGCTTCTTTTTTTAATTCGACAACATATTGCTTAAAACCTTCTTCATTCAATATCTTTGCTTGCAAATTTTTCAAAGGTATCAATGTAATGCTAACAACGATTAGTGAGGTAATAATATGACTAAACTTCATTCACTAATCTCCTCTTTCAGCTTGATTTTCTTTAGCCATATCAGCTTTATGTTGTTTTAATAAATCTTCTTTTGGCGGTGGTAATTGTAAATAGTAACCTTGCTCATATAAGTTAGCCTTAACTTTGGCTAAATCTGCAAAGGCCAATTTTTCTTTGGTAGCCAAGTTAATTAGTGTCACTAAAGTAGGTGTACCGAAAGTAAGCATTAATGGTTCGGGCACCATCGAAAAATCATCACGTGTTTTAACAAAAAGGTAAGTTTGTTCTTTTTTAGCACTTTTATAAATAGCACATAGCATAATGGAGACCTATGAATTTTTATTACCTTGAATACTGATACCAAGATAAATGGAAATGGACTGTTAATATATCACGCACTAGCATTGATATGCGATACAATGACACAATAAATTACATTACTTCTGATTCAGCTTTAACGAGCCATTCATGCCAATTGGAGTAATATCAACACTAGGTAAACCAATGAAAGCACCTTTATACGATGAAATTCTCGACATTTGTCAACAAATAGCTAACGCATCTGCAGAAGGTAACGATGAAGTTAGAGATAATGTTTGCAAAAACTTACAAAAACTATGTGCTACCAATCAAGGTACTCCCAAAGATCACCCTTTACAGTGGGAAGCATTAGCCGATTTTACCGAAGATGGTGATTTAGCAATGGATATTTATGAAATTGCATTAGCTAGTGCTGAAAAACTAAACCTGGCAACATTTACTGCTTCTATTTACTTAGCCATGGCACAAAGGCAACAAGAGTTTGAAGAATCAGATAAAGCCATTGAGTATGCTAAGCAAGCTGAAACTGCTAGCGTAAATATTGACAGAGATGAATTAAAACAAGAAATAAAATCGTTTTTAGCCGATATATAGAACCCCTTCAAATACACCTTATTATTTAACATGGTTATTGTTATTTAAAACCATTATCAGCAAACTTTTGTAAGGTTTTACCAAATAATTCATTACGCCAAGCAGTTAAAATATCAGGGTAGACCCTAGTATCCTTGCTTAAATCCTTAGCCTCATTCAAATCAAAATACCAAGTTAAAAACTGATTAATTTGTTTTTTAGAGGCTAAATTCTCAATGGCTAAATGATGCTTATCACTAACAGCATTTATAAAAGATTTTACATTTTTAAAGGTTTGTTTGTAACCTGGGTATTCATCTAAACGTTGTATTTTTTGTGGATAATCGGCTTCATCATTTTGCGATGCTTGTTTTAAAACAGCTAACATAGCTTTACCTTTATGGCGAATATCGAGTACCTCGGCACCATCAAGCTTAGTCATTGCAGATAAACTTACAGGGTTATGAGAAGCAACAGCCATCATAGTATGTTCTTTAACGACAAACCCCAAAGGTAAATCACGCATTTTTGCTTGTTGATATCGCCACTTAACTAGATGTTGTAAAATATTCAACTGTTTGGCGTTTAAGCGCCAAGCTAACTTAACTTGACGATATAATTGGTTTTCATCAATAGCAGTAAACTTTCTATCAATTAACAATTGCGTTTCTTGTTTAGCGTAACTAAACCACCCTGCCTGTTCAATTTGGGCAACCAATTTAGGGTAAATATTAAATAAATGTTCAACATCTGCGCTGGCATAATTTAATTGATTCAAAGAGAGAGGTCTTTTCGTCCAGTCTGTACGAGATTCAGATTTATCAAGTTTAATATCGGTAAAGTGCTCAACCATAGCCGCATACCCCATCGATAAACCATACCCCAAAAAGGACATCATTATTTGGCTATCAATTAAATTAACCGGTTTGCAATTAGCACTCGTTAAGAATACTTCTAAATCTTCTGAGCAAGCATGTAGTACTTTAATAATATTTTCATTACTAAGTAATTGCCAAAAAGGTGATAGATCATTAACAGCTATGGGATCAATCAAAGCTAACTGCTCACCGTCAAATACCTGTAATAACCCCAATCTAGGGTACAAAGTTCGAGTGCGAACAAACTCAGTATCTATGGCTAAAACACTTGCTTTGCTGTATTGCTGGCAAAGGGTTTGTAAACTTATTGAATCTTCTATCAATTGATACTGCATAGTTTTTACGTTCTTTATCGCTTAACTTAATTAACTTTTTTCTCTCGAAACTCGTTACTTTACTCGTAGTTATTTGTTACTGGTACTACTTTCTTCTACGACGCGTTGCTTGCTGATGACGTTGTTGATGTTTTTTCACCGAGCGACGAATACGACGACTCTTAGCATTATCCATCGCTTTTTCATCAACCTTAACTTTTGATTGTTTTTCTGATGTGAGCTGCACTAATTTACGAAAGTAATTAACTTCTTTTAAGCCCAATTCAGTCCAACCACCTAAGGGCAATTGACGCTGCATTTCCATATCACCATAGCGAACACGAATTAAGCGGCTCACTTGCACGTCTTGGCTTTCCCATAAGCGCCGAACTTCACGATTTCGTCCTTCTGAAAGCACGACATGGAACCAATGATTTCTCCCTTCACCACCACGATAAGTAATTTCTTGAAAACGTGCTGGACCATCTTCTAACTTCACACCTGTGCGAAGTGTTTGTAGCATTGCTTCATTAATTTCACCGAACACCCGAACCGCATACTCACGTTCAACTTTTTGTGATGGATGCATTAATCGGTTGGCTAGTTCGCCATCTGTGGTGAACAATAACATGCCCGAAGTATTGATATCTAAGCGGCCAACAGCAACCCAACGCCCAGTTTCTAAAGGAGGTAAGCGATCAAATACTGTTGCTCTACCTTCGGGGTCTTTGCGGGTACACATTTCACCTTCCGGCTTGTTGTACATCAGCACGCGACAAATATCTTCTTCTTGTGAGGTTAATTTAACAGTGTGACCATCAATTCGAATTTGCTCGCTACCATCAACTCTATCCCCTAAAAAAGCTGTTTTACCATCAACACTAACACGGCCTTGGCTTATAATGGTTTCCATTTCACGACGAGAACCTTTACCGGCTCTAGCCAAAACTTTTTGTAATTTTTCAGAATCTTTTACGCTAGCTTTTTGAAAATCGACTTTTACAGGCTTTTCTTCAGCTTTTTTACCCTTGCCTTGAGTTGTTTTACTTTTCCCTTTTTTAACGGCGGATTTTGTACCTGTGCCACGACTACCATATTTGTTGCTGGCAGGTTTAGAATCGGTAGAAGTATGTTTACTCTTAGGCGTTTTTTTGTCTTGTGACATGTTTTTTTACTCTGTTACGTCAGTAGCAGTTCCCTAGAAACTTACTTCTGACTCAATTTGCACATTATTTCATTTTTACCGTGATTTCTAGTAATAGCTATTTTACTGGAATGGCGAAGGGTCACCCTCTCCCACTCGAATAACTTCAATATCATCGTTAGAAAAATCAATCACAGTGGTTGGGTGCTCGCCCAGATGACCACCATTGATGATTAAATCTACTTGATGTTCTAACAAGTCACGAATATGTTCTGGATCATATTCTGCCATGGATTCACCAGGCATGATCAAACTAGTAGACATTATAGGCTCTGCTAGTTCTGCCAACAAGGCTTGGCAAATATTATTATCAGGCACTCGAATACCAATGGTTTTCTTTTTCGGGTTGAGTAGTCGTTTAGGGACTTCTTTACTACCTTTAAAAATAAAAGTATAAGCACCAGGAGTATTGCTTTTCAACAATCGGTAAGCACTATTATCAACTCGAGTATATTCGGACAATTGCGATAAATCTTGACATACTAAAGTGAAATTATGCTCTTTATCAATATCTCTAATTTGACAGATTCTCTCGAGCGCTTTTTTATCACCTAAATGACAACCTAACGCATAACCTGAGTCTGTAGGGTAAACAATCACACCACCTTGATTGATGATTGCCACAGCTTGTTTCATTAAGCGTCCTTGGGGATTGTCTGGGTGTACATAAAAAAACTGACTCATGAGGCTTTCCTTTTTTAACGCTTATAGTTCGTTACCGAAATTCAAAGCTATTACTTCCACATTGCCCAGACAGGTATAGCCCCATCTGGCAAAATCAAATTGCGACCTAAGTCTGACCACTTATTAGGGTGATGAAAATCAGAGCCGGTTGAGGCATGCAAATCATATTCTAAACAATAGTTTAGCATTGTTTGTCGTTGTTGGGGATTCATTTGCGGCAAAACCACCTCTAAAGCATCCCCCTGACTTTCTTTGAAATAAACAATTAAACGTCTAAGCCATTTTGCCGATAAATCATAACGAATAGGGTGTGCCATAACTGCACTGCCACCAGCGGCATGTATAACTTCAACAGCTTGTTCAATTGAACACCACACGGGCTTAACATAAGCTTTTTGAGTGTTACGACCTTTTTTACCTAAATATTCATCAAAAGCTTTTTGCATTGTGCCAACATGACCTTGCTGATATAAAACTTTAGCAAAATGTGCTCGAGTTATTGTTCCTGATCCTGCAAGTTTCTTGGCATCATGATAAGCATCTTCAAAGCCACACTTAGCCAACTTTTCACCTATAGATACTGCCCGTTGCTCTCGTGCTTCTTGTTGACAAGAAATTAACTGCTGTAATGCTAAGTTATTTATATCAATATTCAATCCAACAATATGAATTTCGAAACCTTGCCACGCCGTAGAAATTTCAATACCTGAGACCAATTTAATTGGAATATTTTTTTCCACTATATAATCTAGGGCTATATCAAAACCTTCAACCGTATCGTGATCTGTAATGGCTAAAACATCTATTTGATAGTTAACAGCCCTATCTATCAAGGTTTGTGGCGATAAGGTACCGTCAGAGCAGTGGGTATGACAATGCAAATCAATACGACCATGAGAAAAACCGTCGTTTTTTTCAATTAATAAAGGAAAATCAGTGGTTGACAGCAACGCCATAATAAGGTCTTCTATAAGGACTTTCTTGCGGGTAGACTTTACTTATAACGACTAGCCTACCGAACGTAACAGCAAGTTTACTGATAAGAACGAAATAATGATACTAACAAAGCAATTTAATTTAACACAAAGCCAACTCCGTTGGTGGTGGCATAACTCTACATAAGTGGGTTGTGATAATTGCGCGTATCTTGCTAAAAGCTTAACAAAATTAAAAGCTAAAGCAGATCAAAACAAATTTCAAAAACCCGCTAAACTTAGCGGGTTTTCTGCTTTTTAAGACAATGATTTTTTACTAAAATAAACAAGAGATAATACAATGAATAAATCAAGAACATGGTTTCTTTGGTGGCTACAGCCAATTTATGCCGGATGACTGCACTTTAAAGATAATCAATGAAAAGAAGAAAACAATGACAACATATAATCAAACTACTGCAACCGTATGCACTTTAACGGATGATGCTAATTACCAAAGCGATCCATTAAGTGTTTATCAATTGCTCTGCCATAATAAAGAAAATAATTTACTGTTAGAATCAGCAGAAATAGATCGAAAGCATTTATTGAAAAGCCTATTATTAGTCGATGCCGCATTAAAAATAGTCTGCAATGGTAATACTGTTATTTTTAACGCCATAACATTTAATGGCCAAATAGCACTGCAATTTGCAGCGTCTCAATTACTTCCATATGCAAAGCTTACCTTATCCGACAACAAACAAGTATTAACCGCTATTTTTTCAGATATTCCCACCGAGCTCGATGAAAAATCACGTTTAATGGCCGTTAACCCATTTGAAAGTTTGCGTTTATTTAAACGTATAAAAAATAGCAATAATCACCATTTTGCAATTTTTCTTGGCGGTGCATTCGCTTTTGATATGATCAGTATCAGTGAAGCTTTGCCAAATGTGCCCGATGGCGAAAACACTTGTCCAGATTTTGTTTATTATTTAGCTGAAACTGTCGTGGTTATTGATCATGAAGAACAAAGTACAGAAATTATTGCTAACATATTTTCTTCAACGAGTTGTGAAGAAGAAATAACTGAGCAAGAGCAATATTACGAACAAGAAATTCAAAAAAAATCAACTGAACGTATTACAGAAATAAAGCAGTTATTATCAAATAACATTACACCTGAGGATATTGCTTCCCTTACCGAAACAAATTTAGCAAGTTTAACAAGTACCGCCGATTCACAAATAGTCTCAGTTGATATTAGCGATGAAGAGTTTTGTCAAAACGTTGAACAATTAAAAGAAAATATTCGCGCTGGAGATATTTTTCAAGTGGTGCCATCTCGAACATTTACATTGCCTTGTCTTGACAGTATCGCGGCTTATCAGGCATTAAAAGTTAGTAATCCAAGCCCTTACATGTTTTACCTTAAAGACAGTGATTTTTGCATGTTCGGTGCGTCACCTGAATCAGCAATAAAATATCAGCAGGACTCCCCAGAAGGAAAGCGCCAAGTTGAAATTTACCCCATTGCGGGCACTCGCCCACGTGGCTTGAATAAAGATGGCAGCATATCTTTAGATTTAGACTCGCGAATAGAGCTGGAATTAAGACAAGATAAAAAAGAATCTGCTGAACATATTATGTTAGTTGATTTAGCACGTAATGATATCGCCCGTGTTTGTAAAGCAGGAACTCGCCATGTAGCTGATTTATTAAAAGTAGATCGTTACTCTCACGTTATGCACCTAGTGTCACGTGTTTGTGGCACTTTGCTAGAAGAGTTAGACGCTTTGCATGCTTACCAAGCCTGTATGAATATGGGTACATTATCAGGTGCACCAAAAGTAAAAGCCACTTCACTTATTAGAGAAGTTGAAGGTAAGCGCCGCGGCAGTTATGGCGGTGCAGTAGGCTATTTAACTGGTGATGGTGAAATGGATACCTGTATTGTTATTCGCTCAGCTTTTGTTAAAAACAATATTGCCCAAGTGCAAGCAGGTGCTGGCGTAGTTTATGATTCAATTCCTCAAGCAGAGGCAGATGAAACCAAACAAAAAGCACAAGCCGTAATTAATGCAGTGTTAGCGGCAAACAAATCGTTAAATCAAGGAGAGAGCTAATGATTACCGATATAAACAAAACGAATACAAAAGCTGATGCTCAACCAAAAACAAAGTTATTTATGCTCGATAACCTAGATTCTTTTACCTATAACCTAGTGGATGAATTTCAATGTTTAGGTTTTGACCCAACAGTTTATCGTAATACTTTAAGCAGCGATTTTATCTTCAAAAAAATGCTTGAACATACTAAACAAACGGGTGAAAAAGTTATTTTAGTGTTATCACCTGGTCCAGGTGAGCCAAAAAATGCGGGCTGCTTAATGGCATTAATAAATTTATGTGCCGGTAAAATACCTATGCTTGGCATTTGCTTAGGCCACCAGGCTTTAATTGAGCACTATGGTGGTACAATTGGCCGTGCTGATGAAATAGTTCATGGTAAGGCATCGCCTATAAACCACAGCTGCAGTGGAGCTTTTGTCAACATTCAAAACCCATTGCCTGTTGCCCGTTATCACTCATTGGTTGGAATAAAGGTTCCTGACTCTCTTACAGTTATTGCTGATTATAAAAATATGCCAATGGCTATTTGCCGTGAGAATGATGCTGTATTAGCCTATCAATTTCATCCTGAATCAATTTTAACAACATTTGGCACAACGTTATTAGCACAAAGTTTTGATTATTTGTTGGCTTTAAGTAAGCACTTAAACGGCGACACATTAGGAAATACATTAGGAACATCACATGACAAATAGTTATTCAAACAACCCATTAGATCAGTTAGTGGAAAGCCAAGATTTATCTCAAAAAGATACAGAGTTGTTTTTCAAACAAGTACTTAATGGTGAAGTTGAGCCTGCATTATTAGGAAGTGTACTAACTGCCTTAAAAATAAAAGGCGAAACTCCATCAGAAATTGCTGGCGCGGCTGTGGCTATTCGCAGCGCGGCAACGATATTTCCTGATAAGGATTACCCTGTAGCAGATTGTGTTGGTACTGGCGGTGATGGTGCTAATACTATAAATATTTCAACAACAGCAGCCATACTTAGTGCCGCATGTGGTTTAAAAATGGCAAAACATGGTAATCGCAGTGTCTCTAGCATGTCTGGCTCAGCTGACTTATTAGAAGCTTTTGGCGTCAATTTAAACATGTCCCCCGCCACTGCCAGTAACTGCTTAGACAAAGCCAATTTGTGTTTTTTATATGCTCCTGCTTATCACAGTGGTTTTAAGCATGCTGGTCCTGTTAGAAAAGCAATGGGCATTCGCACCCTATTTAATATTTTAGGGCCATTAGTTAATCCTGCAGCGCCTCAAATAATGCTGTTAGGTGTTTATACACCTGAATTACTACACCCCATTGCCCAAGCATTACAACTTACCGGCGTTAAACGCGCCTTTGTAGTACATGGCAGCGGTTTAGATGAAATAGCCCTTCATGGCGATACACAAATCATTGAAATTAAAGAGGGGAAATTAATTGAGCAAACCATTTCTCCACAAGACTTTGGTTTAGAAAATTACACTCTTGAAGAAATTAAGGGTGGCACTCCACAGGAAAATGCTGACATTATTAAAGCGATATTATCGGGCAAAGGCCAAAAAGCCCATAACGCAGCGGTTATTATCAACTGTGCAGCATTACTTTATTTACATGATAAAGCCAATGATTTAAAAACTGCTGCTGAGCTTGCTAGTGACGTTTTAAAAAGTGGCAGAGGTTTAGAGACTTTAGAGCAACTTATTTACTTATCAAATAAAGAATTTTCTAATGAGGAAAGTAAATAACATGGCTAATATTTTAGATGAAATAGTTGCTAATAGGCGCATTGAAATAGATGCACTTAAAAAATCTAAGCCGCTAACAAGCTTCGTTGAGGAACTTACTCCAACAACAAAAGATATGTACGCAGCGTTAAGACGGACTGAAAATAAACCCGAAGCTGGTTTTATTTTAGAATGCAAAAAAGCGTCGCCATCAAAAGGATTAATTCGCCCTGATTTTGATGTAAAAACAATTTGTCAGGCCTACGATAAATATGCTGCAGCTATTTCTGTACTGACAGATGAAAAATATTTCCAAGGTGATTTTGATTACTTAAAGCTAGTGACAGAAACAGTAAATTGCCCCGTACTTAATAAAGATTTTTTCATTGATACTTACCAAGTTTATTTAGCCCGATATTATGGCGCAGATGCCATTTTATTAATGCTCAGTGTATTAACTGATGACGAATATTTAACGCTAGCAAATGTTGCCAAGCAGTATAACTTAGCAATATTGACAGAAATATCAACGACTGATGAGCGTGATCGCGCGATTGAATTAAATGCAAAAATGATTGGTATTAACAACCGTGATTTGCGTGATTTAAGTACTGATATTGCCCGTACCTTTGATTTTTCACCTACTCTGCCTGATGACAGAATAATTATTTCAGAGTCTGGTATTTATAATAATACTCAAGTACGTGAACTAGCACCTGCGGTTGATGGTTTTCTAGTTGGAAGCTCATTAATGGCAATGGATAATAATGTTTATAACGATATTGATTTAGCCTGCCGTAAACTTATTTTTGGCAATAATAAAGTTTGTGGCTTAACAGCACCTGAATATGCCATTGAAGCAGCTAAATCGGGTGCCCGATTTGGTGGATTAATTTTTGCCGAAAAATCACCTCGTTGCATAACCAAAGAACAAGCCTTAAGTATAATTAACACTCAGCCACATTTAGACTATGTTGGCGTCTTTGTTAACCACAAACGTGCCGAGATCATTGAGTTAGTCAAGTGCTTGAAGTTAACTGCGGTGCAATTGCATGGCAATGAAGATGACGCCTATATCGAAGCACTCAAAGTACAACTAACTGAACTGCAAAAACAGAACAATGGCAATGAATGTCAAGTTTGGCAAGCTAGCTCAGTACTAGAAAACGTGCCCAAGTTAAGTACACAAGTTGCTCACCATGTACTTGATGGAAAATCACCCGGTTCTGGCCAAACATTTGATTGGCAAGTATTAGCTAATAGCGAACAAGACTTATCAAACAGCCTTTTAGCTGGCGGACTAAACAAAGACAATATCAACTTAGCTCTCTCACAGTTAACCGATTTAGATTTATTTGGCTTAGATCTAAACTCAGGTGTAGAAACAAGCCCAGGTATAAAATCCAGCGAAAAACTAACCCAAGTTTTTGCGCAAATAAGGAATTATTAGAAATGAGTAAGACTATAAGAAACACAGAAAAAGAGCCACTGCCCGCCTATTTCGGCGAATTTGGTGGCATGTACGTCGGTGAATTACTTGTACCTGCTTTAGAGCAATTAGAACAAGCATTTATTGAATCACAAACCGATGAAGCATTCCTCACTGAATTTAATAACTTACTCACCAAGTATGCTGGTCGTCCAACGCCACTTACTTGTTGTCGGAATATTGTTAAAAACCCCTTAGCAAAAATCTACTTAAAACGCGAAGATTTATTACATGGTGGTGCTCATAAAACCAATCAAGTATTAGGACAAGCCTTACTTGCTAAGCGCATGGGTAAAACAGAGATTATTGCTGAGACCGGTGCTGGTCAACATGGCGTAGCTACTGCCATTGCATGCTCTCTATTAGGTTTAAAATGTAAAGTCTACATGGGCGCAGTTGATTGTCAGCGTCAACAACCTAATGTGTTTCGTATGAAACTGATGGGTGCAGAGGTTATTCCTGTAACAGCTGGCTCCGGTACTCTAAAAGATGCCGTTAATGAAGCCTTACGTGATTGGTCGGCCAATTATGAAAATGCTCATTATTTATTAGGCACAGCCGCAGGGCCGCACCCTTTCCCAACCATTGTTAGAGAGTTTCAAAAAATGATTGGCGAGGAAGCAAAAGCCCAATTCTTTGAAGAAGAAGGTCGTCTACCTGATTATGTTATTGCAGCAGTTGGCGGCGGTTCGAATGCTATAGGCATGTTTAATGACTTTATACAACATGAAGAAGTAAAGCTTATTGGCGTTGAAGCTGGCGGTAAAGGCATAGATACAGACCAACATGGCGCTACTTTAGTCGCGGGCAGTAAAGGTATGTTACATGGTAACTATACTTACATCATGCAAGATAAATACGGACAAATCCAAGAGTCTTACTCTATTTCAGCAGGCCTTGATTACCCCGCTGTTGGACCTCAACACGCATTTTTAAAAGAGACTGGCCGAGCTCAATACGTTGCGATTAACGATGATGAAGCATTAGATGCATTTCAAACATTAGCAAAAGAGGAAGGTATTATTCCTGCCCTTGAGTCTTCCCATGCTTTAGCTCAAGCACTTAAAATGGCTGAAACAGTAACAACAGAAACCATTTACTTAGTTAACTTATCAGGACGAGGCGATAAAGATCTTGCCCATGTGCATGCTATTTTACATCCTAATGAGCAAGATAGTGAAGCTACAAGCGTAAAGCACAGAGGAGAAGCATAATGACACTAGCGCAAGAAAAACAACAAGCGGGTTATCGCTATCAACAAGCTTTTGCTGATTTAACAGCTAAAAATGAAAAAGCTTTTGTTCCCTTTGTAATGATTGGCGATCCAAACGCTGAGCAATCATTAAAAGTAATTAAAGCATTAATAGATGCTGGGGCTGATGCGCTTGAGCTAGGGATTCCTTTTTCGGACCCAAGTGCTGACGGAATTACTATTCAAATGGCAGCACTACGAGCATTAAAGTCAGGTATGAATACCGATATTTGTGTGGATATACTAGCAAAAGTTCGCGAATATGCACCTAACATTCCGATAGGCTTACTACTTTATGGAAATTTAGTTTTTGCTCGTGGTATTGATACTTTCTATAATGATATGGCAGATGTTGGTGTTGATTCTGTTTTGATTGCTGACTTACCGATTCGTGAAAGTTTACCTTTTAGAGAAGCTGCCTTAAAACATAATATTGCGCCCATTTTCATCGCACCACCTAATGCCAGTGATAAAACTTTACGTGAAGTATCATCATACAGCCGCGGTTATACTTATGTACTGAGCCGTGCGGGCGTTACTGGGGTTGATGCTATTAAGGATAGCTCTCAAGATAGTAAACGAGTAAGTTCTACAGCACAAAACTTAATTAGCACATTAAATGAATATCATGCTGCACCGCCAGTATTAGGTTTTGGTATTTCAACACCACAACAAGTAAAAGACGCTTTAACGGCAGGGGCAAGTGGTGCTATTAGTGGCTCTGCAGTAGTTAAAGTCATTGAAGGTAACTTAAACGACCATAAAAAAATGTTAGCTGAGTTAACGAGTTTTGTAATAGTGATGAAAACGGCAACAAAGTAATGTTATTTATCAAATAAGATAGGTTACTAATAAATTACAATATTACAATACATTTATACTATTCAATATGATAAATAATATTGAATAGTATAAACATAATATAATTAATTGTACTTTTAAAAAGGCAAAAAAAATACCAGCAAATTGCTGGTATTTAGTTATCTCATAAAAATAAGATGGTGGAGGGAGGTGGATTCGAACCACCGAAGGCGGAGCCGTCAGATTTACAGTCTGATCCCTTTGGCCACTCGGGAACCCCTCCACGGGGTTGATAAAATGACATAATTGTCAAAATATCGAAAAGGAGTCTAACAATGTCCTACTCTCACATGGGAACTCCCACACTACCATCGGCGCTACTGCGTTTCACTACTGAGTTCGGAATGGGATCAGGTGGGACCACAGCGCTATTGTCGTTAGACAAAACTTTAATTGTTTAATTTACTTAACAAAACAATTTAAAAAACTAAAGCTTTAACAAAAAGCCCGTCACTTTCGTAACGGGCTTTTCTTAATAGAAACCTAGCAATGTCCTACTCTCACATGGGAACTCCCACACTACCATCGGCGCTACTGCGTTTCACTACTGAGTTCGGAATGGGATCAGGTGGGGCCACAGCGCTATTGTCGCTAGATAAAAACTTTTAATCACTACACTTGTAGTAATTAGCAATCTTGGAAATCTAATATAAATAATTTTGATTCTTTCAAGTAACACGTAAGTACGTGATTTTTACCTTAAGGTAAAGTGTTATGTCAGTCTTCATACAATCTCAAAACTACTTGGGTGTTGTATGGTTAAGCCTCACGGGCAATTAGTATCAGTTAGCTCAAGGCCTCACAACCCTTACACACCTGACCTATCAACGTTGTAGTCTCCAACGACCCTTTAGGGAGCTTAAAGCTCCAGTGAGAACTCATCTCAAAGCCTGCTTCCCGCTTAGATGCTTTCAGCGGTTATCAGTTCCGAAC
>Ga0209184_1000617_pt1 | contig 33892 bp, 32 predicted proteins | sample EN8Hudsemesocosm_2_FD_184627 | JGI IMG/M metagenome (GOLD analysis project Ga0209184, IMG submission 184627) | Methane-oxidizing microbial communities from mesocosms in the Hudson Canyon - EN8C Hudson Canyon (SPAdes) (version 2) | ecosystem: Environmental > Aquatic > Marine > Cold seeps | place... | reverse complement strand
CGATGTATAATACTCAAATAGTTTCAGGGTCCTTAGCTCAGCTGGTAGAGCACCGCACTTTTAATGCGATTGTCGCGAGTTCGAATCTCGCAGGACCCACCACTAATTCTAAAAGCAGTCTCAGTTAGTTCTGGACTGCTTTTTTTATGCCTGGAATATGGCTATGGCTAATAATGTCATTACTTTTATACTGTAAAAAAAATTATTCTTAAAATGTATCGGGATGGACGAAAAAAAATAAAGCCGAAATATCAGAAGAGGCTAGTATGAATAAAACAAAAGTAGATGACATGCTGACATTAATAACGGGGGAGGGGGCAGAATGATCAACGCAGAAAAGTTAGCCGAATTAGCACAGCCACTCGCCAAAAATGGCTATGACCAATACTTCTTAAATTATTAAAAGAAGACAGCTTGTTATGAATGTGACACCCACAAATATTCCAGACGTATTGATTATTGAACCAAAATTTTTTGGTGATAGTTGAGGATTTTTCTTTGAAAGTTTTAATCAACAAGCCTTCAATGAAGTCACAGAACAAAATGTACAATTTGTGCAAGATAATCATAGCCGTTCTGCAAAAGGCGTATTGCGTGGCCTACATTATCAAATTCAACAACCTCAAGGTAAATTAGTTCGCGTCACTAGTGGTGGAGTGTTCGATGTAGCTGTCGATATTCGCAAATCATCGCCAACTTTGGGTATCTGCTGGCTTCGCCCATGGCTTTGTTGTTTTAAGTGAAACCGCAGATTTTTTATATAAAACCACTGATTACTACGCACCAGAATTTGAGCGCTGCATAGCATGGAATACCCCTGATATTGGTATAACTTGGCCAATTGATGAAAAGCCTCAGCTTTCTGGCAAAGATCAGCAAGGTGTTTTATTAAATAATGCAGAGATGTTTGCTTAATATAAGTAAGAAACTAGGCGATGTCTGCATTAGCTGTTGGTAAGACGTACCAGCGAATGATTAAGGTCACTTACCTATTGCTATGACTTAATTAAAAACAATAACGTAGATATGTTTAATATACAAGGATATTACCAACACTTAACGAGTACATAGCCAAAATCTATGTTGCCCAAGGTGGGTATGGAAATGCAGCGTTGCAAAACAGCTAAGATGGTAGAAAAATAAATTGTCGTACACTTATTGGCTTATAATCTTATTAGTGCAAATATTGCTAGGGCTGTCTGCCTCTTCGATTTCTTATGTGAATTAACCATCTACCCAACCTATGAACGAAAATATAATTAAAACTCATGACGGTCTTAACTTTAAAGGCGATATAAATACCTCTATTTTAGATGCGGCGCAGAGTCATGATATAAATTTTGAATACAGCTGTAAAAATGGGGAGTGTGGTGTTTGTAAAATAGCATTATTAGATGGTGAGATTATGGAGTTACGCTCACAAACTGCATTAACAGAAGCAGAGATAGCAGATAATAAAATTCTAAGCTGCTGCTGCGCGCCTAAAACAAATATTTTAATTGATGCGGAAGACTTAAGCGCACTAAAACATATTGAAATTAAAACACTTCCTGCAAGAATCAATAAAATAGTGAAAAAGACTGAAAATATTATCGAGCTAGAATTGAAATTACCACCTACGGCTAATATGAGATTTTTAGAAGGACAATTTATAGATGTCATTGGCCCTCAAGGTACTAGAAGAAGTTACTCCATTGCTAATAGCGGTAGTGAAAAAGGAGTGAAATTATTTATTAAGCGGGTGGAGAATGGCTCTCTGAGCCAGTATTGGTTTAATGAGGCAAAAGAAAGCGATTTGTTACGTATAGAAGGACCGAAAGGCAGTTTCTTTTTTAGAGAAGTAAAAAAGCATATTATTTTCTTAGCTACTGGAACAGGTATTGCTCCGATCAAATCAATTTTAGACAAGCTCTCCGAGTCTTCTAGCAATTTGCAGTTATCGGTATACTGGGGTAACAGACAGTCAGAGGACTTTTTTTGGCAGCCTCATTATAAAAATTTAGATTTAAAATATATTCCCGTACTATCCAGAAAGAATGACACATGGAGTAGTAAAATAGGTTATGTACAAAATATTGCGCTGGAAGAGCATGAGAATCTAAAAAATACCCAAGTTTATGCATGTGGCTCACTGGATATGATCGAATCAGCAAAAGCATTATTCATACAGCATGGCTTAGAGGAAAAGTATTTCCATTCTGATGCTTTCGTGAGTAGTTAGGCTTAAAACATAAAATATTTTATCAATTGGTATGCCTATGTTCCCTATATTCTCTATGGTATACTTTTCTCGCTTAAATTTAAGACCAAAAAAATAAAAGTAGTTATTTTAGCAGGAGGCTTGGGCACACGCCTAAGTGAAGAAACTAGTTCTCGTCCTAAACCTATGATTGAAGTAGGTGGGAAGCCTATACTTTGGCATATTATGAAAATGTATTCAGCACATGGTATTAATGATTTTGTCATTTGCTGTGGCTATAAAGGTTATGTCATTAAAGAATATTTTGCTAATTATTTTTTACATCAATCTGATGTCACGTTCTGTATGAAAGAAAACCGCATGGATGTACATGAAAAAAGAGCAGAGCCATGGACGATAACCTTAGTTGATACTGGGGATAATTCGATGACGGGTGGTCGTTTAGGCAGGGTAGCTGAGTATATTAAAAATGAAGAGGCTTTTTGTTTTACCTATGGAGATGGTGTCGGCGATATGGATATTGGCGCAACGATTGAATTTCATAAGCAACATGGTAAACAGGCGACATTAACTGCGGCTTACCCACCTGGACGTTTTGGCGCACTAGATATTAATGCTGGACAAGTTAAAAATTTCAAAGAAAAGCCTAAAGGTGATGGGGGCATGATTAATGGTGTTTTTTTTGTACTGTCGCCTAAAGTACTAGAGTGAATTACTGGTGATGACAGTGTTTGGGAGCAGCTACCATTAAATGGTTTAGCAGAAGATAATCAATTAATGGCTTATGAACATCATGGTTTTTTGCAACCAATGGATACATTCAGAGATAAAGTATATTTAGAAGAGCTTTGGTCTGAAGGTAGCGTTCCTTGGAAAATTTGGAAATAAAAAATGAGTTTTATCGACAGCAGTAATGCTAGAGTAATTAAAGTACTAAAGCATGTTTCGGAGTCCTTGGTAGAGTACAAGGACTTTATACTGCTGCTACCAGCGCCTGTAGGACTGGTAGTCTTTGGTGGGCGAAGGGTGTCTTTGGGGGGATTCGCCGCGTTTGTTTTGTGATAGGAGTCCCAAAACCTATCATAGAACGCCTATTTCTCGGTGTTGAAAAGACAGTATGCTACTATGTTGCAAGGTGCAAGGGGTGTACTGATTAGAGAATCATTTAATAAGACTGATGAAAATAAACAAATTATTTTGAATGCATTTAATTTTTTAAGAGAGTTTAGAAATGAAATATAGTGATCAAATCGCTGATTGGTTGGTCGAGCTTGGATATACCCATTGCTTTTATGTTGGTGGTGGAAATATCATGCATCTTGTTGAAAGTTTGAGTCGTAAGTTGGATTGTAGAGCGGTAATCCACGAAGTAGCAGCAGGGGTAGCGGCAGAATATTTTAATGAGACTTCTGATACTGGAAAGGCACTAGCATTGGTAACGGCCGGCCCAGGCATGACCAATATCGTAACAGCTATGGCAGGCGCATACTTGGAAAGTAGAGAGTTGCTGGTCCTTGGTGGGCAGGTAAAACTAAGTGATTTAGCGCATGGAAAATTGCGCCAAAATGGCATTCAAGAAATAGATGGCGTGCAAATTGCCAAGTCTATTTGCAATGAAGCGGTTTCTATGACCGAAATATGGGATAAGGCTAAGTTCAAAAATACGCTAAATATATTAAAAAATGGTAGAAAGGGCCCTGTTTTTATCGAGATTCCTTTAGATATACAAGCTAAAGAAGTTGATTTTGAGAAAAAAAAATTAGTCATCCCAGATGCAACAAAGCTTCTAACTGCCACAGATGAAGAAATTTTACATTTAGTCGAACTTATAAGTGCTGCGTCACGACCACTTTTGATGATTGGAGGTGGTGTTTCTCGAGATACAGCACTAAAGATAAATGCGTTACTTGCTCAAACCTCTATCCCTGTTGTAACTACATGGAATGGTTTGGATAGAATAGGTTGTGAACACCCTAATTATGTTGGCCGCCCAAATACTTGGGGTCAAAGAACGGCAAATATTATTATGCAGCAGTCCGATTTATTAGTTGCACTTGGTACTCGTTTGGGAATGCAGCAAACTGGATTTAATTGGCAAAGTTTTATGCCTGTAGGTAAAGTTGTTCAAGTTGAATTAGACCGAGATGAAATTGAAAAAGGTCATCCTGTTATTGATTTAGGACTTGCGGTGGATGCTAACGATTTACTGGAGAGACTTTTACTCAAAGATTTAGGGTCGCACGCCGGATGGCTTAAATTTTGTAAGGAGGTTAGAAATACAATACCCCTCATAGAGGATAGCTCTAGTAAAATCAACTCTAATTACGTGTCACCATATAACTTTGCTGAAAAACTATCATTGTTGTCAAATGCAGACGATGTAATTATACCTTGTAGTAGTGGAGGAGCATTTACTTTAATGATGCAGGTTTTTGAGCAAAAGTTTGGTCAAAAGGTAGTTACTAATAAAGGACTCGCTTCTATGGGGTACGGCTTATCTGGTGCTATCGGGGCGTCTATTGCTAACCCAGATAAGAGAGTAGTACTTGTTGAGGGTGATGGTGGTTTTGCACAAAATATGCAAGAGATAGGTACTGCAGCGATAAACAACTGTAATTTGAAAATATTTATTTTAGATGATAATGGGCAGGCGTCAATTAGATCTGTGCAAAGGAACTATTTTTCAGGACGATATGTAGGGTGTGATATATCTACAGGGCTGGGTTTGCCAAATTGGGAAAAATTATTTTCTGCTTGGGATGTTGATGTTATTGAAATAGATAAAAATTCCTTTAACTCTGGTGAATACATATCTTTATTTGAGAAACCGGGAATGGCTGCCTTTATAGTTTCCATTGATCCTGAGCAGGTTTACCTACCTAAAATTACTAGTAAAATGATTGAGGGCGGAGGGATGGTCTCGAATCCATTGCACCTGATGACGCCAGATCTATCTGATGACATAAAATCTAAAGTATTTAAATATATATAAGGACAATTAACAGATGAACTCAATTGAATTAAAGATTATCGACGTTTTGAAGTGCTTGAAGGAAGAGCATGGTGTTTTTGAAATAAAGGCAGAGTTTGAAGCTGAAGGTAGTCGAATAGAAGAAATGATGCGATTAAAGGATGTTACGTCGAGCGTAGACCTACCAATTATATTGAAAATAGGAGGGGTTGAAGCTGTTACCGATATATATAATGCTTTAACTCTTGGCGTTAAAGGCGTCATAGCACCAATGGCAGAAACTCCTTTTGCAGTATCAAAATTTATTAAAACTATAAATGAATTTGTACCACCTGATAATGCCGAAAATATTGATTTTGCAATTAATATTGAAACAGTCACCGCACATAAAAACATAGATGATATTTTATCACTCCAAGGGATGGAAAACTTGCATGGCATAACGATTGGCAGAGTAGACCTTGTAGGTTCAATGGGAGCTGATCGAAGTGAAGTTAACTCAAACGAAGTATATGAGATTTGTGAGGATGTATTTACAAAAGCACGTGAAAAAAATCTAAGTTGTGGTCTTGGTGGTGCAATATCAACTGATTCATTAGAGTTTATTAAACGATTGGTTGACAAAAAACTTATTGATAAATATGAAACACGTAAAGTTGTCTATCAAGCTAGTGCCATTAGTTCAAATCCAATTTCGGGTTTAAAGAAAGGGCTTGAGTTTGAACTACTTTGGCTGAAAAGTAAGCAGCGCTATTATTCAAGAATTAAACAAGAAGATCAGCAAAGAATTGATATGTTGGAAAGACGATTTTCAAAATAGTGAGAGTGATGTAAATGAAAGAGTTTAAACGAATTATTGTAACAGGTGCCGATGGCATGCTGGGCCGAGGATTTAAGCAGGTTTTATCTGAGGGTGATAGTGGCTGTCTTGATTGTCTGTTTTTGAGTCACCTAGACTTAGATGTAACCAATCTAGATGAAGTAATGCGATTAACAGAATATTCTCCAGATTTAATCATTCACTGTGCAGCATTGGTCAATGCTGATTTTTGTGAAAGTAATTATCAGCAAGCATTTGATGTAATTGTTGGAGGAACTGAGAACATAATTTCATTAGCTGAGAAGACTCATGCAAAAGTATTTTACCCTCAATCATTTTTAATTTTTGATGGTATTGAAAATCCAATTACTGAAGAAACAAAACCAAATCCGTTGTCAACTTATGGGAAATTAAAACTCGAAGCTGAACAGAAATTATTAGAGTCAACAGTTTCGTCCCTTATTGTTAGAATGGCTGGTTTTTTTGGGGGAATGGAAAAAGATAAAAATTTTGTAGGTAAATTTATAGTTCATTTAATAGAGTTAATTAAAAAAGATATACGCTCTGTCGATGTCGGTGACAGGGTTTGGCAACCTACTTACACCAAAGATTTAGCTCTAAATTCAATGCTTCTGCTTAATGAAAATCATGATGGTATATATAATATGTCATGTCATGGTGAGGCGTCATTTTATGAATTAGCGGTTAAAATAGTTGAAAATCTTGATTTAAATTCAAAAATAACAATTAATCAAGTCAGCTCAGAAAAATTTAATACAAAAGAACCTGCTAAAAGACCTTTAAAGGCAATTTTTAATAATAAAAAACTACATGATAATGGGCTCGATATTCAAAGGTCTTGGATTATTTCGTTACAAGAATATCTTAGTGAGCCTTATTTTAAAAAACTATTAATAGAATCTGGGGTAAAAGATGACTGAAAAAGTATTTGATGAGTATTGTGATTCTCATATCGGGAAGGTAAAAAATAGAATTGTTATGAGTGCCATGACAAGAGGTTTTGCAGACCAACAGCATAAGTGTACTAAGGAAATGAAGGCCTATTATGAGCGAAGAGCTGAAAATGGTGTTGGTGCAATTATAACAGAAGGTATTGTTATTCATCACAGTGCGGATGGTTATAATAATGTTCCCCATATTGAATCAGAGGAACAAGCTCAAAGTTGGAAGGACACTGTTGATGCCGTGCACCAGCATGGGTCAAAAATAATTGCGCAATTGTGGCACTGTGGGAGGATTTCACATAGCGATTATACCGGGGGGACTGCTCCTGTTAGTTCAACTGATAGTGCTGCTGAAGGAATTAATAGGCAAAATAATAAACCGTTTGGAGAGCCGCGGAAGCTAGCAAAAGAAGATCTCCCTGAAATTATAAAAATGTTTGATAGTGCCACAGAAAAGGCTCTTAGAGCTGGATTTGATCTGGTAGAAATACATATGGGGCATGGTTATTTGGTTGACCAGTTTCTTGATGCAAACGTCAATGATAGAACAGATGAATATGGCGGAAGTGTTGAAAATAGGTGTAGGTTTGCATTAGAGTTAGCCGCAGCTCTTGTTTCTAAATATGGCGCAGATAAAGTAATGATTAGGCTATCGCCATCAAGATTTATGGGCGGAATATATGAGTGGCCAGATTTGGATGAGATGTTGAACTACTTGATGCCTAAGTTAAATGAAATTGGAATAGCGATAATTGACATTAGCTGTGCCAATTCTAATTATTTTGATACTTCTGGAAAAATTATAAAAATGATTCGTAAGGTTGGATTTAAGGGTGTTATTTTTGGTGGTGCATCGCTTACAAAAATTCAAGCAGAAGATTTAGTATGCTCTGGGGATCTCGATTTTGTTACTTGGGGGCGAGGTATTTTGGCAAATTACGATTTTGTTACCAGACTTCAAGGTGATCAAGACTTAGAAGTTATGACTGATGAAATAAGAAGTAAGTTGTTTTAAATTGATGAAAAATGAATGTTCTCATTTAGACTCTGCAGATAGAGAAAGTATTTTTTTAGATGATCTTCAGTATATCTTTGATGAATGTAAAGATCTTTTTGAGGATATACGGAATGGTTCAATTTTTTTGACTGGAGGGACTGGTTTTATAGGTATTTGGATGCTTGAGGCATTGTTTTTTGCAAACAAAAATAGCAACCTAAATATTAATGTAACGGTACTTACAAGAGATGTTGAAAAGTTTCGAGAAAAATGTCATAGGCCAATTGAGGACTATGGGTTCAACTTTATCCAAGGAGACGTTACGAGCTTTATATACCCTGAAGGAAATTTTACTCATGTTATTCACGCGGCAACAGACGCGAGTGCATACTTAAATGAAAACCATCCTGATGTTATGTATAGAACAATCGTTATGGGTACAAATAGAGTTTTAGATTTTGCTGTAAACAAGAAAGTGAGAAAGTTCCTTTTTTTAAGTTCTGGTGCTATTTATGGACAGCAACCCTGGGAGATGACTCATATTTCTGAAGACTGGTTTGGCTCACTGGATTGTTTAGAAACGCGTAATACATATGCGGAAGCTAAGAGGGCTGCTGAGATGTTATGTGCAATATATGCTAAAAAGCATGAGTTGAACTTTACCTCCGCAAGAATATTTTCTACATTTGGTCCATTTTTGCCATTGGATACACATTTTGCAGTTGGAAATTTCATTAAAAATAGTATAGAAAAAAAGGCCATTACCATTAATGGTAATGGCCTCCCGCATAGATCAGGATTATATATATCAGAAACAATAATTTGGCTTTTTTATACATTAATAAGTGGGCATGCTTCCGTCGCCTATAACATAGGGTCTGACGAATCATTTTCAATAGAGGAAATTGCAAAAAAAGTATCAGGTACCTTAGGTGTTAATGACGTTGTTGTTCTTGGTAAGAAAGATTCTGGTTGGAATTTAGGCAGATATGTTCCTAGTGTGGCACGAATAAAAAAAGAGTTGAATGTAGAGCAAAAGATAGGTTTTGAGGAGGCAGTAATTAGGACTGCAATATGGAATGGCTGGAAGAAGTAAATCACAAATGAGTTGAGTTTCTTTATATGTTCTCAATTTATGCCAGTGACTCACTGGAGATGATCGAATTAGCAAAAGTACTATTCATACAGTATGGCTGAAAGGGATGGTTTTATTAATTGATGTTATTGTTCTCTATGTTATACTTTTTACGCTTAATTTAAGACCAAAAAAATAAAAAATGAAAGCAGTTATTTTAGCAGGAGGCTTGGGCACACGCCTAAGTGAAGAAACTAGTTCTCGTCCTAAGCCTATGATTGAAGTAGGTGGGAAGCCTATACTTTGGCATATTATGAAAATGTATTCAGCACATGGTATTAATGATTTTGTCATTTGCTGTGGCTATAAAGGTTATGTCATTAAAGAATATTTTGCTAATTATTTTTTACATCAATCTGATGTCACGTTCTGTATGAAAGAAAACCGCATGGATGTACATGAAAAAAGAGCAGAGCCATGGACGATAACCTTAGTTGATACTGGGGATAATTCGATGACGGGTGGTCGTTTAGGCAGGGTAGCAGAGTATATTAAAAATGAAGAGGCTTTTTGTTTTACCTATGGAGATGGTGTCGGCGATATGGATATTGGCGCAACGATTGAATTTCATAAGCAACATGGTAAACAAGCGACATTAACCGCAGCTTACCCACCTGGGCGTTTTGGCGCACTAGATATTAATGCTGGACAAGTTAAAAATTTTAAAGAAAAGCCTAAAGGTGATGGAGCCATGATTAATGGTGGTTTTTTTGTACTGTCGCCTAAAGTGCTAGAGCGAATTACTGGTGATGACAGTGTTTGGGAGCAGCTACCATTAAATGGTTTAGCAGAAGATAATCAATTAATGGCTTATGAGCATCATGGTTTTTGGCAACCAATGGATACACTTAGAGATAAAGTATATTTAGAAGAGCTTTGGTCTGAAGGTAACGCTCCTTGGAAAATTTGGGAGTAAAACGATGGTTAATAAACAGTTTTGGAAAAATAAACGCGTTTTTTTAACAGGCCATACTGGTTTTAAAGGTAGTTGGTTGTCTTTATGGTTGCAAGATATGGGGGCAACTGTAAAAGGATATGCATTGGAACCATCAACTTCTCCGAGTTTGTTTGATGAGGCTAAGGTCGCGGAGAAAATTGAATCTGAAATTGGTGATATTCGTAATCTTGAGCAATTGCAAGCTTGCATGATAGCATTCAACCCCGATATATTAATTCATATGGCGGCTCAACCTTTAGTTAGATTATCCTATAAAGAGCCGGTAGAAACCTATGAGATCAATGTTATGGGGACGGTTAAAGTCTTAGAGGCGGCTAGAGAATGTCCAAACTTAAAAGCTATTGTTAGTGTCACGACAGATAAATGCTACGAAAACAAAGAATGGGTTTGGGGTTATCGTGAAGATGAGGCTATGGGGGGCTATGACCCTTACAGCAGTAGTAAAGGTTGTGCTGAGTTAGTGACCTCAGCTTATCGTCTCTCCTTTATGCAAGAGCAAGGCATTGGTTTAGCATCTGCTCGCGCAGGAAATGTAATCGGTGGTGGAGATTGGTCTGATGATCGCTTAATTCCTGATATTTTAAACGCATTCGAAAAAGAGCAGGCCGTTATCATCAGAAACCCTAAATCGACACGCCCTTGGCAGCATGTTTTAGAGCCTTTATCTGGCTATTTAGTATTAGCGCAGAATCTATATGAAGACCCCCAGGCCTATGCAGAAGGTTGGAACTTTGGCCCAAAAGATGAAGGGGCGAAACCTGTTGATTGGATTCTTGATGAAATGGTTGAACAATGGCAAGGTGATGCTAGTTGGCAATTAGATGATAATGATCACCCACATGAAGCAGGTTTTTTAAAGCTAGATATATCAAAAGCAAAAGCCAGATTACAATGGCAACCGACATGGCATCTTGAAGAGGCGCTAGAGCGTATTATTCAATGGCATCAAGCGTGGCTTAATAAAGACAACATGCAATATATTTGCCTGACTGAAATAAATGACTATATGCGAGATATGAATAATGAAAACAACTGATTCACTAAGAAAAGATATTGCAGTATTAGTTAAAGAATATGCTGCATTGCAATATGCTGAAAAGGAATTTATACCAGGTACAAGTGTTGTTCCACCATCTGGTAAAGTTATGGGTGAAACCGAACTTCAATACATGGTTGAAGCCTCATTAGATGGTTGGTTAACTACTGGTCGATTTAATGATCAGTTTGAAAAGGAACTCGCTGAATTTATTGGTGTGAAGCATCTTATTTCGGTAAATTCAGGTTCATCAGCTAATTTGGTTGCATTCGCGACATTAACCTCTCCAAAATTAGGAAGCAGGGCAATTCAAAAAGGCGATGAAGTCATTGCTGTTGCAGCAGGCTTTCCTACAACTGTTAATCCAGTCGTACAATATGGCGCCATTCCTGTTTTTGTTGATGTGGATTTAAAGACACATAATATTGATGTCGATCTTATTGAGGCCGCTATTTCGCCTAAAACAAAAGCTATTATGCTGGCTCATACTTTAGGTAATCCATTTAACCTGAGCAAGGTCAAAGTGATATGTGAGAAATACAACCTATGGTTAGTGGAGGATTGTTGTGATGCGTTAGGTGCTAAGTTCGATGGCAAAGCGGTCGGAACTTGGGGTGATATAGCAACATTAAGTTTCTACCCTGCTCACCACATTACAATGGGTGAAGGCGGTGCGGTCTTCACCAATAATAGCCAGCTAATATCTATTGCCGAATCATTTCGTGATTGGGGGCGTGATTGTTACTGTAAGCCAGGCTGTGATAATACCTGCGGCACTCGATTTAACCAGCAGCTTGGATCACTGCCAGAAGGTTATGATCATAAATACACCTACTCACATTTAGGCTACAACCTTAAAATAAGTGACATGCAAGCTGCTTGTGGAGTCGCTCAGCTACAGCGTGCGCCAGAATTCATAAAAAAACGAAACGAAAACTTCGAATATTTAAAAAATAGATTGTCGACACTTTCAGACTATATTGAATTTACAGAAGCGACAGAAAACTCAACGCCATCATGGTTCGGTTTCCCTATCACAGTAAAAGAATCCTCGGGTGTTAGTCGTGTAGATCTCACTAAATACTTAGACCAAAATAAGATTGGTACGCGTCTTTTATTTGCAGGAAATTTAACCCGCCAACCTTACTTTGAAAATATTGAATATCGAATCTCAGGTGAACTAACGAACACGGATATAACGATGAATAGCACTTTATGGCTAGGTATTTTCCCTGCATTAGGTAAAGAGCAGTTGGATTTTGTTGCTGAAAAAATGGAAGAATTTTTTGGAATTGGTTTTTAGTGTCCCTTAAAAAAGAAATGCCAAGACTTTTATTATTTGGCGGTAACGGGACAATTGGAAGATCGATTCGCACTAAATTCCAAGCACATGGGTGGGAAGTTATTGTTATAACAAGAGAGTCTTCTCAAGATAAAAATATCATTCAATGGAATCCGCTGGATGAGAATACAAATATTGAGATTTCTACTATATTTGAAAAAACTTCCCCTTTTGATGCGGTATGCTGGGCACAAGGAATGAATTTAAGTGATGATATTTATTCGTATGACATTAATTCTCATATGGAGATGTATATGGCTAATGTAGTCTATATTTTGAATTCATTAAATATATTGCTGCTATCAAATGCTATAAAAAAGCCAGCTAAATTTTGCGTACTTAGTTCTATTTGGCAAAATATTAGCAGACAGAATAAGCTTTCATATTCCATTACAAAGTCAGCACTGCAAGGGTTGGTTTTGTCTTTAAGTAATGATTTAGCAAAAGATGGGCATTTAATAAATGCAGTTTTACCTGGCGCTACTGAGACACCAATGACTCGAGCTAATTTGAGTAGGGAACAAATATCTAAAATTGAAAACTCTACTCAATTCGGACGATTGGCGGCATTAGATGATGTTTCTAATAGCGTGTTCTCATTGTGTTCAGAAATAAATACAGGCATTACAGGTAATTTTGTTACTGTTGATTTAGGATTTTCAAATGTCAGAAATATTTAAGATTCGTTCAAGCCTAAAAGATTATGATGTGGAAATCACACTAGGTGGCGTTGTTGCTTTATTAGAGGAGTGCTCTTGGAATGTAGTTGTCGATAAAAACGTACATTCTCTTTGGCCATCCTTAAATTTAAATACACCTATTATTGTTGAGGCGCTTGAAGGTAATAAAACACTGGATACAGTGGGTTATCTCATTGAGTCATTAAGGGAGCAGGGAGTCTCGAGGGGAGAAGCTATTTTAGCGATAGGGGGAGGGATTATTCAAGATGTATCTACCTTTTCTGCTTCATCGTACATGAGGGGGTTGCCTTGGGTTTATGTGCCGACTACATTACTTGGAATGACTGACTCATGTATCGGTGGGAAATCTTCAATTAATGTAGGGAAATATAAAAATATAGCAGGAAATTTCTACCCCCCTGAAAAAGTAATTGTTGATGTGAATTTTTGTAAGACCTTATCAGAACAGCAACTAGTAGAAGGTCTTTGTGAGGCAGTAAAAATTTGTTATGCGCATTCGGCTGAACGACTTGATCAATATTTAGCCATTGTTGGTGAAAGCGAACTACTAAGTGGAATCAATTATGAGCAAGTTGTTACTTTGAGCTTACTCGCAAAAAAAGAATTCATTGAAGAAGATGAGTTTGATTTAGGCATCAGGTTACTACTTAATTTTGGACATACCTTTGGTCACGCTCTAGAGGGTGCAAGTGATTTTGCAATAAGTCATGGTATTGCCGTAGGACTAGGAATGATATCGGCTTATAAGCTTTCACAAAGTCTTGGTTTGCTAGGCACAGACAAAACTAGGGTTGGAAAGCTTTTATCCCATGTAAGTACATTACTAGAGAAAGACGATAATTTATCAAGCATTATAAAAAGTATTGACATGAGCGATGCGTTAGAAAAATTTAAGTCAGATAAAAAACATGAGCCCCAAAATTTCCTTGCGATCCTTTTTGATCAAGAAAACAATTTAGTAAGGCATAAGTTTGCTAAAACAACGCAACATGAAAAATTAATTTTAGAAGCGTTTGATTTTTTACGAGTATATAAAAATGAAATATAGCTATATCAAATAGCTGGCTGCCTAGTATAGTTCGGGTATTTCCATTGTTTCTTCGTCGAGGGTGGGTATATTATGCGTCTAACGGAAGCTTTAGCAGAGGCTTAGATTATGCAGTAGGTCTGGGCAATATCATATATCAATGGCAGAATTTTATCCTGAAGGTAGAGAGTTATTAATCGTTGGTGGGCAAATATTTAGAGAACGGTAAACTCAGGAAAAATGCCATTCAATAAGTTGATGGCGAACCCATTGCAGGAAAACTTGCTGCGTACCTTCACTTTGTAAAGGTACGCAGAATGCTTCTCATAAGCGCCCCTTAGCTGAATGATAATGGCGACAGGAAGTCCCTGTTTTTGTGAATTAGGACGGCGCGCACCACAAGATCAACGTTTTGTCAGCGAGGATTTTATTTTCCATTGATAGGGTTAAATCCTTCTCCTTTCAGGCGAACAAGTGTATCTCAAATGTTACATTAATAAATGGATTATCGTTATGGCAGACATACAGTTTTCAGTATCGAATATCATTTTGATTAGGTAACAAATATAAATACCAAGTGTTAATAAGGGAGGCCCTAATTAAACAATTTTTTTGGGTGCAAGGGTGTTTTTGTTTCATGATCGGTAAAATAAAAGATGATAAAAAATATTTGGGACATTAGATTGAAGTAAATCCAAATTATTTTTAAACACTATCTAGTAGGGGTATTCACTGCGTATTCTAACTTTAAGTCACCAAGCTCTATAATCCATACCCTTTTTTTATAGAAGGTGGTTGCTTAGTGAGAATGGCCTTAATCGAATGTTTTTCTGCGTTAAAATGAATTTTTTAGTTTACTGTGGCTATAATGTAGGTTCTGATGAACCGTATGAAATTAGAGGTATTGAACATATTGTGGGGAATTATTTCAAGATTGAAGTTAAAACTCAATTTCCTTTATTAGATCAGGTTGATAGGTATATGTCTTCAATTGGTAAAGTAAAATTAGATTTCGTGAATAAGGTTTATGTTGAGAAATCAATAGAATTAAATGTTGAGTAGTCATGTGAAAAATATAATTTCTTCAAAGAAATTCAAGTATTTAGTCGTAGGTGGTTGGAATACGGTTTTTGGTTATTTTGTTACTATTGCGCTATTTTACTTATTACGAGAAAATTTTAATATAGTCCAAATTGGGATATTAAGTAATATACTTGGGATAAGCATGTCCTTTAGTACCTATAAGATTTTTGTTTTTAAAACAAAAGGAAACTGGTTAAAAGAATATATAAAATCATATTTAGTTTACGGAATTTCTGCAATAATAAGTATATTTTTATTGTGGGTTTTGATTGAACTTCTAGAATTAAATATATGGATAGCTCAAGCATTGTCAATGATTACTACAGTAATACTATCATACATAGGGCATAAAAATATAACATTTAATGATAGTTCTGGTACGCATTATAATAGGCATATCAATTACTGGTATTTATTATTATGTGTTGAGTGTGTGTTTGTTATCTATGCTGTATTGTTTTTTAAAATAAATGCATACTTGCCACCTCCCTTTTTTTATGTGATTGATGATACGTATATGGATTTTTTCCATACCAATTTTTGGGCATATAACGAAGATAGATATATAGAATGGAAATCTATTTATCCAGTTTTTATTTTTCTAATTTCAAAATTAATTACACTAGAAGAGTGCGCTTATAGTACTAGCTTTTATTTGCGCGCATGCTCTATATCATCAATTTATTATTTGTTTTTATCATATTTTATTGGTGTATTATATTGTACGGCCATTATAGCTAAGGAGGTATTAAGAAAAGAAGAGACAGTGCCTTATTTGAAAATTTTCTGTGCAATTTTCATGGTCATTTTATTCAATATCCATGGGTTTTATGCTTTAGAAAGAGGGAATTATGTCGTAGTCGCCTTTATGCTTCTAAGTATGGCTATTTATTACAATAAAAAAATCATAATTACCGCCATTCTTATGACTTTAGTAATAAATATAAAACAGTATTTAATATTGTTAATTTATGGTTATTTTTTAAAAAAACAAACCCTGAAGCTTTTGGTAGTATTTTTCTCAATTTCATTGCCTAGTCTGATAGCGCTTTTATTTATTAGAGAAGATTATTATGGGTTTATTTTAAGAAATATGACTGATTTTTCTAGTTCTGGTAATATGTCTAAATTACAAATGATTTTTAATACCGTATCTATTGATTCGTTTAGGAAGTTTGTAACTAACCCAGTTGTAAATTCAGCATATTATGAAAATAATAAATTGATTTTCAACTTAACAATAGCGATTAGTATCATAGCTAAGATGGTTTCTCTAGGCGTAATTTTATTATTATTTATTAAAAATAATATTTTAAAAGAAGATTTTATATTATTTTCTATCCTTGTTGCCTTATTTGTATTTACTGATAGTCCTGGGGCATACTCAACAATATTATTGCTACCATTTGTAGGTAGTCTTATAAAACTAAATAATAATTATATATTGATAAGTTTATTTTTAGTTTTTATCCCCTTGGAATTTCCTTTTATATACAACCCTGGTACGTATATAATGGAGTCATTCTTATCTTCAGAAACAGTAGAGTTTAGAACTTATTTAACTCTAGGAAGTTTACTTAGACCTGTTTTTATGATGATACTTTTATTTTGTTTATTTTTCTATCTACTTCAATTAAAAAAAGGTACACGTAATGAGTATGCATGATTTTTATCAATGCTGTTTAAAAAAATATAAGTTTATATTAGCTATGATAGCTATATCTACACTAGGGTTTTACTCGCTATCTTATATGTTAAGTAGCAAATATGAGTCACGAGCAATCTATGTACAAACATCGGTTGATAATGTGCCTCTTATGGGGTTGGGGACTTTATTAAAAGTTCTGCGCTATGATGCATATAATTTGCCTTTTTGTGAAAAAGATATGAAGTGTGAGAGAGAGTTGTTTAACTATATTAGAATAAGCTATTTGGATGATTCAATTATCCAAATTCAATCTTATGACAAAAATTCTAACCGTTCTCTGGCAACAATTAAAGAAGTACTTGCCTTAATTTCTAAATTAGATAGTACACTACTTGATTCACGTCATGATGCTAATAAAGTTAGATTAAATTCAGCAATTCAATTTATTAAAAGTTCCAGCGCCATGTTCAAGATTGAAGATAATTTTAATGAATTACTTCCTTTGTATCAGGGAGGGCGTATTTTAAAAGAAGCCACTTTACTTAGAGAAAAAGACAACAATAGAATTCTTTTAACAATGATTGGTTTTCTTTTTGGTATTTTATTATCTATTTCAGTGGTTTTTCTAAGAGGTTGTGATGAAGATTAGTATCGTTACTGCATGTTTCAATGAAGAAGACAATGTATTGGAATTGATCATGAGAGTCAGAAAAGTCATGAAATTAGACTTGCCTGAGTATGATTATGAGCACATATTTATCGATAACTCTTCTGATGATAAAACTGTTGAGTTGTTAAAAGAAGAAGCTGAGAACGATAAGCATATTAAAATCATTGTAAACTCTAGAAATTTTGGACATGTTAGATCTCCTAGTTATGCATTGCTCTATGCTAAAGGTGATGCAGTTATTTCGCTTGTCGCTGATTTACAAGATCCTCCAGAAATGATTCCTAAGTTTGTTAAAAAATGGGAAGAGGGTTTTGAAATAGTAGCTGCTATAAAAACCGAGAGTGAAGAAAAGGGCTTAATGTCCAAGGTACGTAAAATTTACTATTCATTTTTAGATAAAATTTCTGAAGTACATATTTTTAAAAATTTTACTGGTTTTGGTTTATTTGATCAAAAAGTGATTTCAGCCATTAGACAAATGAATGATCCTTATCCTTTTTTTAGGGGATTACTTGCTGAGGCTGGCTTTAAAGTTTACAAATTGCCTTATAGTCAACCCATGCGCTTTAAAGGGATAACTAAAAATAATTTTTATAGTCTCTATGATATGGGCATCTTAGGTATTATATCAAACTCTAAAGTACCATTACGAATGGCTATTTTTATTGGTTTTATGGCTGGAGTATTAAGTTTTATTATTGGTTTTACTTACTTACTTCTTAAGCTAATTTATTGGGATGAAATGACCATTGGTCTTGCTCCAATAGTTATAGGTTTTTCTTTTATGTTTTCAATATTATTGTTTTTTATTGGAATAATTGGAGAGTATATTGGGGCTATTTATACTCAGGTACTTAATAGGCCTTTAGTTTTTGTTAAAGAAAAAATTAATTTTGACTAAAAATTTTTTAATATCAGATTATAACTAATGAAAAAAATAGCTATACTACAATCGAATTATATTCCATGGAAAGGCTATTTCGATATGATTGCCGCTGTCGATGAATTTATTCTCTATGATGATATGCAATATACACGGCGTGATTGGCGTAATCGTAATCAGATAAAAACACTTAAAGGATTACAGTGGTTGACTGTTCCTGTCCAGGTGAAGGGAAAATATAATCAAACGATTAGAGAAACAGAAATAGACCTACAAGATTGGGGTAAAAAACATTGGGGAGCATTGCTCCAAAATTATAAAAACACACCCTATTACAAAGAAATATTAGGACTTTTAGAGCCTATTTATTTACAGTCGCAATATACTCACTTATCGCACCTTAATAGGCAGCTAATTGAGATTATTTGTAATTATCTTAATATAACCACGAAAATAACAAATTCATGGGATTATCAGCTTATGGATGGCAAAACGGAAAGACTGGTTGATTTGTGTGTCCAAGCTGGAGGGGCTGAGTATATTTCTGGTCCAGCTGCCAAAGATTATGTTGAACCAAAGCTATTTGAAGATAAGGCCATTAAATTATCTTGGTTCGATTACTCTGGCTATAATGAATACCCACAGCTTTGGGGTGACTTTGAACACGGAGTCACGATTTTAGACTTACTGTTTAACTGTGGCAAAGATGCACACAAATACATGAAGTACGTAAACCCATGAAGCTTTCGATAGTAGCAACCCTCTACCAATCTGCACCTTACATCACGGAATTTTATCAGCGGGTTACGGGTGTGGCTAAGCAGCTTGTAGGTGAAGATTATGAAATTGTTCTGGTAAATGATGGGTCTCCGGATAACAGTCTTGAAATTGCCGTAAAGCTAACAGAAAATGATAGTCATATTGTCGTGGTAGACCTTTCTCGAAATTTTGGACACCACAAAGCTATGATGACAGGGCTGGATCATTCTAAAGGGGAAAGAATATTTTTGATAGACAGTGATCTTGAGGAAGAGCCAGAGCTGTTAAGTAAATTTTCTCAACAAATGAAAAATGATGTGTGTGATGTGGTCTATGGTGTACAAGAGCAAAGAAAAGGTAGGTTATTCGAGCGTTGGACTGGTTATTTTTTTTATAGTTTATTTAGAGTCATTACAGGATTAGCTTTACCGCAAAATGTAATTACAGCGCGATTAATGACGCAACGTTATGTAAATGCATTATTGCTCCATAAAGAACGCGAAGTATTTATGGCAGGTCTATGGCATATCACTGGTTTTGAACAAACCGCACAAATAGTAAACAAACACAGTAGTAGCGATACAACCTATACTTTTCGACGAAAAATATCATTATTAGTAAATTCCATAACATCATTTAGTAATGCACCTTTAATTACTATTTTTCATATCGGTATATCAATCTCCTTAATAGCTGTTTTTTATATAATTTATTTACTTATAAATTGGGCAATTCTTGCAACACCGCTCAGTGGCTGGACATCAGTAATGGCATCAATTTGGTTGTTGGGTGGGATGATTATTTCTTTTATAGGTGTAATAGGTATTTACCTTTCAAAAATATTTTCTGAAACTAAGCAGCGTCCCTACACAATAGTAAGGCAGATTTATGCAAAACAATCAAACTGATTTATTAACAGAGGTTTCTGAATACTACGCATCAAAGTTAAATCAACATGGTGAAACACCTCAAGGCGTGGACTGGAATGGCGAAGAAAGTCAAAACCTACGCTTTCAGCAGCTATGTAAAATTATTACGACAAGCTCTTTTTCCGTTAATGATCTAGGGTGTGGTTATGGCGCACTGTATGACCACCTTGATAGGGAATATGACCATTTTTCTTATGCAGGGATAGATATTTCTGAGGATATGATTAAAACTGCTGAAAAACGTTATAAAGTAGAAAATAAGGCACAGTTCATTCATGCGGAAAAACCAAATAAAGTTGCGGACTTTGGCATTGCCAGTGGCATATTTAATGTCCGTTTAGGCCGTTCAGATGACGAATGGTTAGAATATTTAGAAGAGACTCTGAGTATACTTGAGCAAACCAGCCGCCTTGGTTTCGCCTTCAACTGCCTGACGTCCTATTCAGACGAAGACAAAAAACGCGGCTATCTTTATTACGCTGACCCTTGCGTGCTGTTTGATCTCTGCAAACGCCGTTATTCTCGCAACGTGGCGCTGCTCCACGATTACGGTCTATATGAGTTCACGATCTTAGTGAGGAAATAAATATGAAAACATCTCTGGTAATCTTTGGGTTTGGTGATATTGCCCAGCTTGCACACTTTTATTTCAGCTCCGATTCAGAATATGAAGTAGTCGCCTTTACGGTTGATGCGTCCCATTTGACGGAAACAACATTTTGCGATCTACCCGTCATCGCTTTTGAGGAAATATCAAATCACTATTCGCCTGAGCAATGCGAGGTATTTGTTGCCCTCAGCTACTCCAAACTCAATGCTGTTCGGAAGGAGAAATATCTAGCAGCCAAGGCATTGGGTTACCGAATAGCCAGCTTCATTAGTTCCCACTCCACCATCCTGAATGATGGACGTATAGGTGAGAACTGCTTTATTTTTGAAGACAATACAATTCAACCATTCGTCACCATTGGCAATAACGTCACGCTGTGGAGCGGCAATCACATTGGACACCACTCCACTATCAAGGATCACAGTTTCATTGCTTCGCATGTGGTTGTTTCTGGGGGAGTAGAAATAGGAGAGCAATGCTTTATTGGCGTGAATGCCACGTTGCGTGACCATATAAAAGTTGGCGAAAAATGTGTTATTGGCGCTGGAGCTCTGCTGCTTGCAGATGCAGAGCCTGAGGGGGTTTATATTGGCTCTGCCACCGAACGCGCAAAAGTACCCAGTACTAGGTTAAGGGGTATCTAAAATAATGCAGAAATGGATAAAACTAGGGAATATTTTCGAACCTAATAATAATTTTGATTGGATGGAAACGCATGCCGCCGTTCCATTTGTGGGAAGAATTTCTGAAGATAATATCAAGGTTTTTTTTAGTGCAAGGAATAGCAGTCAAGAGTCTTCGATTGGTTTTGTTATTTTCAATATTAATACGCTTGAAATTAGCGAAATATCAGACACTCCAGTCTTGTCAAAAGGTGAGTTTGGGTGTTTTGATGACAGTGGTGTAATGGGCTGCTGTGTCATTGATGCTGAAAATGTAGAGAGAATGTATTATGTAGGATGGAATCTTGGTGTGACGGTTCCTTTTCGTAATTCTATTGGCATTGCTGAATCAAAGGATGGAGGAAAAACATTTAAGAAGTCTTATGCTGGCCCGATCATTGATCGAACAAAAAATGAACCGCATTTTGTTGCAAGTAACTCTGTGATGTACGATCAAGGTCAGTACAAAATATGGTACCTGTCATGTACTGGTTGGTTTCGAAATGACACTGGTAAGATGATGCATAAGTATCATATAAAATATGCTGAATCAGCAGATGGTATTGAATGGAAAAGAAAAGGCATTATTGCAATTGATTACTTCGATGAGCATGAGTATGCTATTTCTGTGCCTAGAGTTTTAAAAGATCCAGATGGATTGTATCGCATGTGGTTTTCTTCGCGGGCAACAAAAGAAATTCCTTCTTATAGTATAAAATATGCTGAATCAAAAGACGGTATAACTTGGGTAAGAAAAAATAAAGAAGTCAACCTGAAAGTATCTGCTGATGGCTGGGATTCTGAAATGATTTGCTATCCATTCGTTTTTGACCATAAAGGACAGCGCTATATGCTATACAACGGTAACGGGTATGGGAAAACAGGATTTGGTTTAGCTGTGTTGGGAAAATAAATGATGGGTTATTTTTATATTTTAGGAACTATAATTTGCACCGTTTATGGTCAATTAATACTTAAATGGCGTATAGGTAAATATGCTGAATTACCCGATGATTTTTTAGATAAACTTATTTTTTTAATTAAACTACTTTTTGACCCTTATATCTTTTCAGGGTTTGCAGTTGCAATGCTAGCCTCTTTTTTCTGGATGGCAGCAATGACCAAGTTTGATGTTTCATATGCCTACCCCTTTATGAGTGGGGCCTTTGTTTTAGTTTTCTTTTTTTCAGTTGTCTTTTTTCACGAGCCCGTATCTTGGCAAAAAGTTCTAGGGCTAATTTTCATTATCGTAGGTATCATATTAACAAGCCGAAGTGTTTGATAGCTCATAAGAAAAGAAATTTAGTATAATTGAAGTGGTAAAGATACGAGTATTATTTCCAATTTATAGGAAGAAGCATTGAAAAGATTTGCTGATAACAAATGAAAATTTCATTTAATAAACCCTATATGACAGGGCGTGAACTTTCTTATATTGCTCAAGCTCATGCTAAAGGGCACTTATCAGGTGATGGCGAGTTTACAAAAAAATGCCACGCTTGGTTAGAACAAAAAACAGGTGCTAAAAAAGCGTTACTTACCCACTCATGCACCGCAGCACTAGAAATGGCAGCGATTCTCGCGGATATCCAGCCAGGGGATGAGGTGATTATGCCTTCTTATACGTTTGTTTCAACCGCCAACGCCTTCGTCTTACGCGGCGGGGTACCTGTATTTGTGGATATTCGGCTCGATACGTTGAATATTGACGAAACACTGATTGAAAAAGCTATTACTACTCGTACTAAGGCAATTGTGCCTGTGCATTATGCCGGTGTGGCCTGCGAGATGGATACTATTATGGATATCGCTCTGAGGCACGATTTGTTAGTGATTGAAGATGCTGCTCAAGGGATTATGTCTACTTATAAAGGTAAACCTCTAGGCACAATAGGTCACCTAGGGACTTATTCCTTTCATGAGACGAAGAACGTTATTTCAGGTGAGGGCGGAGCTCTTTTGATTAACGATGAAAGGTTTGTTGAGCAGGCTGAGATTATAAGAGAAAAAGGAACCAATAGAAGTCAGTTTTTTCGAGGGCAAGTGGATAAGTATACTTGGCAAGAAGTAGGGTCATCATTTTTGCCTGGCGAAGTTACTGCAGCGTTTCTTTTGGCTCAATTTGATGAAGCGAAATTTATAACAGAAAAAAGAATCGCAATCTGGAATTATTATCATCATGGCTTCGAAAGTCTAGAGAAACAAGGGTATATTCATCGACCTGTAATTTCTGAAGGGTGTGAGCATAATGCCCATATGTATTATCTTTTACTTGCAGAAGGGATTGACCGAGGTGCTTTACTCAATAATCTTGAGCAAAATGGCATTAATGCTGTTTTCCATTATGTCCCATTACACTCATCTCCTGCTGGACAGCGTTACGGACGATCTCATAAACCGCTTAATGTAACTAATACGCATTCCGAGAGTATAGTCCGACTCCCTCTTTGGGTTGGTCTTACTGAGCAGATGCAAGATAAAGTAATTAATACAATACTCAAATGGGTATGGAAATAGAATGAAACAAGTAGAAGGCAACTTTCTTAATCAACCTTATTTAATTGTGGTATCAGTTGTTATTATTTATGTATTGGCTTGGATTTGTATGCCGCTTTATCCTGATGAAGTAGCATTTCGTCTCAATGGGGCACGATTCTTTTTTGATGATGGCTTGATTTATGGCATTTACCCTACATGCACATCAAATCTAAAAACGACCGCCTTAATTTTTTATCCTGTCGCTGCTTTTTATGCGTATATTGGTAGTTTTTCTGAATGGGCAGGCATTCGACTTATCCCTAGTATAAGTCTTTTTTTATCAATTTTAGTATCACTGATTATAGCTAAAAACAATCGTTTTGGCTGGTCGTCTGGTATTTTTCTTATTGGGTTTATGGGTGTTTCTGGTTCTGGTTTAGTTTTATCACGGCCAGAATGGGTGTTGTTGTTGCATGCAATATTCTGTTTGATTAGTTATTATTTTCTAAACACTCAAAAATGCAGTGAGCTAATTTCGAGCTTAGTCATTAGTAGCTTAATATTTATCGCCTTGTTATCATTTTATGTCCATATCCAAGGTATTATTTTCTTTCCGCTGACTATTCTCCCGTTAGCATTATATTTGTTGAGACGTGATATTTCACTATATGCGCAATTGTTAACTTCACTTGCTATTTTTGTTGTTTTCATCGGGCTGAGTGTAAGTATTGCACGACATGGGTTTCACTGCCCAGAAGTACCTGTTCTCAAACAATTCATTTCTTCTATGACGATTACGGGGATCTATAATGAAAAAGGATTTTTACAGAGTATAGCTTTTTTATCGGATAAGTTGTGGCGTTATATGGATCAATTCCAATTTAAAGGGACTTATGACATTAATTACTTGCCTTCTGCTATACCTCTAAACGAGTATGGGCAATATGCAGTTAAGGTATTGAATGTATTTATAGTATTTCTTCTCACAGCAAATCTTTATTGTTCTATTGCAATAACTTGCCATGCAGGCATTTCAATCATAAAAAAACTCTTTATTTCTGCTAATGAATTACCTATAAAAGAGAGACTAAATGCATCTGCTCCTTATGTGTTTATTTTTTTTACACTTGCCCCTGTACTTAGTTTGTTTATCTATGATGCGGCGACTAATTTTTATCGATGTTTTTATCTCAACCTTATAATGGTCATTGCGAATGGCATTGTGCTTTCATTTTCTGTAGGAAAATTAAAATGGATATTAAACCGAGTAGGAATTGTTAGTTTGCTAACTTGCATTTTCAGTATAATATTAGTATTAGGAATTATTAGGCCCAAAATCATATTAGGTCAAGTTGGTCCCTCTATAGCAATTGATACAGACTGGAGTGGTGTCCAAGCAGATGTAGAGAAATTGAAGGAAAGTTGTGCTATTACAAATGAAATGCCCAAAATATTAATGGATGATATGACGTACGACGCATTAAAAAATCACCCTCATCTAATGCCCATCACATATTTTTCTTTAGTAGCAATTCTATCTAGCCAAAAAAACCCGAATGACTTACCACTATTCTACAAAACATTTTTTGACGATATAGCGCCAAATGCTGCAGTAATGAGATGTGACTACTTCTTTGCAATTGGGGTGAAGCCAGTTCACCGAAAAGGGGCTTTATGTTGTACTAAATTTTAACGTGGAAGCGTATTTTATTGAATGTAGCACTATAATTTTGGCATCGGCGCTGATAGGTCAGACATTTTTATTTTTTCACCTCTTGCGGGAGAAAAAAATGATCCGACTACAGGTGAATAGCTGCTTATCCTATCAAATTCAAGAGGCATTTAGTGAGCTTAAATAAAGCAACCATATCAGTACTTTTTTCACAAAGCGCGGCCATGTTATATGGGGGAGCCTTTTTAATTTTCGTACCATTAAATCTTTCCGCCATTGAGCAAGGTTTTTGGTTTTTGTTAATGGCTTTGGGAGCAATGAGTCGGCTGGCTGATATGGGCTTTTTACAGTTGGTGTTGACCTATTCAGGGCATGCTAAAGTTGGTAGCGAGCGGCATCAAAGAGAGGTGCTGTTTTTCACTGCTCAATGGAGAAATAAGGTCATTTTTTGGGTGTTTCCCTTAATCTTTGTTGTAGGTATAGGCGTTATAAGTTTAAGAGAATTTGAACTAGTTATAATGTTGTCTTGGGCTTGGTATATTATTGCACTCGCAATACTGTTTTATTTGAATTATTTTTTGGCGATTATTGAAGGGAGTGGGGGTATTACCTTTTCTCATTATTCGAGGGGCTCTGTTTATATTTTAGCTAGTATTTTAACTGCACTGGTGCTGAATTACTCTCATAGTCTTATTGCTTTGCCCTTAGGTATTTTTATTGCAGTTTTAATTGTCTTATTTTGGGTTTTAAAAACCAAATCGTCCTATTTTTTAGTTGGCAAGAAAAATTTACAAGAGACTGCCCTTCTCAAAGTTGAATTTATTCAACTGTTTAAAAAAACTTCGATGAGTTGGACTGGAGGGTATTTGGGAACTCATGCCATTGTTCCTTTAGTCTATGTTTTTCTTGGGCCTATTAGTTCTGGTTTGGCAGGTATGACACTCAATGTGTTTTTGGCATTACAAAATTTTTCGAATGTATTTTTAGTTTCAATTATTCCAACTATTACAGGGCATATTGCAACAAAATCACAATGGCTTGCTAGGGAAATATTGTTACGTGGTTTGTTTAAATCTTTAGGTGTTTTTATTTTTGTTGTGACAACTTTTTCATTGCTGGTATATTTATATCCCAGCAATATCATATCAGAAAGAATATTTCACGATGAAAACTTAATTTTCTTATCCGTTGGGTTTGGGCTACAAATTGTTATTACTAGTATTGCAATTTATATTCGTGCTCATAAAAAAGAACCCTTTGCTTTAATGTCTCTAGTGACAAGTATTTTGGGTGTGTTGGTACTACTAATTACATTAAATTCAAATTTTTCTAATTGGGTTTTTCTAGGTTTTTTCATTTCTAGCTTGCTAGCACTGATTTGGTCAGTCAAAATTTTATTTAATTGGAGGCAGGCATTTGAATAGAATGGCTTTTAAAATTCTACATTCAAGAAGTAACAAATATGTTAGCTAATTCAAAACTTTCCATCACAATTCCCACTTATAATCGAGCTGATTTTTTAGACGCAAGCTTAAAATTTCATGTGCCTTTTTTGAAAGATCATAACATTGCTATTTATATTTCTGATAATTCCTCATCAGATGATACTAAATTGGTGGCTGAAAAATGGATAAAAGAATATCCATTAATTCATTACCATTGCAATAAGTCCAATGTCGGGCCAGATGCAAATTTTGAAATGGCATTAAGGTTGCCTACAAGTAAGTATGTTTGGTTGTTAGGGGATACTTATATTTTGCCTGAAGAGGGCATTAGGTATATTTTGGCAAAGCTTGACGATGGCATTAGCTATGATGCTATTGTTTTTAATTTACTAAAAAAAGTAGATATTCAAACAAAGGATTATGCGGACAATAATCTATTATTAACTGATTTGTCTGGGTTGATGAGCTGTTTAAGTTGTTTGATTTATAACGAAAAATTAATAGAACAGGCTGATTTTTCAAGGTATTATAATTCTAATTTTATTCAGACAGGTATTATCTTTGAATTTATATCTAATAAGAATGCAAGGGTTCATTGGGTGCAAAATCATACTGTTGAGTTGTTACAGCATCATCTAAAACCTAAAAAGAGCTGGCGAGAAACACCTCAGGCCATAGAAATTGGTGTAGAGAGATGGCTTAACTTCATTTTCTCTTTGCCACCATCCTATTCATTGGAAAATAAGTTAATAGCCGCAAAGTCATTTGGTGTTGCCTCAAATTTGTTAAAGCTAAGGGGATTGTTATCCATGCGAGCCGATGGTGCATTAACTTTTAGGCGCCTAATCAAATACAGACAAGCCTTTATACTTTCTACGGGAGTGGCTAAATTTTTATTAGCACTAGGACTGTGTCTGATTCCAGTTTTTTTGTTAGCAAAAGTTAAAAAAATTGCACAACGAAGATCGTAAGCCAAGAACGTGTGATAAACGGGCTTATTATGAGCATTTTGATGCTATCTAACTGGGCGAGTAGACCTGCTTGATCGGGGGAGTATTAAATTGCAGGTTAATTGGAAATAAGAATTAATTTAATGTGGGGAGTTAAAGAGTCCAAAGTGATTATAACTTCTTATGGCGCTCGTGTGGTTTATGTAGCAAGCGATTAAGATAAAGGTATGTGATGCTTATTGCACGGTTAGAATCGAAAAGTAGTATTCTTGAAATTGTGAAGGTATTTTTTTCGGCCCATCAAATCACTTAAAGGTGTAATGAATGAAGAATGTCAGTATTATTGGTACAAATGGCCTGCCAGGGCGTTATGGTGGATGGGATCAGTTAATGAACCATTTGACGGTTGGTTTGAAAAGTGAATTCAAATTTACTGTCTACACAAGCATTTATAATGCAGTTGAAGGCTTAACTCATGTCAATGACGCTGAATTACGTATTGTTAATCTTAAGGCAAACGGTGTGCAGAGTATTCCCTACGATGCATACTCTATGTTAGATTCAGTTTTGAAAAAGCACGATGTTCTTTTAATTATGGGTATTTCAGGATGTATTTTTCTTCCTTTCATAAAACCTTTTGCACAAAAAATCGTATTAAATATTGATGGTGCAGAGTGGAAGCGAGGTAAGTGGGGGTATTTTGCTAAATGGTTTTTAAAACAGTCAGAACGATTTGGAGTTCGCTTTGCAGATGTCGTTATTGCTGATAATAAAATAATACAAGATTATGTATGGAATGAATACAATAAGCAGGCAGAGCTTATCGCTTATGGAGGTGATAATGTCCGTTTTGTCAGCTTGTCTCGTGAGAATGAAAAAAAATATCGTATTTTAAGCAAAAGTTACGCGTTTAAAGTATGCCGTATTGAGCCAGAGAATAATTTAGATATGATTCTTGAAGCTTTTGTTGATATTGAGTATCCATTGGTAATTGTTGGTAATTGGAACAATAGTCAATATGGTATTGAATTACGTAAAAAATTTATCGGTTATGAAAATATTAGATTATTGGATCCTATTTATGAGCAAGAGCTTATTGATGAGTTAAGAGGGAATTGTGGAGTTTATATTCATGGACATAGTGTTGGTGGTACAAATCCATCCTTAGTTGAGGCGATGTCATTGGCTTTGTGTTGTATTGTATTTGATGTTAATTATAATCGTGAAACAACTGAAAATTCTTCCTTATACTTTACTAATAAACAAGACTTAGTAGGTCTAATGAGTAAAATTTTAAAAAATGAGATTAATACATCCTCTATAGCTGAAAAATTGAAAGAAATTGCAATGAGACGTTACCGGTGGTCTGTCATAACTGAGCAGTATGCACAATTGTTGAGATAGTCATTTGTTATTTTACTTCAGGATTTCTTGGTTTATGTGGCTTTATGATTATAGATTAGACTATCGTTTTTAAGTAGTTTAGGAAGCCTAAGTTTTAGACCCTAAAATGAAATCCATTTAGAAATATGATTCTAAATGCAAAAAATAACACTGATATTTTCGGCTAAATTTAAACTTGAAGTAACCCTCTGGTCGTTATTAAGTTTATTTACCACCTTAAGGTTTTGTGTTATTTCTAATCTAAAATTTCTGGAGGTTATTAAAATGGGATGTAAGGTTTTTATCACCGGTGCGACAGGTTTTGTTGGCAGGGCTTTAGTTTCAAAACTTGTAGATTCTAGTTATTTGGTGACTGCTTTGGTACGCCAAAAAAATGATAGTTTGTCTCATGTTGTAGAGCAGGTTGTTGGTGATTTATCTTTATTGGGCGATGCTTCTTTGATCTTGAATTCTACGCTTTTTCAGGGTGTGGATGCTGTTGTTCATATGGCCGCTCGCGTGCATATGATGAATGATGATGCTTTTGATCCTTTAGTCGAATTTAGGAAGGTCAATCGCGATGCGACATTGGTTTTGGCGCGAATGGCTGCAGAAGCTGGTGTTAAACGCTTTGTATTTTTGAGTTCGATTAAAGTTAACGGTGAGATAACTAGACCTGATTACCCTTTTTTACCTGATGATGTGTTTATTCCTTCTGACCCTTATGGGCTGTCTAAATATGAAGCCGAACAAGGATTATTAGCTTTGGCGAAAGAAACAGGGATGGAGGTAGTTATTGTTCGGCTACCTTTGGTTTATGGTCCAGGGGTAAAAGCCAACTTTTCTTCGATGATAAAATGGGTTAAAAAAGGCATACCCTTACCTTTTGGTGCTATTTATAATCAACGTTCCTTAGTGGCACTAGATAATCTAGTTGATTTTCTTGCTTTGTGTGCCGATAGAAAAAAATCTCCTAAAGCTTCTAATCAGCTGTTTTTGATTTCTGATAATGAAGATGTTTCGACCACTGAGCTTGTACAAAAAGTTGCTAAAGCTTTCGGCAAAAAAGCCTTATTATTACCTGTTCCAGTTAGTTTAATGACGTTTGTTGCTAAGTTGCTTGGAAGGGAAAGTGTGACAGATCGTTTATTTAGTTCATTGCAGGTGGATAGTTCTAAGGCAAGAGAGTTACTCGGTTGGAATCCTGTTATTACTATGGATGAACAATTGAAAAAAACAGCGGATTTCGATAAACATAGTATTTGATTATTGTCTGTTAAAGCTTTTTTTCTATAAATAACATTATGCAATGAACAGATGCTTGCTAAAATCCATTCTAATTTCATTGTATTGAAGAGTAGTTCAATATATATCATAAAAGTCCAAGTACAAAAATAAATGACCAGAAATAATTTCATTTTTAAATCACGCATAACTATAATGCTGCACGACACCATGATGGTCTTATGTGCTTGGCTGCTTTCTTTTTGGTTTCGTTTTGATTTGACGGCTATCCCGAGTGACTTTATTTCAAGCGCAATATTTTATTTACCCTATATTATTTTTACTCAGTCCCTTATTTTTTGGTATTTTGGTTTATACAAAGGCGTTTGGCGTTTTTCTTCACTACCTGATTTAATTCGTATTTTTAAGGCTGTTTTTTTTGGTGTTTTTTTTATTGCAGGCGGCTTGTTTGTTTATAATCGGCTTGCTTTTGTGCCTCGCTCTGTACTACCGATTTATGGGTGTTTTTTGCTTATTTTTTTAAGCATTCCTCGCCTTTTTTATCGATACTATAAAGACAGTATTAAATATGAATGCAATGCTAAAAGGGCTTTAATTATCGGCGCGGGTACTGCTGGGGATATGTTGGCTCGTGATTTATTGCAGGATGATAGCTCAATTATTCCGGTTGCTTTTGTAGATGACAACAAAAGTAAGCGATCTCGTTCAGTTCGCGGGCTTCCTGTTCTTTTCAATATTAAATTAGTAACAGAGTACGTCCTTAAATTTAACATTGATATTATTTTTATTGCTATCCCATCTGCTTCTGACTCTGAAATGCGGCGTATTATTGAGGCGTGTGAAAAAACACATGTCGGTTTTAAAACCTTACCTTCAGTTAAGGAGCTACTCTCTGATACGATCTCAAAAGGCAATCTAAGGAATGTTGCTATTGCTGATATTTTAGGGCGTGACTCTGTCAATTTAAACTGGGAGAGAATACAGGCTAGCTTAGCTGGAAAGCGTATATTAGTTACTGGAGGCGGTGGTTCTATTGGGTCTGAATTGTGTAGGCAATTAGCACGAATTGCTCCTGAGTCACTCATTATTTATGATCAATCTGAATTTAATTTATACCAAATTAATTCAACTTTACAAAATGACTTTCCTGATTTGCAGCATCACGCTATTTTAGGCAGTGTCGTCGATAGGACTTCTTTAGAAGAGGTTATTCGTAGAGAAAAACCTAATGTCATTTTTCATGCGGCGGCGTATAAACATGTCCCTTTACTAGAGCATCAAACATTAGCAGCCGTCACAAATAATTTAATTGGCACTAAAAATGTTGCCGAACTAGCGCTTGAAGAAGGGGTGGAACGGTTTGTATTGATTTCTACCGATAAAGCGGTCAATCCAACGAATGTGATGGGTGCAACTAAACGAGCTGCCGAAATTCTATGCCAAAATTTAAATACACAGTCTGAGCATACGTCTTTTATAACGGTGCGGTTTGGAAATGTATTAGACTCTGCGGGGAGTGTTGTGCCTTTATTTAGAAAGCAAATTGAAGCGGGCGGCCCTATTACAGTCACTCACCCTGAGATAACGCGCTATTTTATGACCATCCCAGAAGCTTGTCGTTTAATTATGAAAGCAGAAGCTGTTGGTTCTGGTGGTGAAATCTACGTGCTTGATATGGGGCAGCCTATTAAAATTAGTTATTTGGCCGAGCAAATGATTCAATTGAGTGGTTTGAGTGTAGGGTCGGATATTAAAATTGAATATATAGGTTTACGCGCAGGAGAAAAGTTGCATGAAGAACTTTTTCATGAGCTGGAGTCATTACAAGGAACGGGGTTTGAAAAACTCTTTTTAGCTAAAGCAAGGCGCTATGAACAAGACTGCTGGGAAAGTAAAATGAACAATTTATTAGCAGCATGTCAGAAGCGAAATTCTGCTGATATTTTGACGCAATTAAAAGTCTTAGTTCCTGAGTTTACTTCATCAACTCCAAAATAAAAAACTATATTTAATGAAACGTATTTTTGATTTTATTGTCGCTATTTGTATTACCAGTCTTCTTATTGTTCCTTTGCTTATCGTCGCTTTACTTGTAAAGCTAAGTTCATCTGGCCCTGTTTTATATTGGTCTGACCGAGTAGGAAGGAATAATCAGGTTTTTAAGATGCCTAAATTTAGAAGCATGAAGATAGATACCCCTGAAGTAGCGACGCATTTATTAGCCAACCCAAGTAGCGTGTTGACACCTATTGGTGACTTCTTACGCAAAAGTAGTTTGGATGAACTGCCGCAATTGTGGAGTATTTTTAAGGGTGATATGAGTTTTGTTGGGCCTAGGCCTGCTTTATTTAATCAAGATGATTTAATTGAGTTACGTACTTTGTATGGTGTTGAAACATTATTGCCTGGTTTAACTGGGTGGGCGCAAGTGAATGGGCGAGATGAGTTGGCGATTCCTGATAAGGTTAAATTAGATGTGGAATATTTACAAAAAAGAACGATGATGTTTGACTTGAAAGTATTATGGATGACTTTTATGCGAGTTATTTCGCGTCATGGGGTATCTCACTAGATATTTTTTTGCTTCAAAAGATGGGTAAAAGCTATTTTATTTATGTTTTTTTGATAGTTTCTTGGCCGTATTATCTTTGTGGTTAGCTTTTTCTTTGCACTTAGGGGAGTCACTGCCATTAAGTTAAGAATTTTTCTTTTTAAAAACAATGCTTTTTCTGCCGTTTATGAAAGTTCAGCAATCGCCTCGCTGATGATTTTTTACGAGGTGGATTGCGGTGTTTTCGATCAACGGTCGGATTGGTTAAAAACAGAGCCGTTAGTTTTTCTTCTATTAAATCGGTTTCGCCCTCCCCCTCCCCAAAAAGTAAAGCGAACGCATGATTTTTGATCGCATTAAACGATACTGAACGATTGACCGTCTGTGGGTATTTTGTTTCTTTTGAGTCGAGTTGTTTTTGTGCCGCATCTGTTAAAATTGACTCAAGCCCTGTTAAATAAACACTTGCATGAAAATCTTGCCTGACCGCTTCCGCCTGAGTGCCTGTAAAACTCTCCAATGCTAGTCGCGTTTTCAGTAGACCATAAAAGGTTTCAATTCCCCAGCGCAAATAATACAGCTCAGCAAAGTCAACTGTTGGATAAGATGACTGTGTAATCCCCCCGAAAATTAATATCATTCATAAGTAGAGTTTTCTCGTAAACTAAACGCAGGAGATCTACATGAAAAAATCACGTTTCACTGAAAGCCAAATTATGGCTATTTTAAAACAAAATGAAACAGGCACTTCCGTTCCTGATTTATGCCGAGA
>Ga0209184_1000615_pt1 | contig 33943 bp, 27 predicted proteins | sample EN8Hudsemesocosm_2_FD_184627 | JGI IMG/M metagenome (GOLD analysis project Ga0209184, IMG submission 184627) | Methane-oxidizing microbial communities from mesocosms in the Hudson Canyon - EN8C Hudson Canyon (SPAdes) (version 2) | ecosystem: Environmental > Aquatic > Marine > Cold seeps | place... | reverse complement strand
AATATGAGACGCTCTTAAGTTATGGGTTTTGTTATCTTAGGTGTGATGGTTACATTAATAGAAAATTCTTGCGCGATCAGTCGAGACGATTAATATAGAATGTTCAAGACCCGTTGGACATTTATTTAAGTAATATCTTGAGGTATGTATGGCTTCAGAAAAAGAAAACACAAGTAAGCATGATCGTATTCTTGCTGAGCAGCGCGCTTATAATTCTCAGCGTGCAGTCGGGTATCGAGAGCAGGCTCTAAAGCTTTACCCCTGGGTTTGTGGACGTTGTGCACGTGAATTTTCTCGTCCAAATTTACGTGAACTTGAGGTACATCATATAGATCATAATCATGATAATAACCCGTCTGACGGCAGTAACTGGGAGTTGCTGTGTATGTATTGTCACGATCAAGAACACTCTAAATATGTGAACTTTTCGGCAGGTAGTGGTGACTCTGCTTCAGCAATCACAGCGGCCACCTTCAATCCTTTTGCCGACCTAAAGGAAAAAATGAATAATAAGTAGAGAGTTTTTCGGTAAATCGACTTGTGCGATATGTCTTACATCAACTTCAGTTATCGTCTGTATAATTTTCTCCTCGTCATCACTATTATACATCTCATCGCTAGGACAGCAGGGAATAAAGGGTTCGCCAATAAGGATTTGGCTATTAAGGAAGATTGGAAAAGGGTTCATGCTCATAAGGAATGAGCATACAAGGAAAAGGTTCAAGCTAAGGATTAGCGATAAGGATATACAATTTAGCCTCGTAATTTACGGGGCTTTTTTGTATCAGGGTTTTGGGAAAGAATAGAAATGTACTGTTTACTCAGCATGTTGGGTTTTAATTTCCTGACAGATTAACCTTTGCCGAGCAAGTTAGCCCTCAGGCTTTAATTACTTGAATATTTTTTTTGCTAATATTGACAGGTTTCTATTGATGAACTAATAGAGTAGTTAACGCCTCATATTGTCTGGGCTGGTGTCCCCGCATTACACCAACGAAACTCAGACATTTTTTCTTAATCATCCGAACTGCTAACGGATTTAAGTTAAAAGGATAGAATCATGCCTTTCAAAAAGCCTGTTGATTATCGTATTAAGCATTATGACCACTTTATCGTACATTGCACTGCTACAAGTCCAGACATGAATGATATTGATGCCTATTGGGTTGACCGAGTACACAAAAATAAAGGTTGGAGTGGGTGCGGTTACCACGCGGTGATATGTCGTGATGGCACACTACAAATGCATGACGATGGGTTGCCCACTCGTCCAATTGATAAAGTTGGTGCCCACGTTGGTGGTTGTGGGCGTGGTTGGAATAAACGGAGTTTTGGGGTCACGCTTGTGGGAGGGGTTGATGAAAATAATAAGCCTGAAAATAATTTCACACTGGCTCAATTTGATACCTTATATGAAATGATTGAAGACTTTAAAGAGTCTCATCCTAGCCCGTTAAATGTAAAAATTATGGGACATCGCGACCTTATCGCCGAAACTAATGCAGCGTCTAAGACGTGTCCATGTTTTGATGTGGAAGAATTTATGGAACGTCGCCTTGATATGGAAGAGGACGAAGAAGATATAGAAGAAGTATTTAGTCAGAGCGATACACTAAGCTTACCTGAAAATTATATCGTTAAATCTGGCGACTCTCTTTGGAAGATTGGGCAAATATTTGGCGTAAGTGTTGACCACATCAACAGACTTAACCACCTTGGTGGTGATATTATTCATCCTGGTCAGAACATTAAAATACCTCATACGCTTGCGGGAACTCACAGCGTTATTCATTGAAAGTTCTGATAAAAAGAGTGCGTTTGATTGCATAGTTTAATAATTAAATTAGCCCTTAAAAATAGCTAAAAAATTAAAATAGGGAAGTTGAACATGCTGATTATTACAAATAGGGAACCACGGGATCTATACGAACGAAAGTAGGACGAACCTACAAATTTGATTTTAATAAGAATGCACCATCGAATTCTCTTTATTATTGCGAGCGCTTAGGCGAAGACCGTTACGTCGAAATTGGCTCAAATGGCTTGATGACAAAGCTAAAGGAGAACAGTGCAAAGCAAATACTTTTGTACACACACGGCTTTTCCAACTTGCCTGAGCATGATATTTTTCCCCGAGTAGAATAGGTACAAAAGTATTTTGATTCTAAAGATCCAAATTTAATACTTGTAGTACCTTTAATATGGCCGTGTAATAACGATATTGGAATTGTTAAAGATTATTGGGGTGATCAAAAAATAGCCGATAAAAGTCCTTTTTCTTTTTCGCGCGTCTTGCAGTTGTTCATGGCATGGAGAGAAAAGTCACCTGAAGATGCACCATGCCTTAAACGAATCAATATACTTGCGCACTCAATGGGCAGTAGGGTTTTGAGGGAAACACTCTCAGTATGGAATAAATATGACTTGGCAAATGGTGTGCCTTTGTTGTTTAGAAACACGATATTGATGGCCGCAGATGTCGTTGATGAGTCACTTGAGGAGGGGCAAGTAGGGCGTTTAATTAGTCAAATATCTAGAAACGTATCGGTCTATTACACATCGAATGACCTAGCCTTAAGGTCAAGCAAAATATCGAACTTAAAAAGCAAAGTAGCTTCAAGGAGGCTTGGATACACCGGGCCAGAAGATATGAGGAAAGTACAAGCAAATGTATATGCAATTGATTGAGATAATTTTAACAATAGATATGACTTCCCAAAGGGGCATTCTTATTTCTTAGATAACGGTAATAATACAACCATGTATGCTGTTTGAGCATATTTTTAATACGATTAAAACAGGTCGAGTTTCTGTTTGTGATGAAAGAAATAGAAAGCATATTATATAAATAATTAAATATAAATATTACAAGAGATTAGATAAATGGTCTTAATGCTATTTTTCTCTATGCTTCTTTTAATTGATGTAAATGGTATTAATTTCTTACATAAATGCGCTAATATAATTATGATAAATATATCGATTTTTTTATTGTTTAGAGAGGCATCTCGGTGATTATGATGTTTAATAACATGAAATTGATACCTCTAATTTGTGGATGCAAATTTCTTGTTACTTTAATTTTAATATTTAGTTCTAATTTGGTTTTTGCAGACAATATAGAACTTGCGACAGGTATCAATACAGACCCACCTTTTGTATATGGGGATTTTGATATATCTTCTGAGTACCCTGGTATTACAATTGATGTACTTAATCTAATTGAGAAAAAGACAAACTTTAAGTTTAATATTGGTAAGCGGCCGTGGGCTAGAGTTGTTAGAGATGTAAAAACAAATGTGCTTGATGGAGGTTTTCATTTTAGCTTCAAGGAGGAGCGCTTGTCCTTCGTTGCCTATCCAATTCTCAAAGGTGAGCATACTCCAGACCCAAGCTATAGTATTTCAGATCGTTCTTATATTCTTTATCGTTTAAAGGATGAATCAATTCGCTGGAATGGTGAGCGAATTATTAGCGACTCAAATAAGCCTGTTATTATTGGTGCAATTAGAGGTAGCTCAGTTACTGGCACTATAAATCAACTTGGATATACGTTGCTTGAGGCAAATACCGATAAGCAATTGTTGAAACTATTACTCTTTAAAAGAGTTGATGCCATTGTTGGTCTGGAAAATATGTTAGATGCGAAAGTTGAAACACTAGCATTAGAAGAACAAATTATAATCAAAAAAACATATCCACCAATTGAAACCAAACCTTATTACATTGCTTTCTCTAAAGCGTTCTACAATAAACAACCAGAAGCGGCTTGGAAAATTTGGGATACGATAAAACTAATAAAAAGTAGTGGCGAAATGACTGAGATTTTCAAACGTTATGTGGATAGATAGCTTTGTTTATGGACTGCTCAGTACTTATTAAACGCTTCTCTACCATAAGACAACAATAGGCGCCAAGGAATTCGAATAGACGACAGTTGTAACTTGCTCAAGACTATTGTGAGAAGACTGGTGTGGTACAATGACCGCTCTTAATAAGTGCGACAACAGATACAATATCCCCCAAATAACTACTCACTATTTAACAGTGATATACAGGATTAATACAATGACAAATAAGAGCATGCCTAAGCTAAGACTAACACCATCGTTGGTTGAGAAACTGGCACGAATACAAGGTATGCAACCTAAGCATATGTCTTTTCAAAAGTTAGTTGAACAGTTAGCCGATCAAGCCCTAGCACAGGCTCTGGAACAAACTAATTTAAATCAGTCAGAGGCATTACGAGACTCTTAGGCAACAAGCATTGTGTCAAAGAGCTGCACGAATTATGACCAGGGTTTTGAACCTGAATATATTTCTTTCAAAAGGTGTGATTCATGTATTAAGTTGTACCGATTGTTGAAATGTAGCAAGGCAGTAATCTGAATAATAATCTGACGTAGTTGAAGTGGCAAACACCTCTTATCCTAGACTTTTTGGGGCTTAGATATGTTATGAAAGGAATGAATGAAAAATATAAGGAAAACTCATGATGGACTATGATCAAGCTAAAGCCTATCTACTATCAAAGCCTGAAGCGAGTAGCGACTACCCATTTGGTATAGACGTTCTAGTGCCTAAAATTAAAGGTAAGATGTTTGCCACATTAGGGTACCGAAAAGATATTGCTCAAATGAATCTTAAGTGTGATCCAGATGAAGCAAGCGCCTTAAGAGACATATTCACAAGTATTATCGAAGCTTATCACATGAATAAGCGTCACTGGATTACAGTTAGCCTTGATGGTGATGTACCCCAAGGAGAGTTAGAGCGGCTCATTGATCAATCTTATGGTTTAGTGGTAAAGAAGCTTAAAAAATCTGAGCGTGAAGCTCTTGAGTTATCTTATGGTAAGGGGGAGATCTACAAAAACTAAAATGGAGGGCTTTAAGTATTAACAACCCCCTAAGTTTTGTATTTAAAATACTGTAGATGTACTTCTACATATTTTGTTTACTCATCTATGTATTCAGAGAGATAGCTCGCTGTTCTCGGATCATTAAAACGTGCGGCAGTATTTGCAAAATCTTCTCGAATGTTTCGTCTTAAAGTCTGATATAAGCGTGGCTGCTGAGTGTGTTCAGGTTCTTCAATTTTGAGAATTGCTTGGAGTAGTTTATGTGGCATTTCTATTGACGTATTTACTGAAACACTGTGTGAATTATTTTGCTCTTTAAGAGCTAAATCGAAGTTAAACCCTTCACCATTATTACCAGTAACAACATCTTCGAAGGCTTCTGCTATAAGTGTTTCCAAAGTGCCTGGTATGAGTAAATCAATAAGCCAGTATGGAATGAAATATAAGAAAGCGCCATGAACGTCTACTTTAGGAATTGTTGATGCTTTCATTTTCAAACTGGCAGTTCTATTTAACCTAGGCGTGGCTATGCTTGTTTGTTGGTTTAGTTGTCTAGGGTTATCTACTGCCCTAGAAGAGCTTAAGCCTGAATGGTAATATCCATCAATAATAATATTTTCAATTTCGATGTCTAGACCATATATTGAGACTGTCGCATCTGTTTTTATTTTATACTCTAAAACGTTTAACAGGCTTGGATAAATAATTGTATCGCTGAGTGTACCCAAACGATCTTGAAGTATAAAACCACCATTCGAAAGTGCAATGTTCACTGAAAATACATGTGTTGTAGCATTATAATTAACGGTACCAATTCTAAGATTATCTTGGGTTAGTATTTCTGTTTTTGTTGATACGCTTGTAAGTAAATCTTCAAAATCGTTAAAGGTATCAGGGAATTCTTCCTTAAAGTTGTCTAGATTAATTTCTTGCTCAAGTTCGATTATTGTTATTTTTTTCCCTTCAGGAGATAAAGCTGGGCTAGCGATTCTTTTATAATGAGTAAAACTGGTTAGTGTCGACATTAAATTAGGTAGTGAGGAGTATATATTGGCTAGAAGCTTGTTCTCAAACTCGGTTAAACTTTGAATTGAAGTCGCTACAGATTGTTTAGGGGGTTCTACCTTAATAGAGCTACTTTTATGATTAATATGGTCTTGTTCAAAAAGTTTGTTGATTGATTCTATGGATTTTAGCATTTCTGTAAACATCATCGTTTCAAGTGCCATAGTAGAACTGAAATCAATACGTGTATTGTTTTCAGTTAAGCTGCCTTTTGATAGTTTAACTTGTCCGATGACGCTCCCCATTTTAGTGGTGCTTCTAGCTCGATTGTTTATTTCAGTGTTTCGTTGAGTGTTTAAAATAGAGAACTCAAAAGTGTTAATTGGTGATTGGTCTAGGCTTGACCAATTACCATTAAAAGTAATTAAACTAGATGTACCATCCTTTAAATTTTTTTTATAGGGGCGATTTAACTGTAGGAGTTCGTTTGTAGAATTACTTTGAATATCTTCTCTAAATTCTTGCCAAAGTAATTGCTGAGATTGCGGTAAATACATTGATGAACGCCAAGCATCCATAACCTCAAATAAACTACTTAATTCAAAGAAGGATTGTTCTACTTTTTTGTGGTGTTGATGCTTTTCATCACCTAGAGGATATAAACCATGCCAAAGTGTGGGAATGTATTGTTGCGCAATTTGAGGTGCTCCATCAGAGAATGGGCTAGTCGCATAAGCTAATAAACTTAAAAAAATACTGAACTGTAACTTTTTCATAGTTTGACCAGTTTAAGCCCTATATCTGATTAAATAGATAGATTTTGAGTAGCGATTAAAACTCAAAGACCAAGCCGAAGAGTAAGCGACGGTCTGTTTTTTCGGGTAATTCACCTTCTTCATCAGGCGTAGGTTCAGCAATTCTGTCAATTATAAAGCGTACCCTAAATTCAAGCTCTCCAGTGATGTCAAAATCAAAACCCGACTCAAAATGGTGTATTAGCCCACCAGAGTCTCTATCTACCCACCTAGCTGTGTACAGAAGGTCGTATTCAATATCTTTACTTATATCCCATTCAAGCTCTGTGTCTAGTTCTAAAATTTCTGTAGAAATGTTTGAATTTTCTCCCGCTTCTACCTGATCAAATTCTGTGTTTTGATAGCCTGGGCCAGCTGATACTTCCCAGTAAAGTTCTTGATCATCAATCATATAGTAACCAATTTGTGCAGAATAGACATATCGTTGCGCGATGTTTTGGAATGGGTCACGGAAGAATTCAAAATTTAACGGGCTAAAAAATGCTCGGTGTGAAAAAAACCAATCCATTGAGAAGTTGAACCTATGATTATTAGCGCTTTGGATATTGCTTGATTCTGAATATAAGCCTCTATAATCAATTCTTAAACGAGAAAGCGAGGTTTGTCGCTGCATTTCCAAGCTAGCACTATAGCTTTGACCGTCGGTGTTGCCCGAGTGTAAATCTAGACCTAACTCAAATTCGTTATCCCAGTAGTTCCATTCGTCATTATTATTCGCAACGATAGAAATTAATAATTTAGAGTCAAACAGGGTCTCACTACCCATTAAATTAACGGTTTGGTTTTGCATGAGTATGCGGCCTACAACGATTTTTCCGTCCGTAAAGCGTAAACCTTTTGTTTGTGCGGTTCTTAGAAATGCAACATCTTTCCAGTCAATACTAACCACACCAAATTCGTCGCTGTCGAACTCTATTTCTTTATCGTAAAGGGTAATTAATTCTCCTTTTAACCATTCTCCAGAGTTCGTTTGTAGCCAATCCCAACGAACATCATCAACAGGCATCCAATTATTAGAGTTATCAAGTGTTGTTCCATAAGAAGTTGATGAACAAATAGAAAGTATTAAAACCAGTGAAATTAATACAGGGCTTAATGCTATAACTTGTATGTTTTGTTTACTAAATAACATTTTATTCAACTGCGACTTAACCTAAAATAATTAATAAAGATATCCACTATTAAGTAGTTGTGGATACAATGTAAATCAAGCACCACAATAACAATAGACTATACTTGATTTAAAACTATCAAATGGAACTTAATGTGGCTTTGCAATTTAAATATTGGCATTTTGTTTTTTGCATTATTGCTTGTTTAGCTATTCTATCTCCAACTACTTATGCTATGGATGGTAATGTTGAGGATGAAATCCCTGAAGAAGATCTATCGGCTACCGACAATCAAGCACTAAACGAAGACGAAGTAGATATTCCAATTGTAAGTTTTAGTCATGCAGAAGGCGAGCCGGTTTTAGATGGGGGGATTGACGAAGTTTTCTGGGATCAATCAACTATTTTTGAGATTGATCTAGAGCTCTACCCAATCCGCTATGGTAAGCCGCAAGTTGAAACGTTTGTACGTGTTGCGGTGACATCCTCGCATATATTCATCGCATTTGATGCAAGAGACCCAAAACCTGAGATGATTCGCTCTGCAGCACAAAATCATGATGCGGTGAAAGACGATGATTACGTGTCTTTAATTATAGATCCCAGTGGCGCGGGTATTAAAAAATATGAGTTTCGTATTAATCCTCATGGTAGTTTAACCGATGTGTTGCAAGATACAGTGGCAGATCGATATTTCTATGACTGGGATACCGACTGGACGGGTAGTGCGCAAAAATCAGAGCTTGGTTATACCGCAGAAATTGCTATACCTCACCAATCAATTAAGTTTCCTGTTCAGGATATAAAAGCTGATGACCTTTGGTTAATGATGTTTAAACGGTCTTACCCACGAAGTATAGACAGAACTTTTGGCAAAGTAGTGTTAGTTAAAAAAGCGGATTCAATGGATGATAGAAAAGGCAAAAGTAATATCTCTGCACCGCAAGGTAAAATGACAGTTAAACAGCTAAAAGAATTCAATAAAAAGAAGTTTCAACGGCGTCGCGAAACTTCTGATTCTCAAAGTGATACCGTGAATAACGAAATAAAGTCTGACGAGAAAGAAGAAAAACAAGCCGTATTACCCGCGGCCAAGGCAGGAAAAAGAAACCAAAATAAGCTGCAAAGTATAGATTTCACTCCGCACTATATTTTTCATAAAGATGAGGAGCGGGATATTGGAGACACGCCGTTTAAGCAGGATAAAAAGCACGGCATAAATGAATTCGGTTTTACCAGTAAAATGCACTTTGGTACGAATAAATCGTTAGCCGTAACGGTTAACCCAAATTTTACCGAAGTAGAGTCAGATATCGCACGGGAGAGCATTAATAACTCTTTCAATCCTTTTAAACCAGAAAAACGTAGCTTCTTTCACTCAGGCGCTGAACTTTACAACACTATGTTGCCAATGGTTTATACACGAAATATAAAATTGCCTGAAGGTGGCGTTTCGTATGCTCAAAATGGCAGAGCAAGCTCCGGCGGCTTTTTTTATGTAAAGGATAGAGAAACTGAATTTATCATGCCCGACAACTTAGGCTCCGACAAAGTAAATGTTAAGGTTCGAAGTGATGCGACCGCTGCCAGATTCCAAAAGATACTGGGCAAAAAATCTATTGGCGCTCTCGCTACTTATAGAGAAGGTGAAGATAACTATCACAATTTTATGGGCGGGTTTGATGGTGTGTGGGACTTAGGGATTGACGATAAAATGCGATTCCAGATGTTATATTCTGACACTCGCTACCCTGAAAGTTTTGCAGATGACCTTTGTGAAGAAGGCGACTGCACTGTTGATCCTATTCCAGAAGATTGTCCGCTTGGAAGTTGTGGTACAACAGCGGAAGTGCTTAGAACAAATTTTGATGAAACCTTAACCGGCCATGCTTTACGTTTAAATTATAAGCATGACGGCCCTAATGGTCTGTATTGGTTTAATTTTTACGATGTGCATGAAGATTTTCGAGCAGACTTAGGCTATACCACGCGCGTTGATTTCAGGTCACTAAATTTTGCATACGGTCAAAAGTGGTATGTACGCGTACCAGGTGATGATGGTGATTCCAGAATACGCTCTTATTTGGTTTTTAAGGAAATGGAATCGCAAGAAGGCGAACAAATTGAACGTTCATACACCTTCCTTAATGAGTTTAGAGGCTGGCAGCAAACGGTATTGCGCTTTGGTCCTACGTGGAAAGAAAGAGCAGTTAATCGCCTTAATCAAAACAGTCTTGAGTTGGGTGATAACGCCCCTTTATTTGATGAACTCTATTTTACTTGGTATTACGAGGTTTCACCTACGGGTCGCTGGACCTTTAACTTTGATGGCCGTGTTGGTGAAATGGCTGATGCTGAAAATATTATTCTTGGCGATATTAAAGAGTTTAAACCTCGTTTTCGTTACCGCTTTGATAACTTCCATTTTGATTTAAAAGGCACTTATCGTACCTTTGATGTGACAGGTGGGGAGTTATACGAGGAACAGTTTTATACCTTGGGTGTGACGTATCGAAAAAATAAGAATATTAGTCATCGGATGCTATTTCTGCACGACATCACCAAACGTAACTTAGATTTATGGACAGCTAACGAACCCAAGGAAGAAATAGAAAGTAGTTTTGAGTACACCATGATTTATACTCCTGATAACTTTTGGAAAGTGCTCGCGGGTGTAAAGCTTCTTGAAGAAAAAGATACAGATAAACACCCCAGTATTCGTGATTTGACGGAGCGAGAATTCTTTGTGAAGGTTGAGCGTAAATTTAATCTTGCCTTAGATTAGTAACCTTCGTTTATTGAAGAAGGGTTTAAGGTTGTTTTAGTATGAGCAAAGCGCTTTACAAAAAAGATGGAAGTAAATGGTGCAAACTTGTCTCGGAATTTTCATATTACACGAGCATACGAGGCCTTGAATAAACTAAAGTTTGAAAAAGCTAATAAGTAATCGGCATCACTATTAAAAGGCCTCTTTATGAGGCCTTTATTGTTTGAACACGGTTGATTGGCTTGTTTAGGGTTTACCACCCTTACTGGCGAGAGAACAAGTAAAAGACAGGAGATGCACGCCCTGAATTTCTAGTGATTGATTCAGCAGCTAATATAAAACTAAATATACAGATAAGCGACCTATAGGTATTGCTTTTTCTGGTGATCTGTCAGAATAACAATCTTCGTACTTTGAGTGCGTGCTTTGCGCAACTTTAGAAGGCTTATTGGTCATAGCTTATTTAAGGAAAAGCCATGAAAACCCTAATTCTAGGTGGAGTTAAATCAGGAAAAAGTCGGTATGCAGAAGAAGTAGCCGCTACAATTTCAGGGTCGGTTACAGTGATTGCGACGGCAACAGCAATGGACGAAGGGATGGCAATTAGAATTGCGCGTCATCAAGATGAAAGGCCCGCTTCATGGGTAACAGTAGAAGAACCAATACATTTGGGGCAGGCGCTTCGGTCAATTTCATCTGCAGATGTGGTGGTAATTGACTGTTTGACGCTTTGGTTAACCAATTTATTGATGGACCCTGATGCCGATAAATTAAACAGCGAAATTGATAACTTTGAACAAGCGATCAGAGAGTTTAATCACCCATTGATACTTGTTTCGAATGAGACCAATATGGGAATAGTCCCATTAGGAGATCTAACTCGTAAGTATTGTGATCAAGTAGGTTTGCTTCATCAAAGGTTAGCGAAAGTTTGTGACAAAGTGCAGCTTATTGTCGCTGGCCTACCTTTAAACCTCAAGGGTACGTAGATAATACTAAGTAGAAAATTAATATTGTAACCAATATAAGTGTGACTCTAAACGAACAATAAGGGCTATAGCATGAGTGAGCAAAGCAAAAACGAATCGCATAACAAGAAGATGAAAAAACAAAAAGAAAACGTGGATGCTCACATCGCTGAAGCAACAACTGAACGAGGTGTGTTGATAGTTCTGACAGGTAACGGTAAAGGAAAGAGTAGTTCTGGTTTTGGAATGATTCTACGTGCGCTAGGCTACGACCATACCGTTGGTGTTGTACAATTTATTAAAGGTGTTCAGCTTTCTGGCGAAGAAATATTTCTGAAAGAGAAAATGCCTGAAGTAGATTTTTATCAAATGGGCACCGGGTTTACTTGGGATACTCAAGATAGAAGTGCTGACATAGCGGCGGCTGAAAAAACATGGGCGGTCGCAGAAAAGATGTTAAAGGATGACCGTTATCAGCTCGTTTTATTGGATGAGCTAACGTATATGTTTGCTTATAAATACCTTGATGAAGAAAGAATGCTTACAGCATTAAAGAACCGTCCAGAGAGTCAGAGCGTTATTGTTACTGGTCGTGGTGGTGGTTTAAAGCTACAATCGATTGCTGATACGGTGTCAGAAATAAAAGATATCAAGCATGCGTATACATCAGGCATCAAAGCTAGGCAAGGTGTCGATTATTAACAATTTGATATTTCTGGCGTAGGTTGGGATGAGTTGCACGAACCCCAACAATGATTAGCATAATGTATAAAATGCTAGCGATTGGTTTAGGCGTAAATTTTAAGTGTAGGGTGGGTTAAGGGAAGAGCTAAGGTTGAAGTTCTTGAATCCCATGCTTATTTAAATAAACATGGGATTCAGCTGCTTCACAATTAATGAAGTCAGAGAAAGCCTAGAACAATACTCTACAACGTATTGTGCCAGTCACTGCTTTTAGTTTTTCTTGAGCAAGTTCGCTGTATTCTTTATTTACATCAACAACCACATAACCAACACCTTCATTTGTCTGTAAGTATTGACCACAAATATTGATGTTGTTGTCTGAAAGTACTTGGTTTATTTCAGACATCACACCTGGGATATTCTGGTGAATGTGTAATAAACGGTGGTTTTCAGGGTGTGCTGGTAAGGCAACTTCTGGAAAGTTAACAGACGTTATTGATGTGCCTGTATCACTGTACGTTGCAAGCTTTTCGCCTACTTCCAAACCAATGTTTGCTTGAGCTTCCATTGTGCTACCACCCACATGAGGCGTAAGAATAACGTTATCAAACTCTCTTAGTGGTGATAGAAATTCTTCTTTGTTTGATTTTGGCTCGGTCGGGAATACATCGATTGCAGCGCCTAATAACTTCTTGCTGCTTAATGCATCACACAAAGCATCAATATCAATAACCGTTCCGCGTGCAGCGTTTATAAGTATGCCGCCTTGCTTCATTTGCTCAAATTGCTTAGCGCCCATCATGTCTTGAGTGCTAGCAGTTTCAGGTACATGAAGGCTGACAATGTCGACTGTGCCTAGAAGCGCTTCCATTGAATCGACTTGTGTAGCATTGCCTAAAGGTAATTTGGTTATAACATCATAAAAATATACTTTCATGCCGAGTGATTCGGCTAATACACTTAGTTGGCTACCAATACTTCCGTAACCAACGATACCAATACTCTTGCCACGAATCTCAAAGCTATTCGTAGCTGATTTTAGCCATTCGCCACGATGCGCCATCGCGCTTTTTTCAGGCACGCCGCGTAAGAGCAAAATTGCTTCAGCAAGCACGAGTTCTGCAACACTACGTGTATTAGAATAAGGTGCATTAAAAACGGCCACACCTTTTTTAGTTGCCGCTTTAAGGTCAACCTGGTTAGTTCCGATACAGAAACAACCTACTGCAATTAATTTTTTAGCTGCATCAAAAACTTCCGATGTTAATTGAGTGCGCGAGCGAATACCGACAAAATGCGCATCCGCTATCTTCTCAATCAGTTCGTCTTGAGCGAGGGATGTTTTTAGATATTCTATATTGGTGTAGCCTGCTTTTTTAAGTGTTTCAACAGCAGATTCATGTACACCTTCCAAAAGTAAAAATCGGATTTTACTTTTATCTAATGATGTCGTTGTCATATTCGTATTAAACCCTTGAATTTCAGCATATTTCTCAAAAAGAGATACGCTTTTTTTTAAAAGAAAATATAGTCTTTGAAATATTGTGTCTGAAAAAGCCGCGTATGATACCATAATCCGCTTTTCTGTCGTTCAAAATATTGAAACTCTTGTTAAAAAACTTCGTATAAGAAGCTAAATCAATAAGTTATTTTGAATTTCTAGAAACAACATTAACTAAATCATTACAGTTTGGCTAGGTAGAAACAAGTATGGCGTCAGAAGACCAGATAATCGAAGCACTTAAAGCAGTCGTAGAAAGCGGGAAAGTAAGAACTGATGATGAGTCATTACTTTCTCACGGCAAGGATTGGACTAAAATTTATGCCCCTAAGCCATTAGCGATTGTTTTCCCAAAAACAACGCTAGAAGTACAGTCAATCGTAAAGTTAGCAAATGAACATGAGTTTGCATTAGTGCCATCAGGCGGTCGTACAGGCTTGAGTGCGGGTGCTGTTGCTGCGAATGGTGAGGTGGTTGTTTCATTTGATTATATGAATCAAATTAAAACGTTTAGTGCAAGTGATCGCTCTGTTCGCTGTCAGGCGGGTGTTGTGACAGCACAATTACAAAACTTCGCTGAAGAGAACGGTCTGTATTATCCTGTAGATTTTGCCTCAGCAGGTTCAAGCCAGTTAGGTGGTAATCTTTCTACAAATGCGGGTGGCATTAAAGTTATAAAGTATGGGATGAGCCGTGACTGGGTGCTTGGCCTAGAAGTTGTGACCGGGGCAGGTGAAATTCTTGAGCTGAATCGAGATTTACTTAAAAATAATACCGGTTATGATTTACGCCATCTATTTATTGGTGCAGAAGGTACGTTGGGCTTTATTACCGAGGCAACAATGAAGTTAACGCGCCAGCCTGATAACTTAACCGTACTGGTGTTAGGTTTAAATAATATAAAGAATACCATGGATGTGTTAAAAACTTTTCAGTCAAAGCTTGATTTAACCGCCTATGAATTCTTCTCAAATGAGGCGATGGGGCACGTTCTAGCACATAATGATGTACCGAAACCATTTGAAACTGAAGCGCCTTATTATGCTTTACTTGAATTCGAATCTACTTCTGATGAAATAATGGATAGCGCGATGGCGTTATTTGAGACTTGTGTAGAGGAGGGTTGGGTACTTGATGGTGTTATAAGTCAGAGTGAAACACAAGCAAATAACTTATGGCGTTTAAGAGAAGGTATTTCAGAATCAATTTCAGTTAAAACCCCCTATAAAAATGATATTTCTGTTGTTGTATCTAAGGTGCCAGAATTTTTAACTGAGATAAATGATGTGGTAACGGAGCATTATCCAGATTTTGAAATCATCTGGTTTGGTCACATAGGTGACGGTAACCTTCATTTAAATATCCTGAAACCTGACAATTTAAGTAATGATGACTTTTTTGCGCAATGCATAAAGGTAAATAAATGGGTATTCGAAATTGTAGAAAAATACAATGGCAGCATATCTGCTGAGCATGGTGTCGGTATGGTCAAGAAGGACTATCTTTCTTACACTCGGTCTTCTGAAGAAGTCGCTATTATGCAGGGTATTAAGCGGGTTTTTGATCCCAAAGGATTGATGAATCCTGGGAAAGTTTTCGACTTATAAATTATTGTAACCTTTATCTTTATGTGGAAGCTGAGAGGTTCTCCACATAAGCTGTTTGTCTATCTTGAAAGCTGAATATTATTCACGTATGTTTGCGTTACGTTTTACGTACTCCACATGTCGAGCTGTCTGGAATTTCTTTAGCTGTATCTAGGGCTTGTTACTTAAATCACAACACACATTAAGAAATATAATAGGTTTATATATGCCAGTTGTTAATGCTTTCTCTAAAATTTGTTTTTTTGTATTTTTTTGCTTATTCAGCCTAGCTGTTTCGGCAAAAATAACCGAGAAACAAGTAGTTAAGTTTTGTGTATGGGACCCTGTAGGTGGTAATGGTCCTTTTATTAGTTTTTTAAAGCAAACAAAGCTTAAAGCTTTGGGGTGGGGGGTTGATTTACAACTTGACGCTTATACAGATGAAAAAGTTGCAGCAAATGATTTTCGTTCTGGAATTTGTGATGCGGTTTTCTTAACAAATATCTTGGCTAAGGATTTTGTTCCTTTCTCGGCGGCGTTTGGAGCGCCAGGCGCGATTAGCTCCTTGGATGAGTTAAAAACATTGTCGGCAACGCTTAATAATCCAAAAGCTAGAAAGTTTGTCGTTAATGATAAATATGAAGTGTCAGGGCTCTTTCCAATTGGAGAGATCTATACATTTGTACGAGACAAATCAGATGTCAGTATTGCAGCGATAAGCGGTAAGAAGGTCTCAATCTTGAATGGCGATGTTGCGAGTAGTCGTTTTGCGAAGATAGTGGGCGCTTCTAAAGTGCATACATCGTTAGCAACATGGGGCGGTCAGTTTAATAATGGTAATGTCGATGTGATGTTTGCACCCGCTTTGGCATATAACACGTTTGAATTATATAAAGGTCTTGGAGAAAAAGGCGGAATTATTGATTACAACATACTTTATGCTGTGATGCAGATGGTCGTTAATCATGAAAAAGTTCCTGAAGGTTTTGGCGCCCATATGCGTAAGCATGCTTTATCGCGCTTTAGTGAGTTGGAAAATACAGTAAAAATTGCGCACAGTGAGATACCACAAAAATATTGGGTTAAACTGACACCAGAACAGAAAGTTGAATTTAATAACTTGTCTAAGCAGATTCGTTTATCGCTAAAAGAAGAAGGTGATTATGATTCTAAGGCGATTACTATCCTTTGGAAAATTCGTTGTAAGTTTAACCCTTCAGCAACTGAATGTGCCACGCCTGAATAAGAGTTTATAATTATGGCTTACCCACTATGTTTTACTGATGGATCACAGTTTTCACATGCATTAGGTAAAATTGTGTGTGTAGGTCGGAATTATGCTGAGCATGCAAGAGAATTAAATAATCCAATTCCTACAGAGCCAATTCTATTTATCAAGCCAGAGTCAAGTGCGGTAAGTTTAAGTAATGATTTGCTTATTCCAAGTAGTGACTGTCATTATGAAACCGAAGTATCGATTTTAATTGGTGCTAGTTTGTCCTCTGCGAGCGAAAAAGAAGTAGAGAGTGCTATAGTTGGTGTAGGGTTAGGATTAGACTTAACCCGAAGGGCGCTTCAGTCCAAACTAAAAGAAAAAAGCCATCCGTGGGAAGTTGCGAAAAGCTTTGATGGTGCTTGCCCCTTGACTGATTTTGCTAAGATTGATCAGTTTTCTGATTTAACGAAATTACTATTTAGTTTGCATATAAATGATGAGCTAAAGCAGTCTGGAAATAGTGAGGATATGCTCAACCCTATTGTTCCGTTGATTGTACATATGAGTAAATTTTTTACTTTAAAGCCTGGAGATATTATTTTAACGGGCACGCCTAAGGGTGTTGGTGAGTTGCAGTCTGGTGACTCGCTCAAACTTAATTTGATGGATAAAGTTAAGGTCACGACCAAAGTGATTTAAATTCAAAAAAGTGAATAGCTGTTATGTCGTCTAAAAAAACAAGTAGTAAAACTATAACATCACGTAGTGGTCGTTTCTTTAAGCTTGCTGGGATGACTGCTTCAGTTGCTGGCAGATTTGCTGCACAGAAAGTTCAAAGTGTTTTTACAGATGAAGAGCGTAGCAAGGAGCGGCTGAGTGTAACCTATGAAAAAATGGCTGATGATATAGTCGGTACGTTAGGTGAGCTTAAAGGCGCGGTAATGAAGATTGGCCAAATTGCTTCTCAAACTCAAGACTTCCTACCCAAAGAATTTTCTAATGCGCTTCAGAAGTTGCAAAAAGAAGCGCCTCCAGTTGAATTCTCAGTAATAAAAGATCAAGTAGAAAAAGAGCTGGGCGATAGTTTAGTAAATTTATTTCAAAACTTTGATGAGAAGCCCTATGCTGCGGCTTCAATTGGGCAGGTGCATCGTGCTGTTTTAAAAACTGGCCGTGAGGTTGTTGTTAAGGTCCAGTACCCTGGTGTTGATCGTTCTTGCGATTCTGATTTAAAGCAGCTTAGGCTTACTTTAAAGCTGGGTGGTTTGATTAAAATGCCCAAAGCAAGTGTGGATGCGCTGTTTGAAGAAATTAAAGCTCGATTGCATGAAGAATTAGATTATGTGCAAGAGGCGCGTAATTTACTTCGATTTAGAGAGTTTCATAAGCAGCATGAGTTTGTCATCGTACCAGAAGTTATTGCTAAGCTTTCAACAGGGCATGTTCTTACCTTGGAGTATGTAGAAGGTGATCATGCTAATGAGCTTAATAAATTACATTACACTGATGAAGTGATTAATAAAATTGGTCATAACTTGTTTAATTTGTTGGCTGATCAGTTGTTCGTGTTTAAGCAAATACATGGTGATCCACACCCCGGCAATTTTGCTTTCAGGCCGAATGGCGCGGTAATTGTTTACGATTTCGGCTGTGTGAAAGTGTTAAAGCCTGAAATTGTAGAGGCATATCGGGATGCGATTGTTGCCAGTATTGAGGAGGATTACTTGGCTGTTGATAATGCGATGCTACGCCTAGGGGCTCGTGTTGCAGAGAAAGAATATCCTGGCGACGAATATTATGCTGTTTGGCGTAATATATTCTTCGCACCATTCTTTGAAAACGATAAATATGATTTTGAAAATGCAGATCTGCACGTACAGGTAGCGAAAGAAATTCCACTTTTTTTTAAGCATTTGTCACATTTTAAACCGCCCGTTGAAAGTTTGTACATTGATAGGATGATAAGCGGGCACTACTGGATTATGAAAAACCTAGGAGTTAAGGCGAATTTTAGAACTGATTTAGATCGATATATTGCTAGCTAGCGTCTATAGCGAAACAAATAATGGGTGTCGAGTTGGTTGTATTGGTAATTCCTACTTGTTTTTGCGTGTAGTTAGTTGGTTTACCAGAAATACATAGCGTTTGTATTCTTGGTGATGCTTGGGGGTGTGTCTAACTTTATTTAAATATAGGTTAGCTTCATTTAAAAGTTCTGAGTCTTTAGTTGTTTTATGTAGTTTTAGCAGGACTTGAGCCAGATTTAAATTTAAAGATATATGTCTCGGGGTAAGTGGTAGTGCTTTTCTCAGGTTTTCAGCGGATTGTTCTATCATACCGTCTGAATATAGCTTGATTCCTTGTTTGTTAATCGTGGCTGCTTGTTTTTTGTTTTTGTCAGTTATGTTTGTGTTTAACTGATTATAAATGCTGGCGATTAGCTCATCATCGCCTAGTGCTAAGTCAGCAGCTTGCTCGAGCAGGCTTTCTGCATCATCTTGTTTGCCTAGAGAGGAGAGTGTGGTTGCTGCGATTTGAACTGATTCAGCGTCTAACGGCTTATCTTGTTCTGACTTGCCTGTCATGACTTCATCGAAAATTGATTGTGCTTTCTCTGTGTTACCAATAGTTGCGTGGATATTTGCAGAAACTAGTTTTGATTGGTCATCTATGTGGGATCTAGACGTGAAACGTTTCGTGCTTTTTTTAATAAGCTCAAAAGCCTCTTTGATATGTGGGTTGTTTTCAGGTGTTTCATCATTCTTTGATGTAAAGGCGAGATAATTTGCAAAATCAAAAAACTGTTGAGGTTTGGCGAAAACGGATTGATCGCTTAGCTTAACCATTTTTCTAAAAGCGTTGATCGCCTCCTCTTCTTGATTGTTTTGAATGCATAAGTCTGCAAGTACTTTTTGACGAAGTAGGGCGTTTGGTGAAAATGAAATTGCCTGCTGAATGAGTGCTTGAGCTTCAGGGATATTATTTTGTTGTTTGTAAATTTCAGCCAATAAATCTATAGCGTCTAATTGATGAGGGTCTTTAGATATGATTTTTTTAAGTAATTCGGTGGCGCGATTGAATTCTTTCTGTTTTACGGCGATCTTTGCTAAGCCGTATTCTGCCCAAGTGAAATCATTAGCTTTAAGGATGCTTTCATATGCTTCTGTTGCTCGATCGTATTCTTTTAATTTGGTAAGAAGCCATGCTTTCGTTTTTAGAACTCGAATTAGATAACGATCTTTGTCTGCTATTTTACGGTCGCAAAAAGCAATAGCTGATTCGTAGTCTTCTTTGTCTATTGCTATATCAATGTCACGCATTGCGTCCTTCATTTGAAGTGACTTCAATAAACGGACTTTAAGGTCTTTTGGGGTGACAGGCTTAACTAAATATCCGTCCGGCTCATTTTCAATAGTTCCCATCACTTTACCTTTTTCTACTTCGGCAGAAATGATGAAAAATAATCCTGTAAATTTTAATAGTTTACGATGACGAAGTTCTTCTAGTAGCTCTTGACCATTTTTGCCTTTACCAAGCTCGTAATTGCAAAGCACGATATCGTAATTAATGTTTTCAAAGCCTGTTACAACTTTTTGAGCAGTGCTTGCTGAATCAATTAGTTTTAGGCCAAGTTCCATTAAGGTCTTTTTGGTTGAAAATCTGAATGAATCAAGTTCATCAACAATTAAGAAACGTTTTTTGGAATAATCTTCCAATGACATAGTTACAGCCCGCGATGCATTTACAGTGTTTTTTTATTTATGTAATAGTCAGTATAGCGGCCTTTTTATAAGCAGTAGTTATTTATAATGGCTTGTTTGGCATTAAAGAATGCATTGTTGGAAGAATTATTTATTGCACTATAATGGTTCAAGTGGGTCTTGTGTTGTTTATGCTTCTTTGGTTCGAGTTTCATAATGCTTTAAATGTCCTACACTGTAGGCGGGTAGAATAAAAAGATCAGTGCAACAAATTGAAGCACAGGCTTGTATCAATATAATTAGTGACTGTCAGGCTTTGATATATCAAGGATAAAACTGTTTTTTGTTTGTATTTCACAGGCTTAATCCTTATAATTCCGCCCAAAATTTATGTATTGATGTGCTTTGCGCAATATACAAGATAATTGTGTAATGCTTGTGGCTACTAAAATTAGTACATTTAATTCTAAAAAGGTTGCAGAGTAATAAAGAGCAGTAAGGCTGCGTTATTAATTCTGTATAAATGATTCCTGCCAACTTGAGAGAGAGTGAATGTGCTGTGAACGATAAACGACCTGTAAATCTCGACTTATCACAATTTAGTTTTCCTCTACCTGCTTTAACGTCTATTGTGCATCGCGCAACAGGCATTATCTTATTTGTAGGTATAGCCATCTTAATGTACATCCTTGAACTTTCGCTTACGAGTGAAGAGAGCTTTAATGCGGTCAAAGAATGTTTGGATGGTTTTTTTGTTAAATTCATTATCTGGGGCATACTTTCTGGCCTTCTTTACCATCTTGTTGCTGGTATCAAACATTTGTTAATGGATTTCGGTATTGGCGAAACACTTGAAGGTGGTGTTTTAGGCGCAAAAGTAACAATTGTTGTTTCTATTGCTCTTATTCTTTTAGCAGGAGTATGGTTGTGGTAACTAACGTAACTAGTTTAGGCCGTAGTGGTCTATATGATTGGATGATACAGCGTGTAACAGCTGTCGTTTTGGCTGCATATTCAATTTTTTTATTAGGTTTTTTGGTTTCAAACCCAGACCTAAGCTTTGCGCAGTGGAGTGAGTTTTTTAATTCTACCTGTGTTCGCATATTTTCCTTACTTGCGCTGCTTTCATTAGGTGCACATGCCTGGGTTGGTCTATGGACGATTTCAACCGATTATTTAAAGGCAATGGGACTTAGGTTTCTTTTTCAAGCTATTTGTGGCTTGGTGATGTTTATATATGTGGTCTGGGGTGTTCAGATCCTTTGGGGGCTGTAAGTAATGTCGAATTTAAGAACATTAAATTATGATGCTATCGTAATCGGTGGCGGTGGTGCAGGTATGAGAGCTGCGCTACAGTTGACTGAATCTGGTGTTAAAACTGCTTGTATCACCAAAGTATTTCCTACTCGATCCCATACAGTTTCTGCCCAAGGCGGTATAACGTGTGCGATCGCAAGTGCTGATCCAAATGATGACTGGCGCTGGCACATGTATGACACTGTAAAAGGTTCAGATTATATTGGTGATCAGGATGCTATTGAATACATGTGTCAGGTTGGACCTCAAGCTGTATATGAACTAGATCATATGGGGCTACCATTCTCAAGAACTGAAGAAGGTCGAATTTATCAGCGCCCTTTCGGTGGTCAATCAAAAGACTACGGTAAAGGCGGTCAAGCTGCGAGAACTTGTGCAGCAGCAGATAGAACAGGTCATGCTTTGTTACATGCTCTTTATCAAGGCAACCTAAAAGGCGGTACTACTTTCCTTAATGAGTGGTATGCGGTTGACCTAGTTAAAAACAAAGACAATGCAGTTGTCGGTTCCATTGCAATTTGTATCGAAACAGGCGAAACAGTTTATGTTCGCGCTAAAGCCACTGTTGTCGCAACAGGTGGCGCGGGTCGTATTTATCAGTCGACTACAAATGCTCTTATCAATACTGGTGACGGTGTTGGCATGGCGTTGCGTGCTGGCTTTCCTGTTCAAGATATCGAAATGTGGCAGTTCCACCCAACAGGTATAGCAGGCGCCGGTGTTCTTGTAACTGAAGGTTGTCGTGGTGAAGGTGGATACCTGATCAACGCTGACGGCGAACGTTTCATGGAGCGTTACGCACCCAACGCAAAAGATTTAGCGGGTCGTGATGTTGTTGCACGATCAATGGTTCTAGAAATTCTTGAAGGCCGCGGGTGTGGACCTAAGAAAGATCACGTACTGCTTAAGTTGGATCATCTGGGTGAAGAAACCCTTATGGCTAAGCTACCAGGTATCTGTGAGCTGTCTAAAACATTTGCTCACGTAGATCCTGTAAAGGCACCGGTACCAGTTGTTCCGACTTGTCATTATATGATGGGTGGTATTCCAACAAATATCGGTGGTCAAGCACTTACAATTGATGCTGAAGGTAATGATACCGTTATTGAAGGTTTATATGCATGTGGTGAAGCTGCTTGTGTATCTGTACATGGTGCAAACCGATTGGGTGGTAATTCATTATTAGACCTTGTTGTATTTGGCCGTGCTGCCGGGCTTCATATTGAAAAATCTCTACGTGACGGTTTCAAAGTTGATGACGCAACAGAAGAAGACATTACAAGCGCGCTTGCAAGATTAACTCGCCTGAATAATTCAACGGGTGGCGAAAGTGTTGCAGTAGTTCGTGAAGACTTGCAGAGTTGTATGCAGCTTTACTTTGGTGTTTTCCGTGATGGAGACGCGATGAAAAAAGGCTTGCAGTTATTAGACGAGATTGGCGAACGGATTAAAAATACATATCTTGACGATAAGAGCTCTGCTTTTAATACGGCAAGAATCGAAGCGCTAGAACTTGATAATCTTTATGAAATTGCATACGCAACAGCGATTGCAGCAGAAGAAAGAAAAGAAAGTCGTGGAGCTCATGCACGTAATGACTATACAGAACGAGATGATGTGAACTGGTTGAAGCATTCTGTTTACTTCCCAGATACGAAGAGTGTTGGTAAGCGTGATGTTAACTTCTCGCCAAAAACAGTTGAAGCATTTCCACCAAAAGTGCGTTCTTACTAAGGGAGAATTGAGACATGTTAGTTAGTTTATATCGCTATAATCCAGAAATTGATGAAACGCCTTATATGCAAGATATTGAGATTGAAATCCCAGAAGGGAAAGATCTTATGGTTCTTGATGTGTTAGAGCTACTAAAAGCAAAGGACTCATCTGTTTCTTATAGACGTTCTTGCCGTGAAGGCGTGTGTGGCTCTGATGGCTTAAACATGAATGGCAAAAATGGTCTTGCTTGTATCTCTTCTTTATCGGAAGTAGGTCTTAAAGGTAAGAAATTGGTAATTCGTCCATTGCCGGGTTTGCCTGTAATTCGTGATTTGGTTGTAGACATGTCAATGTTCTACAAGCAGTACGAGAAAATTAAGCCCTTCCTGATCAATGATAAGCCAGCACCAGCAATTGAAAGGCTGCAGTCTCCAGAAGAGCGTGAAAAGCTTGATGGTCTATATGAATGTATTCTTTGTGCTTGTTGTTCTACCGCGTGCCCATCTTTCTGGTGGAATCCTGATAAGTTTATTGGTCCTGCAGGACTTATACAAGCTTACAGGTTTTTAGCAGATTCAAGAGATACCGCTCAGGCAGAACGTTTAGCTGATTTAGATGACCCTTTCAGTGTGTTCCGTTGTAGAGGTATTATGAATTGTGTGAGTGTTTGTCCAAAAGGATTAAATCCTACTCGTGCAATTGGTCATATTAGAAATATGTTGTTGCAACGTTCTACCTAGAACGTACAGCGCATTATTAAGCGCCCCTAGGCTGGGCGCTTCTGTTTTCTACCTGCAGAAAAGTAAGCCAATAATTTTGATAAAGCCTAAAAGCTTTTTCTGGAATTGTGTCTATAATCAAATGATGAAACCTTCTGGTGCGAATTAAAATTAGTCGCCCGGAAACTTATGTTCTGCAATTATTCGCTCACAAGGCAAATTGCAGACACTAAGATACTAACCACTAGGAAATCGGGTAACACCTGTATTATCTTGAGGCAGCAGTCATCAAACCCGCAAGGGTTAACGTAATAACTGGCCAGTCAAATGGCAGCCTGAAAGATAGTGCCTAGTATTCGCATTTACTGCTGACTAAGGCGAGTTTTTTAATGCAAGAAAGCATAATGGAACAACTCTGGCGGACTTCACATTTGTCCGGTGGAAATTTAGTTTATGTAGAAGAATTATACGATTCCTATTTGGCTGACCCAAATAGTATTTCGGAAGAATGGCGCAGCTATTTTGATCAGCTACCTCGTGTAGGTGGGCATGCCTTAAAAGATGTTCCTCATTCCACCATACGGGAACAGTTTCTACACCTCTCAAAAAATAAGTTAATTAATCAAACGCTTAATACGCCGGCTAATGCAACCAGCGAGCATGAAAAGAAGCAGGTTAAGGTACTACAACTTATTGAAGCTTACCGTATACGTGGTCATCAAGTCGCAAAGCTTGATCCATTAAATCTAATGGAGAGATCTGAAGTTCCTGATATCGAACTTGAGTACCATGGATTAACGGCAGCGGATCTCGATACAGAATTTCAAACCGGCTCTTTAATATTTGGCTCAGATATACTGACATTGAAAGAAATTGTGTCTGGTCTTAAGAGTACTTATTGCGCATCGCTCGGTACCGAGTACATGCACATTGTTAATACTGAAATTCGTACTTGGTTTCAGGAGCGAATTGAGTCAGTAAAAGGTAAGCCTAACTATGAATTTGATACTCGATATCATCTATTAGAGCGCTTAACTGCAGCTGAAGGCCTTGAAAAATATCTAGGTTCTCGTTACCCCGGCACTAAACGGTTCGGTCTAGAGGGTGGTGAAAGCTTAATTCCTCTTGTAGATGAGCTTATTCAACGGGCTGGTGGTTACGGAGCGAAAGAAATCGTAATCGGCATGGCTCACCGTGGAAGGCTAAACGTTTTAGTAAATACTTTAGGCAAAAGCCCAAAAGATCTATTTGATGAATTCGATGGCAAAAAAATGAACCACATGGGTTCAGGTGATGTTAAATATCATCAAGGCTTTTCATCAAACGTAATGACGCCAGGTGGTGAAGTACATCTTGCATTATCCTTTAACCCGTCTCATCTTGAAATCGTTTCGCCAGTTGTTGAAGGCTCTGTTAGAGCTAGACAAGAACGAAGAAATGACTATACCGGTGAAACTGTTATTCCAATTATTATGCACGGAGATTCGGCTTTTGCTGGCCAAGGCGTAGTGATGGAAACATTCCAAATGTCGCAGACTCGCGCATATGGTACGGGTGGTTCAATCCATATTATTGTAAATAATCAGGTTGGTTTTACCACTAACAAGCGTGAAGATACTCGTTCAACTGAGTACAGCACTGATGTCGCTAAGATGATTGATGCGCCAATCCTACATGTTAATGGTGATGACCCTGAAGCGGTTTTATTCGCAACACAAGTAGCGATTGATTTTCGCAATCAGTTCAAAAAAGATGTTGTTCTTGATCTTTTTTGTTACAGGCGTCGTGGACATAACGAAGCGGATGAGCCTTCAGGCACTCAGCCGCTAATGTATCAGGTAATAAAAAAGACTAAAACTACTCGGAGTATTTATGCAGAACGCTTAATAAGCGAAGGCGTTATTTCTGAAGAACAGTCTAAAAAGCTTGAAACTGATTACCGTAATTCTCTTGATAAAGGCGAGCACGTTACTAAAAGTCTTGTACTTAAACCTAACGAGTCAATGTATGTTGATTGGACGCCTTTTATTGGTCACGAGTGGACTGCTAAAGCTAAAACAGCTGTTAATATCAAAACATTACAGCGAGTTGGTAAAAAACTTTCTACTATTCCCGAAGGTTTTCCGATTCAAAAACAAGTACAAAAAATAATACAAGATCGCAGTAAAATGACTCAAGGTGCGATGCCTATTAACTGGGGGTATGGTGAAGTAATGGCCTATGCCTCGTTAATAGCAGAAGGCCATGAAATCAGAATTACAGGTCAGGATGTTGGACGAGGAACTTTCTCTCACCGACATGTAGTGCTGCACAACCAGAATGACGGTTCAACCTATGTTCCGCTACAGCACATAAAAGATGACCAACCTAAGTTTGATATTTTTGACTCTTTCTTGTCTGAAGAAGCTGTCTTAGCATTTGAGTATGGCTATGCCACAACAAATCCTGCAGCTTTAGTAATTTGGGAAGCGCAGTTTGGTGACTTTGCCAACGGTGCTCAAGTTGTTATTGATCAATTCATCACAAGTGGTGAACATAAGTGGGCAAGACTCTGTGGTTTAACCATGCTTTTACCTCACGGTTATGAAGGGCAGGGTCCAGAGCACTCATCTGCAAGACTCGAAAGATATTTACAGTTATGTGCAGAGCATAATATTCAAGTTTGTGTACCAACAACGCCTTCTCAAGTTTTTCATATGTTGCGCCGACAGGTTAAACGTCCGCTAAGAAAGCCTTTGATTGCGATAACACCTAAAAGTTTATTGCGCCACAAAGAAGCTATCTCAACTTTAGATGATCTGAGTAGTGGTAGTTTTCAGACCGTAATTGGTGACACAGAAAACATTGATCCACGCAAAGTAACGCGCGCCATATTGTGTAGTGGTAAGGTTTATTTTGATCTTTTGGAATACCAAAGAAAGAATGAAATAAAGGACACAATTATTGTTCGTATGGAACAACTTTATCCGTTTCCTGGTGATGATCTTGAAGCAGTACTAAAAGTTTATACCAAAATTACAGATGTTGCGTGGTGTCAAGAAGAGCCTCAAAACCAAGGTGCATGGTATACGACTCAGCATAGAATGCGCCGAGTTGTGAAAGAAATAAGTGAAAAGATTTATTTAAGATACGCAGGTCGAAAAAGCTCAGCCGCTCCCGCTGCAGGCTATATTTCGGTACATATTGAAGAGCAGAACGCACTTGTTAGTCAAGCGTTTGGTGTTGAATAGAGTTTTATAAGGATTAGAAATGTCTACAGAAATTAAAGCCCCTACCTTCCCAGAGTCAGTAGCGGATGGAACAATTGCGACTTGGCACAAACAGCCAGGTGAACAAGTATCTCGTGATGAGCTTATTGTTGATATCGAGACTGATAAAGTTGTGCTTGAAATCGTAGCGCCGGATGATGGTGTGGTTGAAAGTATTATCAAACAAGAAGGCGATATCATTTTAAGTGCTGAGGTAATTGGTACATTTTCTGCCGGAGCTAAAGGCACGGTAACAAGTGAAGCTGCGCCCGCTGAAAGTAGCGACACAGCTTCACAAACAGCTGATGTTATTATGAGCCCTGCTGCTAAAAAAATGGTAGAAGAGCATAACTTGGACCCACAAAGCATCACTGCTAGTGGTAAAGATGGTCGTTTGACGAAAGAAGATGTCCTTAATCATATTTCTTCGGCGCCTAAAGCTTCTCCTACACCTGCCGCGGTTAAAGCAGTACCAGTAGCACCTCTTGCTGATCTTGGAGCAAGAGCTGAGAAACGTGTTCCTATGACGCGTTTGCGCGCAAGTATTGCTCGCCGATTACTCGATGCAAGTCAAAATACTGCAATGTTAACTACCTTCAATGAAGTTAACATGAAGCCTTTAATGGATTTAAGAAAGCAGTACAAAGAAATATTTGAAAAAACTCATAATGGTACAAAACTTGGTTTTATGTCGTTATTTGTTAAAGCTGCAGCAGAGGCATTGAAACGCTTTCCGGCTGTGAATGCTTCGATCGATGGCAATGAAATGGTTTACCACGGTTACCAAGATATTGGTGTAGCTGTATCTAGTGAGAAAGGGCTTGTTGTACCTGTTCTACGAGACGCTGATACGATGAGTTTGGCGACAATCGAAAGCTCTATCAGAACATTTGGCGGTAAAGCTCGAGATGGTAAACTGACAATAGAAGAGATGACGGGTGGTACTTTTACTATTTCTAACGGTGGAGTGTTTGGTTCGTTAATGTCGACTCCAATTCTTAACCCGCCACAAACGGCAATCTTAGGAATGCACAAAATTCAAGATCGACCTATGGCTGTAAATGGTGAGGTGGTTATTTTACCAATGATGTATCTCGCTCTTTCGTATGATCACAGAATGATTGATGGTAAAGAAGCTGTTCAATTTTTAGTGACCATTAAAGATATGATCGAAGATCCAGCTAGAATTCTTCTTGAAATTTAAACCTGTAACTAGGAGTTATGCGTTAAATGTCTAATAAGTACGATGTAATAGTAATTGGTTCCGGACCAGCAGGTTATGTATCAGCAATCCGATGTGCACAATTAGGTTTAAAGACAGCTTGTGTTGAGAAATGGGTTTCTGACAAAGGAAAGCAGATTTTAGGCGGTACATGCCTGAATGTGGGTTGTATTCCATCTAAAGCTTTGCTTGAGTCTTCGCATAAGTTTGAAGAAGCTCAACATGACTTCGGTATCCATGGTATTAGTCTTGATGACTTGAAGATTGATGTACCAAAAATGATAGAAAGAAAAGATACAATCGTTAAAAACTTAACGAATGGTATTGCTTCTCTTTTTAAAGCAAATGGTGTCACTTCAATTCAAGGCACCGGTAGATTACTTGCTGGTAAGCAAGTAGAAGTCACCGATAATGCTGGTACTGTCTCAGTATATGATGCTGACAATGTAATTTTAGCAACAGGCTCAAAAGCGATAGAAATACCACCTGCGCCGTTAACAGAAGGTTATATTGTTGACTCAACTGGCGCGCTTGATTTTACTGAAGTACCTAAGCGTTTAGGTGTTATAGGTGCGGGCGTTATTGGTCTTGAGCTAGGAAGTGTTTGGGCTAGACTCGGTGCAGAAGTAACTGTGCTAGAGGCGCAAGATACTTTTTTAAGTATTGTTGATCAGCAAATCGCCAAAGAAGCTTTGCGACAGTATAAAAAACAGGGTCTAGACATTAAATTGAAGGCGCGTGTTAATGGTTCTGAAGTTAAGCGTGGACTTGTAAATGTAAGTTATGAAGATGCCAAAGGTGCCCAAGAGCTTAAAGTAGATAAGCTAATCGTAGGCGTAGGTCGTTCACCTGTAACTGAAGGCTTACTTTCTGCTGATAGTGGTGTGAATTTGGACGAGCGTGGTTTCATCTTTGTTGATGAAAAGTGTCGTACAGATGTGCCAGGTATTTTTGCAATTGGCGATGTAGTGCGTGGCCCGATGTTAGCGCACAAAGGTTCTGAAGAAGGAATTATGGTTGCAGAAAGAATTGCAGGCCAAAAAACGCAAGTAAATTATGACTGTATACCAAATGTCATTTACACCAGTCCTGAAATTGCATGGGTCGGACAAACTGAAGAGCAGCTAAAAGCTGACGGTATTGATTATAACGTCGGGACCTGTCCATTCGCGGCAAGTGGTCGTGCAATGGCAGCAAATAATACGACTGGTTTAGTAAAAATATTAGCTGATGCTAAGAGCGATCGTGTTCTTGGTGTTCATATAATAGGCGCTGGCGCTTCAGAGTTAATCGCTCAAGCTGTAATCGCTATGGAATTTGGATCAAGTGCTGAAGACTTAGGGTTAACTGTATTTGCACATCCAACATTATCTGAAACTGTACATGAAGCTGCACTAGCCGTTGCTGGTCATGCTATCCATACAGTTAATAAAAAGAAGCGGAAATAAATCGCGTAGGTATAAGGGAAAGACAAAGTAATACGTCCAAGCTATTTGCCTGAATAAATATATTTTATTCAGGCATTAATTAATCAATTAATTGATGGAATAAACTATGAATTTACATGAGTATCAGGCAAAACAATTGTTTGCCGAATACGGACTTCCTGTTTCTACGGGTTATGCATGTGACACGCCAAAAGAAGCAGCAGAAGCTGCGGATAAAATTGGTGGTGATACGTGGGTTGTTAAGTGCCAAGTACATGCTGGCGGCCGTGGTAAAGCAGGTGGCGTTAAACTAGTAAAAAGCAAAGAAGAGATTAAAGCATTCGCGCAAAACTGGTTAGGTAAAAAATTAGTTACATATCAAACTGATGAACACGGACAGCCTGTTACTAAAATTCTAGTAGAAAGCTGTACTGATATTGCTAATGAATTATATTTAGGTGCAGTAGTTGATCGTGCTTCACAAAGAATCGTATTTATGGCTTCTACTGAAGGCGGTGTTGATATTGAAACCGTAGCAGAGAACACGCCAGAACTTATTCATAAAGCAGAGATTGACCCTTTAGTTGGTCCACAAGCTTATCAAGCGCGTGAACTTGGTTTTAAATTAAACCTAACGCCTGCACAAATGAAGCAGTTTGTTAAAGTCTTTATGGGCTTAGCTAACATGTTCAGGGACTACGATTTTGCACTACTTGAAATCAACCCGTTAGTAATTACAGATGAAGGCAATATTCATTGTCTTGATGGAAAAATTGGTGTTGATGGTAACGCGCTTTATCGTCAGCCAAAGATCAAAGAAATGCACGATCCTTCTCAAGAAGATTCTCGTGAAGAAGAAGCTGCTAGATGGGAGCTTAACTACGTCGCCTTAGATGGTAACGTTGGTTGTATGGTAAATGGTGCTGGACTTGCAATGGGTACGATGGATATCGTTAATTTGCATGGTGGCAAGCCGGCTAACTTCCTTGACGTTGGCGGCGGTGCAACTAAAGAACGCGTTGCTGAAGCTTTTAAAATCATCCTTTCGGATGACAATGTTAGCGCTGTGTTAGTTAATATCTTTGGCGGTATTGTTCGTTGCGATATGATCGCGGAAGGTATTATTGGCGCAGTTAAAGAGGTAGGCGTTAAGGTTCCTGTAGTTGTACGTTTAGAAGGTACCAATGCAGAATTAGGTCGAGAAGTGCTAGCAAATTCAGATGTTGACATCATTGCCGCTTCATCATTAACGGATGCAGCACAGCAAGTTGTTAAAGCTGCGGAGGGCAAATAATAATGTCTATTTTAATCAATAAAGATACTAAAGTAATTTGTCAGGGTTTTACTGGTGGTCAAGGTACTTTCCATTCAGAGCAAGCGCTTGAATACGGAACTCAAATGGTTGGCGGCGTAAGCCCAGGTAAGGGTGGTCAAACACATCTTGGTCTTCCTGTTTTCAATACTGTGCGTGAAGCTGTACAAACAACAGGTGCAACTGCATCTGTAATCTATGTACCTGCACCGTTCTGTAAAGATGCCATCTTAGAAGCAATTGATGCTGGTATTGAGCTTATTGTTTGTATTACAGAAGGCATTCCTACCATCGATATGATCGATGTTAAAGTTAAGCTTGATACTTCTGGTGTTCGTATGGTTGGGCCAAACTGCCCAGGTATTATTACACCAGGCCAAACCAAAATTGGTATTATGCCAGGACATATTCATAAGCCTGGTAAAGTAGGTATCGTATCTCGTTCAGGCACATTAACTTATGAAGCTGTTAAGCAGACTACTGATGCAGGTTTTGGTCAGTCTTCATGTGTTGGTATTGGTGGTGATCCAATTCCAGGTACTAACTTCATTGACGTTTTAGAAATGTTCCAAAATGATCCACAGACTGAAGCGATCGTTATGATTGGTGAAATTGGTGGTACTGCTGAAGAAGAAGCTGCAGAATACATTAAAGCTAATGTAACAAAACCTGTTGTTTCATACATTGCGGGTGTTACTGCTCCTGCTGGTAAGCGTATGGGTCATGCCGGTGCAATCATTTCTGGTGGTAAAGGTACTGCTGATGAAAAATTTGCTGCATTAGAAGCAGCAGGTGTTAAAACAGTTAAAAGTCTTGCTGATATCGGTATAGGCTTAAAAGAAATTACTGGTTGGTAGTTTTTCCTTTATTGGATAGCTATATAAAAGAAGGGCATTGCCCTTCTTTTTTTTTGTTTTAAATTCTGTCGATGCAATAGAAGTGTTGAAGTAGGTGTAGGGTAATACTCTGTACTTAGAAAGAAGCTAGATGTTAAATTTAGAGCAAAAAAAAACGATACCAAAGATGAAGTTATCATTTTGTTATCGCTTATACTGGAGATGTTTTTAACGAGATACTCAACGGCCTGAAGGTTGGTGTCTCAAAACAATAAAGTAATATTAATGTTTAGGGGGGCGTAGTGTAATCGTCCATAGGGCGTAGTTCTCATAGTTATTGTGTTTTTATGCACATTTTATAGAGAAAAATAATAATGAGGTTAAAAATACTACACCAATACAGACACTTATCGCTGCTTTTGCTATGACAGCCCTAAATAAACGGCTGGATATAAATGCTCTTAAACCTAATTTTATTATTATCGCAGTGGGCGCTTGTTGTTTAGCCGCCTCAAATTAAACCTTAAAAAATGCATTATCAAAGATTTTGATGAGCAATTTGATTTATACTGCCAGAATGTAAGGTGCTAGATTTAATTAAAAATATTTTCAGTTATACCGTTAGAAACCTTAATTTAAGAAAACTGGGGTTCTAAAAAGATAAGCATCTTCTACCTAAAGACTCAAATTTGGAAAAAACATGGTTAATTTAAACATTAAAAATCTCAAGTTATTCATTGTTGTTGGTCTATGCAATTTTTTACTAACAGGCTGTGTTGTAAATGATCATGCTGATGCAAATAAAGAGGCAAGCAAGTTTTCAGCAGTATCAATATCTGATCCGACTTTCAATCCACAACCAAATCATTCTTTCGCTTGGTATTCAGAACTTTATGTTGATGATTCGAGTTCTGACGTTAAGGTTAGTAAAGAAGCGCGCGACACGGTAACCCGTTTAATATCGAACGCTATAATAGAAAAGAAGTATCAGGTTGTATCTAGTACTATAAATGCCGACTACTTAATTAGTGCAATGGTTATTTTAGGTACTGAGAGTATTGAAAAGGCAGCACCCTTATTTAAACTTTACCCACAAATTGCTGATTCGATTAATCATTATGATGATGGAACATTATTTGTTGCAATAAGCCGCAATCAAGAAAATCAGGCACCTATTGTGTGGAAGAGTGCAATACAGGCATATGTTGTTGGTGAAGATTTATCAGAAGAAGAGCAAGCAATAAGGTTGCAAGGCCTGATTAAACGCTTAATGTATGACCTTCCATAAGTTTAATTCCTTTATATGATGTATTACGATTATTTGCTTAAGCATCAATATTGAATAGTAGGGTGCTTGATATTATCTAATTGCAATTGGTGTGTAAGCAAATCCTCTATTCAATATTTGATTAAGAAGTCTTAAGCTAATAATTGTATTTCTTTTAATATATTTTGCATTTCTACATCAAAGACATCTAGCGCTTCATTCAGCACTTCTTTTGGTAGTGATGTCGATAAAGCTAAATCTGTTGAGATACTTGCAAGTCGTAATGCTCCAATCTCATTAGCGGAAATATATACAGTATTCGCAATCTCATTGATTTTCTGAAACTCCTCATTCTCAGCCATAGAACGAATAGCTTTACTTGTGGCGGAGTGATTATTTATGAATTTTTGCGTAAGTAATAAATAACGCTCACTGCTTTCATCATTAGAATAGTCTTCAGGCAATGTTAAGTATTCAAATAGTTGTGAATTGCTAGAACCCACATTACTTCCTTGACCTGATTTAAGTTCAGACAAAATTTCTGGCTCTGGCTCTGGCTCTGGCTCTGGCTCTGGCTCTGGCTCTGGCTCTGGCTCTGGCTCTGGCTCTGGCTCTGGCTCTGGCTCTGGCTCTGGCTCTGGCTCTGGCTCTGGCTCTGGCTCT
>Ga0209184_1000613_pt1 | contig 34153 bp, 26 predicted proteins | sample EN8Hudsemesocosm_2_FD_184627 | JGI IMG/M metagenome (GOLD analysis project Ga0209184, IMG submission 184627) | Methane-oxidizing microbial communities from mesocosms in the Hudson Canyon - EN8C Hudson Canyon (SPAdes) (version 2) | ecosystem: Environmental > Aquatic > Marine > Cold seeps | place... | reverse complement strand
CTGAAAAGCATTCGCTAATCCCAAACTCCGCCATAGGCGCAACACTCGATACGGGTGGGTGATTAATCCTTACCCGACAGGGACTTTCACCCTGCAAGATGCATCAAGCTTCGCTTGACGCACTAACGCCAAAATAAGCGGCGGACAAAAGGGGCGCATTTTTTGCGATAGCAAAAAATGTGACGCTTTTGTTCCGTCCGCTTGATTTTTTTGTTAGCTTTGGCATACACCACAGCTTATAAAAAACTGAAACAAGCCAAAGCCTTAAAAATAAATGCAATGAAAATAAACAGACCGTTTCATTGCACACGAATATTTGATTAAACCTGTTTTTAGATTATTGATTAAAAAATTAATAACCAAAATTTTAACGGACTTAAAAGCTAACTATATTATTAACAGGCACATTCGCCCTGATATTCCACAGTATTCACCGACAAAACAGGCATATTTGACAGGATATTAGTATCCTGACCTTTTGCCCTGTTTCTCCTTAGTATTGACCGGAAAATCAGGCACTTTTGCCTGCTATCCAATTTATCCTGTCAAGTTGCCCTGATAAGTGATATTAACCGCTTAATCGGGCAAACAACAAAATAAACTTATTCAAAGTATAGCTAATTTCTTAACCTATACTCGGAAGTATTTAGCCTATCAAATCCAAGCAATGGAAACTCAGAAAATAGTTTATCATTCGCTGTCAGCCCCGGATGGGCTGATAGTCCGCGGTAGGCGAAGGGAAATTTGCCAATCCGACGTGCGCTAGCAGCGCGCGAGGGAGGCTAAAATTTTTACCGAAGAGCCGTAAAGCCATTTGTGGGAGCCGTGACTATGCTGGGTTTTGGGCATAGTCGTGGTGGACGCAGGGCGTACCGGGGCACTATTGATTCGCCGCGTGGCGAATCGATTTTTGCGACAGGAGTCCCAAAATCTATCATTTGGCACGCTTTGGCGCGCCAATGTGTTTACCTTCATACCGACCTTAATAAAGCCGGCTTCAAATTATTACATTTTGTGTTGCTTTAGGCCTTATCTTGCATAACGGATTTTCTTAATACCTCTATTTTTTCACTGTAGTCTTTATATTCATTTGAATTACTCGGTGAATAATTCAGGTTTTTAAATAAGCCCGTTAGTTTGGTGAAATAATCGCGTGCGGCATCTTTGTCGGTAAAGTGATAATCCGTAGTTACTAATTTAACAATGGTATTTAAACTTTCCTGCTGTCTTTCCAAGGGAACGGCTAAATCAACGGGATCAAATGCATCTTGTTGCAGATAGACCATATCCAGAAATAAGGCTTGTTGAAAAATAATATAATCCTCAGTGGTGACACCTTCTTCACCCGTGACTTGGATCATTTGTGATATTTCATCGCCTTTGCGCAACAGCTTTAATAGTTGCTGCACATGATCTACCCATGATTGTGACAAATGCTCCGTAAACCACGGTTGTAATTGCTCTAAATAACGTGACCACGACAATAATGGATCAACCGCGGGATAAAAACGCTTATAAGCGCGGTCAGCACTTAAACCTAAAAAGGTCTTTACTGTGCCTAGCGTTGATTGTGTTACGGGTTCTTCAAAGTTTCCGCCCGCAGGTGATACTGTACCAATCATAGTCAAAGTCCCTTCACTTTGATCAGCGGTTTGAATAACACCTGCACGTTCATAAATGCCTTTAATAGCGGAGTCTAAATACGCTGGAAAAGCTTCTTCACCTGGAATTTCTTCCAATCGTCCTGATGTTTCACGCATCGCTTGAGCCCAACGTGAAGTTGAATCGGCAATAATCAAAACATTTAGACCCATTTGGCGATAGTATTCGCCCAAGGTAATGCCGGTATAGATTGAGGCTTCACGCGCGGCAACGGGCATAGATGAGGTATTACAAATAATAACCGTGCGATCCATTAAGGTATCGCCCTTAGCATCTTTAAGCTTAGGGAATTCAGTGATCGTTTCTACCACTTCTCCGGCACGCTCGCCACAAGCAACCACAATCACGATATCGACATCCGAGTTACGCGAAATTAAATTCTGTAATACGGTTTTTCCCGCACCAAAAGGCCCCGGAATACATCCCATGCCACCTTTGGCAATAGGAAAAAAGCTATCGATAAGGCGTAAATGCGTAACTAGCGGCTCATGCGGATATTTACGCTCGGCAATATTCTGTTTTAATAAGTTTTTAGGCAGGGCTTTACGTACTGGCCAACGCTGCTTCAAAGTAAGCGTTCTTTCTTTGCCTGATGCCAGTTTGATTTTAGCCACAGGCTCATCAACGGTAACACTGCCTTCTTGAATCCAAGTAACAACGACCTCGCCTTGGATGTCAAAAGGCACCATTATTTTGTGCGTATAACCTCTTTCTGGCACTGTACCAATCACGGAGCTAGCGCTTAATACCGCGCCGGTTTGTACGATTGGAGTAAAGGCCCATTTGGTATTATTGTCCAGAGCGGGGAAATCGACACCTCTAGGCAAGAAATAACCAAACTCACCTGCTAGCTTATCCAATGGATTTTGTAGTCCATCATAAACCTGACCTAATAAACCCGGCCCTAGCTCTACAGAAAGCATTTCTGCGCTTTGCTCAACTAAATCACCGACAGCAACACCAGCCGTACTCTCGTAAACCTGCGCATCAGCGACTGAACCATTAATACGCAAAATTTCTGCTTTTAATCGCTCTTGGTGCTTCGCGTCACTGCGTGTCGGCAAAATATACACGACTTCATTTTTAGTTAAAGGCTGTTTACTTTCAGGTAATGTTTCTATCGATACCAAGCTATCTTGGACAGAGACAACCCTTGCACTTGCGTTCGTTGTGTTATTCATTTAACTCTCAAAACCTCTAATCAATTAGGCTGTTTGTAAAAAATCGCCTAAGCCGCGATTTACTAATGCTTCAAATTGAAGCATTGCCGCTTGCTCATCACATTGGGTCCATCTGTTGACTATATCCCAGCGCAATACATAAAGTACAACCGCCTCAAAATCAAAATAATGAGCTTGGCCCAACTTCTCATAATGCTGCCAGCTCAAATTTAACAATAACTTTTCCAGTTCTACACTTTCATCTTTGACAAACAAATCTTGTGCTTTAGCTACCCAAGGAAAGCGATGACTTAAACCAAAATCATCTAACTGCCAGTTACTGCGAATCAAAGGCAGAACTTGACCATACCCCCAATGCTCATGTTTGTCTGGTGGCGGGCGATTTAATTTGCGCCGTCTAATTGCCGTGACAATAATACGTAACTCTAAGCGCCAGATAATAGCTTCTTGCAATAAGGGGTTATTAATAGATTTGATAACACGATCTGCTTCAATAGCAATCTCGGCATCACTATTAGCTTCTTGCATTTTTGCCCAGTGTAAAATACTTTCTATGGCGGCTAATTGCTGACTATCCTGCTCAGTTAATAATTTTAACTGGCGCTCCAAGCGCAAACGCGTCACTGGCTTATGTTTAAAGTCCCACAAAGACATAGGATGCGGTGGCAAACTCGCCATTAACATCGTATAAGCCGTTTTTTGTTTCACTTCACAATACCTTGTAAGAGTGTTCTAAATCTAGGCTGCAAATGCTCAAGCAATAGGGCTGAGATCGTTTCTTCGGTAAAATCAACGACCATATCATCATCCTCTAAACGCACGGATAAGCCTTTACTGACATCCCCAGAAACCTGAACCGACACACCTTCGCGCAACATATCAGCAGCAATAGACGCAGTATAATGCGTTAAAGTGCCAACATTCATTTCTTCAGGGTTATTCTTTAACTCATCGACACCGACCGCATTATTAGGCAAGAAGATACTGACATTCTCTTTGCTCTCTAAATCCAGTTGCTCGCGTACTTTACCGGCTAATTGCAAGATCAAGCGCTCCAAGAAAGCATCTTGTTCCATTTTTTGCCCAACAACACGCTTTACCTCTTTACTAAAGCTCCCTAACAAAGTATCGCGCAATTTCAATAAGGCATCTCTAGTGGCAAGCTTTAAAGCATCTTCGCCCGACGTGCGTAAAGCATCACTTTGATTTTTAGCCTTATCTAATAATTGCTGCGCTTCTAATTCAGCCTCTTCAATAATCCATTCTGCGCGTTTCTGTGCATCCAAAACAATGCTTTCCGCCCGCTCTTGTCCCGCAGAAACACCCTGATCACGTAAACGTTGGATTAAACTTTCTACACCCGATGAGGTGACTTCTGTATTTTGTTCACTCATACCTGATTATCCTTATGCTACAGCCTGAGGGATATTGGCGCTAATGACTAAAGCAAAGATAAAGGCAAAAACCGCAAAACCTTCAACAATCGCCGCTGGAGCAATAGATAAACCAAAAATTTCCGGTTTAGCTTTAGTTGCATGAATTGCAGAGGCACAACATTGACCTTGGTAAATAGCACTCATCATTAAAGCCAACCCTGCTAGCACACCAATAGCAAATAAACCTGGCGCTACTTCTACCGTTACCGGCCTATTTAAGGTAAACATAACCACAATACCGTAAATAACCTGCGACGAAGGCATGGCTGATACCCCTACATAACGACCATAGCCGCTATCAGTATCTAACATCGCGCCAATAGCCGCTTGACCCGCTGTCGCACAACCAATAATACTCCCTATCGCACCTAAAGCCATCGGTGCATATAAGCCTATCCAACCTAAAACAACAGTAAAATCACTCATTAATAACCCTCTTTTTTAGAAAATGCTTTAAACGGGTAGCCCTCATCAGAGACACTCCAATTATAAAATTCAATAAAGTTTAAACGTAAACCATGCACCACACCACTCATAATGCCCAGCATAATATTCAGCGTATGGCCAATAAGCAAAATAAGAATACTGAATAATAAGCCCATACCCGGCATCGCATGGTAAACCTGCTCAGCTAGCTGATTAAAGGTAATGGCTAAAGATGCACTTGCTAAACCAAGCGCAAATAAACGCATATAACTTAAAACATCACCAAATATTTTGGTGATACTGGTTAAACTTTTAAGCCCGTCAAATAAGCGTAAAACTAAATCTAATGGCTTCTGGATTTTACGTTCACCACTAAATAATAATAAACAAAATGCTGCTGTCCCTAAAAGCCCATAAGCCGTTTGTTCTAAAATAGCCTGTTCACTGCTTTGTGCTAACCAAAACACAAAACCACCGACCACAAACAAAGCCCAACCTAAGGCTGCAAAGCGTGTTGTCTTATGTTTAAGTTGATAGGCTTGCACTAAGTTTGCTAAAGCAATATGCACCACACCGACGAAAATAGAAATACGCATCATGGTGTCAAAATCATTTATATCTAGGACATGTAACTTCTCTGCCAATTGCTCAGGAGCAGGTGAAAAGCCAAAATAACTACCCACCATGACCCCCCACACGCCGGAAGAGACGAGGGTAATCAATAGCAACATCCTAAATCGAATACCCTGTATGGTGCGCCCCATACGCTGCCATTTAAGCGCTAGAATTCCCATAAATAATGCAGCATAACCCGCATCGGAAAGGATCATGGCAAAAAATAAAGCAAAGGAAAAGAACACGACAATCGAAGGATCCCAACTATAATAATTTGGTGTTTGATAGAATTTAACCACCTCTTCACCACCGGCAAAGGTCGTGGTATTTTTTAATAAGGTCGGCGGTTGTTCTACGCCATCAGGCTCTTCAATTAACATCGCTAAACGATGATATTGAGAAAAATTTTCAACACGCGCTATATCTTCTACAGCAATCCAAGACTGGACAACAAAAACCTCTGGCTCATCACGGGTCAACAAATGCGCGTCATCTAAATCTGACTGATTTTCATAAGCCGCCAAATTAAGCATAATTAACGACATCCAACGCGTTAAATATTCACGCTTAGCATAAGCATCTTCTATTGCTAGCTCAGCATCATCTAAATCTTTATGTAATTGAGACAGGGATAAACTGCCGGTATGCGTTCTAGGCACAGGCATCGCTTTACTTGCTGGTTCATCTTTAGCAATAACAACCACATACGCATCAGTATTCGTTTGGTTAACAATTTGCCAAACTTGATCCGATTGACGCACAATTTTCATTAAACGTTTCGGGACGATATAAAACCAAAATTTATAGCCCTGCAATTGCCCATCTTCAGCAAGGGAGAAATCTCCCCATAAAGCAACTTCCTTAATACGCTGCTGTAAAAATTCGCGTTGATCTAATAAATCAAGCAGATGATTCTTCAGGTGCACAACATCCTGAACAACGGCTTCAAATTCAAAACCTTCAGTTTGAGTGACTTGGTGGCGTTTTTTAGGGCATTGCTGTAAATACTTTAAAGCCGTTAGCGCATCTTCAATATTATGCGCTGGCACATTATCAGACTTACTTACCTTTCCCGCTAAGGGAATAAGATGTGTTCCACCTAAACTTTGTAGTTTATCTAAAACGAGTGCTTTATCAGCGATTAGCCCACAGAGAGTTATCTTTTTAAGCGATACAATAGCCATTAACCTGCCTCTCTAAGACGTTTTTGCTTAGTACTTTTAGCACGCACTACGCCAGCGGTATCCATATCAGATAAATAAATACGGATTTTACGAATATCCTGTTGTGCTTCAGGGATCAATACTTTATCGAATAAATTGACCCGCTGAGTCACTTTTTTAAGCGCTAGCCCTAAAATTTCAACACGTTGAGTATCAATTTTCTGGCGTATTTTTAACTCCATCATAAGTTTCAACTGAACAACTAATTGATCAACCCAATGGGGTTCAGTAAAGAGTGAATATGGCCGTACATCTACAGTCATTTTTTCCAATACCGGCACATGCACACCCACCACATTCTCTTCACCTATTTCAACGTGCTCCAACTTAACCAAGTCTATTAGATGAATGGTTTTATCAGCTAACATGGGAAGCATAGCGGCCGTTTGTTTATAACACTGCTCTATGTCTAACTCTGTTTGCTTTAGCCGTAACTGAGCCTTTTTACGTTCAGCTGCTAATTGCTGGCGTTTTAAATCTAAAGACGGCAAAAACTTCTTATAACGCTTTAATTTTGCGCCTATTTTACTTAAAGATGCCTTACTGTACGCTAACCTAGCCATTAGAATTCTTTATTGTAGGAAAGTATTTATCGACTAAGACTTGTTTCATTAATAATTCACTCTCATCAAAGCACTCAGCCAAGGTTTGCCAACATAAATCCAAAGCCTCTTCCAGAGGAATAGACACATCGAGACGCATAAATCGTTCTCTAAATAGCCCACCGAATTTGATTTGTTTTTCATCGAATACGGACAAATCAAACGCCATCGCTTGTTTTTGTTCAGCTTCTACCGCGCCCGAATAAAAACGAATCATAGTATTCATAATTTGCGAATGATCCTCTCGAGTACTGCTACCAATGACATGCTGCTTTAAACGAGATAAGGAGCCAAAAGGATCAAGCATATGATCATGTAAATAAAACTGGCCTTCGGTAATATAGCCCGTATTATCTGGTACAGGATGAGTTACGTCGCCACCCGGCATGGTAGTTACCGACAAAATAGTCACTGAACCAGCACCATCGTAATCACAGGCTTTTTCATAACGACGCGCCAATTGCGAGTACAAATCGCCCATATAACCACGGTTGGCAGGAACGCGCTCCATGGAAATACCCACTTCTTTCATCGCATCCGCATAAGCGGTCATATCGGTCGCTAAAACTAAAACGCGCTTACCTTCTTCAACGGCAAAACGTTCAGCAACTGCTAAAGCCATATCTAACACTAATAATCGTTCAACAATCGGATCTGAGGCGAGATTACAGAACATAACCGTACGCGCAAAAACACCGGCGTCTTCAAACTGCGCTTGAAAATAATGAAAATCATCAAAGATCAAACCTAAACCCGCAAAGACAACGATATCGGCATCAGCCTGAATACCAATACGTGCCAGAAAGGCATTATAAGGTTCACCAGAAACAGAAAAGATTGGAATTTTTTGACTCTCTACCAAACAATTAAAAACATCAATCATCGGTACATTAGTACGAATCATTTTAGAGGCCAGAATTCGTTTCACTGGATTAACAGAAGGGCCATCAATCGCTACTTTTGGGTCATGTTCCAGCTTAGAACCTCCATCCATCGGCTCCCCCATGCTATTAAATATTCGGCCTAAAATATCCGCCGAATAAGTAACCTTCATGGCCGTCCCTAAAAAACGAATCGAGGCGGCATTAGACACACCTTGTGTACCCGAAAATACCTGTAAAGCAATCTCGTCCCGATCAATTTTAATAACCTGAGCAATCGAAGTACTAAATTCATCCTCGACTATCGCTAAATCACCAAACCGCGTTACCGCATCGCTGCTTTCTTCCTTATTAGAAACACTGACAGTAATAATATTGCCGACGATGGAAAGGATATTATGATGCCTGACCATTTGTTGAATCATGCGGAACTCCAAAACTATTAATAACGAAAAGAAGATAAGTTATATTACCATGTAATCATACACTAGTAGTATGACAAGTTTATTTAAGCAACTGATTCATATAAACCCAGTCTACATTGAAAATCGTAGTTGATGAAAACTCTCGCCATTCCCGAAGTTTACCCAGTCAAGCGTGGGCACAAGCTTTATCGGGAATCTAACTATCATCAATAGATTCCTGCTAAAAGCATGCAGGAATGAACGAATACGAAAATAATATTCACTAAAAACTGCACATTTCAAAGTGGATGGGGGTTATCTCAACTGCGTCCACATCTATTTAAATAAATTAGTTAAGGCTAAATGATCCGACATAATCCCAGCAGAAACAACCTTATCCCTCCCGCTATTTTTTGCCTTATATAAAGCTTCATCAGCTTGATGAATTAAGTCAGCTCCTATTTCAGTCGAACTTAAATGAGATCTCTTAGCAGGCTTGTAAGTTGCGCTACCAATAGAAATAGTCACTGAGACAACTTCATTTTGAGCCTCTATGACTAATGCTTTAATTTTTTTTCTAATTCTTTCAGCAATATCAACTGCCATCGCTTCATCAATATTAGCCAATAAAGCTACAAATTCCTCACCGCCATAGCGCGCCAAGACATCATTATTACGTAGTTGCTCACGTATTACATTTGCCACAGCAACGAGAACTTGATCCCCTGCTTGATGTCCGTATGTATCATTCACTTTCTTAAAGAAATCCACATCCAGAAAGAAACAAGATAATGGTTCAGAACTGCGCTGTACACGATCGATCTCTTCGCCTAATCTTTGCTCAAGAAAACGTCGATTATTTACCCCAGTTAAGGTATCAATCAGACTAGTCCGCTTCATCATTTCATAATTCAAATGATTTTCCAGACAAACACCTACCACAGAAGTCATATGCTCAATAAAATCTGTCGCCATAGTGTCGGTAAAGCGATCAGCGGTCAAACTCCCCATGCTTAATGCGCCCAAACATTGACCACGACGCACCAAGGGAATAACGGCTACACTCGACGGCTGTTCATTTACAGCAAAAAAACTAGCACACTTAAGGCTTTTAAATTTCCCCAAATAAGGGCTATTCGATCCACCAAAAGCTGCCTGCAAAGCTTCATTATCGTTAAAAAAAATTAGTTGTGGATTTTCCTTTAATTCAAAACCATCTTCTTGTAAAAACTTTTTCAGCTCATCCTTTGCATCTATCAAGCAAAAACCAATATAATCGAGATCAAAAAAATCTTGTGCATTTAAAACATATTCAACCATTTCCGCTAAGGAATTAAGGTCAAGCAAGCCCCTTTCAAACATTTGAAAACGTCGCAACGTGTTACTATTAGAGTGAACACGATCTAGCATACCCTCTAAATGGCTCTGTAAAACCACTAAATCGGTTGTTAAGTCTTCTTCCAAGATATTTTCTCAACAATTAAAATCAATAGGCCTAAGGTTAGCAGTTTCTGAAAAAAAAACGCAACTATTTATCAAATGAATCAGTCCATCGCTCAAAAAATATCTGCATTACGCCAAGAAATCCAGACGCATAACCTCAATTACTACACTTTAGATGCGCCAACTGTCACTGATTCGGAATACGATCGACAAATTAAAACACTGCGTGAATTAGAGGAAAAATACCCTGAATATACCTCGCCCGACTCACCTAGCCTATCAGTCGGCGGCCCTGTACTCGATAATTTCAGCAAAATAGCTCATGAATTACCTATGCTATCCTTGGGCAATGTTTATTCAGAAGAAGAATTAGCAGAATTTATTGAGCGCATTCAAAAACACCTAAAAAATACGCACACACTTTCTTTTTGCGTAGAACCTAAGCTCGACGGCCTCGCGATTAGCCTCTTATACGAACAAGGTAAACTAATTCGAGCCGCCACTCGTGGCGATGGTGCGATAGGCGAAGATGTTACATATAATGTTAAAACCATTAAAAATATTCCGCACACACTCAAAGGCAATAATATCCCTGAGCGCTTGGAAGTACGCGGCGAAGTCGTTATGCCAATTGCCGAGTTCCATACCTTTAATCAACATGCTATTGCTAACGATACAAAAAGCTTTGTTAATCCACGTAATGCAGCTGCTGGTAGTTTACGCCAACTAGACTCCAATATCACCGCACAAAGACCGCTAGCTTTTTATAGCTACGGTCTAGGTATCATAGATAATGGCTCCTTAGCCAACAGCCACTATCAACGCTTACAACAACTTAAAGCCTGGGGCTTACCACTCACTGAGGAAGTAACTCTCGAAACAGGCTCGCAAGGTTGTTTCGAGGCCTACACTAGACTCTTACAAAAACGCCCTGCACTACCCTACGAAATTGACGGAATTGTGTATAAAGTTGACGATATTGCACTGCAAGAACAACTGGGATTTATTGCGCGCTCACCACGCTGGGCGACTGCGCATAAATTTCCAGCACAAGAAGAGCAAACCTGTTTACTTGATGTCGAGTTTCAAGTAGGTAGAACCGGCGCTATTACTCCCGTCGCTATTTTACAGCCAGTCTTTGTCGGTGGCGTCACTGTCAGTCGCGCTAGCCTGCATAATGCCGACGAAATAAAACGCTTAAACCTAAAAATTGGCAATACAGTCGTTATCAGAAGAGCGGCTGATGTCATTCCACAAATCGTCAGAGCCTTACCTGGCGCACATGAAAAAAGTCGAGAAATTATATTCCCAACGACTTGCCCTGTCTGTGATTCAGAAATAGAACGTATTGAAGATGAAGCCATTGCACGCTGTACCGGCGGCTTGTATTGTGCTGCGCAACGCAAAGAAGCGATAAAATATTTTGCCTCACGCAAAGCCATGAATATTGATGGATTGGGTGAAAAAGTAGTCGAACAATTAGTTGATGAAGATCTAATTCATAATCCCGCTGATTTATTCAATTTAACAGCTGAACAATTAATTCCCTTAGAGCGCATGGCAGACAAAAAAGCTAACAAGCTAATTGCTGCCATTACTCAGTGCAAAAACACTACATTACCCAAATTTTTACTTGCTCTCGGTATCCGTGAAGTCGGTGAAGCAACAGCCAGAAATCTAGCTAACTATTTTTTAAATCTTGAGGCATTGCAAAAAGCAAGTATAGAAGATTTACTTAAAGTAGATGATGTTGGCGATATTGTCGCTCAACATATCGTTGCGTTTTTCCGTCAAAAACATAATCAAGGCGTCTTACAAGCTCTCTTAGATACCGGCATACACTGGCCGGAAATAAAAGCCAAAGAACAACAAGCCCAGCCCCTCGAAGGTAAAACCTTTGTCTTAACTGGCACTTTAACGCAAATGGATAGAAATGAAGCCAAGCAAGCCTTACAAGCACTCGGCGCAAAAGTATCGGGTAGCGTTTCTAAAAATACAACTTATGTAGTGGCAGGCGAAGCGGCAGGATCTAAATTAACTAAGGCTCAGGAGCTAGGTATTGCTGTTTTGGATGAGACAGAGATGCTTCGTTTATTGAACTAATTTTAATTGTAAGGAGGCGGCTCCTCCCCTTGATTGAATCTATAATTAGAGAGTAAAAATGGAGTTTACAGAATTCAGGAAAAAATATAGGCATCCTTCATTGCTCAGTTTACACTTTTAGTGGGTGCTAAAAGTGTAAACTACTTTTGGCACTATATGAAGATAAGAGAAATGTCATCACGCGAAGTCACATCAATTACAATTTGAGCAATATCGACTTGGCCAATTTGAAGTTGTGAGGAAATAACGTTTCTCATGGGATTTTATCGGCGAAGTTTGAGTGAAATGAGGCTCTCGCCAAGAGCCCAATGCCGGTGAAATATAAAACACAAATATATAAGTCAATATATAACAATGACTTATATAGTTTTAGTGGATTCCGTTAATACTGAGTATGGCGAATCTTGAAGCCCATATTATATCATAAGTCTTTGTTTTATTTAATATTAGTTAGTTTTCGTTCATGCACTAAGTTGTCGTTTTATTCATTTAATAGCAATCTGAGATACCACAGCAAAGGCTAAACTCCATTCATTCAAGCTTTGACACTCCTCGTACTTTAAATTATACAACCGAGTAAACTGAACTGCATCGATCCTGTACTTACCTTCAGCAATCAGTGCAGGATAATATACGGTAGGGAAAAAATCTAATTTTTCCAAAGTGGCAATTAACCTTATATTATCTGCTCGTATATCCACGACAACTGTCAGAGGGGTATCCATAATTTCGGCTGTGACTACTTTCAAAACATGCTGCATCAATACCCCCTGAATTCCATCAAAATAACTCCTCAAATCAAGAATACGCATGCGATGATCCAATAAATCCCATACTACAAGTACATAAGCAATGGGTTGTTTATTTAGGTAAGCGATAAAACATCTTTTTCGATACCGAATACCTTCCGCATCTTTCCCTTCCAGTCGCTGCAGGCTAATAATACCTGTTTTATGCCGCGCTAATATACTCAGGTTTGCTGGTGCCCCATTCACGTCATCCTCTTCATATATTTCAATTTGGCTGGCACTGCTTGATAGTTCCGGCATTGAAAACTCATAACTCTCTTCTAGTAAAAGGAGTTGACTGACAGCTAACTTATTCGATAAAGAATAAGCAGGTACGCTGTTATGAAAAGCTAAAGCAACACAATCCAAGCTCTGGAGAATTGGAAGAGATAGCTTATAAACTTGGCCTGACGTATTACTCGAAAGGTGACGTTGAGCCAAGGCATTGACTGATACTCTCCCTGTCAACAGCATTGATTCAGAGCCAGCAGGAGTTGCATGTGCATATGGCTCTAAACCTAGAGGAATAAAATCGCAATATTTAACAATTTTCCACCCTCCGGCATGAGCAGTGCGGGCTTCAACAATTATAAACTCTGCATTTCCAGTCGTAGACAAAAATTCATATAAACATCTAAATAATTTTGTACCTAGATGTTGAAACCGCCAATCTTTGTCCACGACAAACCCAAAACATTCGGCAACTCTGTCCTCTGGGCTACCTATATTCACCACAGCCCCCATAGTGCCGACAATTTTATTCTCAATTTCAGCTACTATCCAACGTATCGCGTCCCCTTCAAGTATGCTCTCTAAGCACTCCGGGTCAAGAAACTGTGGAAAAGGATAACACTTTCGAGGATCACCACCATCCGCAGGCATATATGCATCATGATAGAGACTACTTATCTCCCGTGCATCATCTGAGCACGCTGTTCGTATAATTGGAAATAGAGTCTGGGGTGTCATATTTATTAGTCTAAGTAAATTTATAAAAATTCAGCCTATTTTAATGGCCTTCAAAGTTGCGCAATTTCCAAAGTGTGAATCTTTAACTTGGATAATTTCAAATCCAGATTTCACCAAATGCTCTTCGATATCTTCAATAAATAGCGGTGCTCTTTTCGATGGGTCGATTTTTTTATTTGCTCTGGTAACACACGCCCAATGTGAACTGAGCTTATCATAAAGCCCTTTTTCTTCTAAAAATGTCTTGGCCTGCTTTAACAGCGCGGAAAGATCGAACGTCTTTTTGGGTTCAGTTACTATTATAACGCCACCCAAGCGCAATACTCTGATTGCTGCATTGAGCGCTGCTTCAGGTTCATCCATATCAAATAGTGCAAGCAAAATATTGACCCCATCAAAAGAGCCATCTGAGAACCCAGTAAGATCTTTAGCATTTTGCATTAAAATCTTAATTTTTGGGTTATCTATTGCAGATAACTTGTGATGCATCTTACCGATCATAGCTCTACTCATATCGATAGCGGTTACTGAGCGTCCAGCCGCTAAAAGAGGTATCGTCACATTGCCTGTCCCAGCACCAATATCGATAACTCGGTTAATGCCATCCTCAGATAACACAGTGATATGACGACTTAGAACTTCCTGATAATAATCCTGCTCGTTTAAAACTAAATCGTAGCTAATAGCATAGCTTTCCCAAATAAGCTGATGTTGTAATACTTTTTGGAAGCTCTCTTGAAATTCCTGTTCAAACTCAACCGCATTAATTTCGAAATAGGCCGTCCTTTCAAGCGAATTATCTGAATCAGGTTGGGGCAGACTAATAATTGTCAACTTAAAGGTAACCTTACCGTATTCCTTGGAATCAATAGAACCGTTGAAAGTATCTGTAACGGCATCCTTCAGCCCCCCCCTATTCAGACAAGAAAAACCAGAAGTGTTCAAGACACGAGACTGAAACTCGGAAACGAATTTCTTTGCCCACTCTTCAAAGCTGTTATGAAGTACCGACTGGAACAGAGTCTGTGAAGCCAAATTAACGTCAATAATCAACCATTCTTCATTAAGCCTAAACAAAGGAAAAGGAGAATAATATTCAGATTTTGAAAGGCAATACTGGATATTCATCACGACCCTTTAAACCTATTTAGAAGTTGCTGTATCACTGAAATCTAACAAATTATTGCCAACCATCTTACATATATAATACCCATCTTCATTCAATTTAGTAATGGCCGTCACATCCATATAAATAACTGTCAACCTTAAAGTGCTGGTCAACTGGTTAAAGGAATGTCTTACTATAACCGGCAGAAAGGCTCGTCCTTGGTAAGTCTTATGCTTCTCAAAAACAATCGGCACAGTAGCATACATTTTCTCTGCTCCTAACCCTTTCATAATCAACCCTGCAATCAATCCCTGCTGCTCATGCAAAAATGGCTGTCGTTGGTAATCAGGCATTTTTCCCAATAAATTTTCAAGAATAGGTAAGATTTCTCTTCCTGCTATTCTTTCTATTTCAAAGAGTTTTTCCATATCTTTAGAGGCTTCGGTATATTTAGATTTAGACAATCCATCTCTTGGATCGCCAATTTTCATATCGACAGTAGCTACTGGGTAGAGACATTTCCATTTGTTTCTATCTAACCCGCCCGCAAGAATTGCTTCTCGGATAGTTCTTATTTTTACAGCGCCTAACTCTAGCTCCTCTCCTTCCTGTTCTGGTATATCTACAATGCGAATACCTTCAATATCAAAAGGTAAATCATAAATCTCACCTTCCGAAGTACTGTCCTTTATAATTACACAAGGCGCATTGGTTCCCAATCGACTACCCAACTCCATCATTACATTAGGATTCCACCCATATTTTGAAGGGCAATGACCAAGGTAAGTGATAACCATTGGGTCAGATTGGAGCGCCTCCATTAACTCTGGCACCACAAAGGAACCATGCATCATTTCCCCACGAACAGCTCTAAAAGGCGTTCCCTCGCATGCTGGCTTGATGTAGACTTCAAAAACATAATCAGCACGCTTGCGGATTTCACTACCTTCGGTACCTATTGGAGAGATAACAAAACATCGTAGGGCGTCATGCGAAAATCGCTGATGCATTACTTTACCAGCTACTTCAACAGCCGAATGATACAAATCTTGAAATCTAGGTTCTAGGCCCTTATAAACAGTCCCGTTGATATAAACTCGTACTGTATAGCTTTGCAAGTCATCTTGTTTTTGGGACATAGCCCCATTGAGCATATTTATGGCAGTAGCCCCAAAAAATTTATCCTCCGGATCCTTATGCATTAATACAGCATAAAAATATAATATATCTTCCTTAGATTCTGATTTATTTATCTCCGATGAATATGAAAATAATTTTTTGATCAATTGCTCTGCTTTATCATAACTCTTAAAAGTTAGCATACCTTTAGAAGGTTCTATTTCATCTATAGAGAGCGATAAATCTAGCTTTCGTATGACAGTTTTTGTTGACATAGGATTTTTTTTTTGCAACTCTTGGTTGCTAATGTAGTCCAAACCAATAGCCATTATAATTTCCATAAATATTCTCCAATTAGAAAATCCTGCAAAGCGAAGTAAAGCACCTATTTATTATGCTTGCCCTATATACTTTTTTTGAAAAAACCACCTCAACTGAGTCAAACTTAAAACTCATTCATTAATGCGGCAGTCAAAAAACTGTTGTTACACAATACTTGCAAATTTTATACTTTTACTCAGGCATAACAATCAGCTTTGGCACGCCATATTTTGATGGCCAATCAACAAAATAAGCATCCGTTGCACCTATTGAATATTCAATAATCTGCCACCTCACATCGTTCTTTTTGAGTAAAGCTATAACTACATTATCGAACATCCCTTGCTCGTATTGTTGAGAGAATTTTGTCTTTGTATAGTCAATTTCAGCCAAACTTGATGTCACAGGCACTGCACTCAAAAAAGCCCAATGACCATCTGTTCTAAGTGTTTCAACTTTAAACAACACGTTACTTTTTACGTCCCGCTCTACCTTTACTCGCACAGTATCCAACAAATCCTTACGCAAAGCTGTTCCCCGCTTAGGATCACTAATTTCCTGCGCATAAGAGGGGGGAGTCAACACACAAATACCCAGAAAAATAATTTTTAACTGAGTGCAGAATAAGAGTTTATTCAAACTTGATAAAATCATAATCTCCTTTATTCACACTGCGTTTGCGTCTACAGGCTTCAAAGCCTTCGCGACTGCCTTCATCATTAGTGTTACCTTCGATCGTAGAAAAAACCAATTCACGTACAGATCCAGTACTGCCATGAAAAAAACCTGTATGCGTCCAGTCAGTTGTGGTTCTTCTACGAAGAAAAAGGCCACACTCACCCAAGCTATCCCATTTAACGCGTTCCGCAGTAATATCAGACTCATTGACAAACAATCCCGCTACGATTGCCTGCGCAGCTAAAGTGTCACAAGAGACTGAACCTTTAATCGGTGCTTTTTGATCACGATAAAAATAAGCTTGGTGCATAATAAAAGTTACAAATCCAGCACACCAAGCCCACTGCGTCCCATCGTGCCCTTCGCAATACAACCTAACCCACGGGCCACAATTTGCTCCACCGATTTCAAAAGGATTCTGATTAACATGCTGATTAGCAACAGCGAGTACCGCCTCTGCTGCATTCATTGTTGAAATATTAACGGGCTCAAGTAGTGCATCTGTCATGGGTTTGACTAATGCAAGCCAAGTCGTTATATCCACCTTTCCTGTCGATGGCAAGTTGCTCTTATTCTGAAAATCTTTAACGCAGTCACGAGTCGCTGGCCCAAAATCTGCATCAACCCCAGTACGACAACGATGAAAGTTTAACCACTCCTGAATTTGTTTAACGTGATTACCACGATTTCCCTGCTCTATTACCTGCTCAGGTGGATCAATTTCACGCCGAATATACTTGGGTACTTGATTAAAATTAATAGCCATAGCTATTCTCCTAAGTCGTTAAAAGTTCATAATCAAAAAAAGAGCTTTGTTAAAACCAGTTAATATTCATACACACTCAAGGCTTCAAAGGAATTTTAGGTGCTAAATAACCCACTTGACTCAGCCCCATAAGTGCAACTAACTCCCAAGGAACTGCCCATAAATTGCCATCAAGAATACTTTTCACAATAAAAAGAAATAATGTTAATACAGTCCAAAATACCATCTGTGCTCGAGCAAGAGATAAAACAGCTTTGCCTTCTTCATTAGGTACTATCACCAGATCAGCAATACTTATTTGATGACCAGCAACCGAAGCAGGAAGTTCATTTTTAAAGGCAACACTTTCAATATTCTTTTTCTTTACTGACTGTGTGTAGCTTATACCGCCAGTAGCCAAAGAAAGCCCCATAAGAGCCACTAAAGACAAAGGAATCTCAGGAACATCAAGTCTCATCAAGCCATAAGCGGTAATCATGCCACCTATCACTATTGTCCATAAAGCCACTTGAGTTCGGGCAAGGGATAAATTACCCTCTTTGTTACAGATAAATTGAATGGAACGCCGCTTCCCATGCCTAGCCATACCTATAATAATAAGAACCAAAAATATAACCATGGCAAAAGGCCAAATAAAAGCAGGAACAGGGTTTACCAAATATATTTCATGCGTACCAATTGCAACGAATTGACCTTCTTCTCCCCATATTAATGTTGGTGTTAGGCGCATTGCTGTTTTGTAACCAGGAATAGGATAATGACTAAGATCAAACAATAATAAAGTTCCTGTCAAGATAACTTTATTTTCATTAATAATTTGTTCACTTTCTTGCTTTCTAGCAATCAGCAAAGGCTTGATAAGCAAGTCTTCAGCAGCATTTTTTTTACTAATAGCATGACTCCCTTTCAACATTAACTTGGGTGATACTGAGTCTGCTATATCCTTGGTAATAAATACACGTATTGGGTGAGACTTTAGCTGCCCATCAGCCATAAATAATTGCACGCTTTCTTCAGCTGAAGATGCATTCGAGCTCATAAAAAGTATCATTGCCAATAGAATCGTTAGTAAACGTATATTTTTCATGACTCTCCTCTTTATAACAAAAAATAAAACTCAGCTAGGAACGCAGATTCATTATATATTTCAACCCTTTTTTGGTTAAAGCTGATATGGAAAAAGATTCATTAACGCATTAAGCATTGGATTAGCTGTATTTTCCGTATCAATCGCTGCTGCCATTTCTTTCAATTTCAACGATGAAGTGTACATATCTGATCTATCCATTAATGCTTTCCCCCAAGTACGTACAGATTCATTTAATGTATGGTCCAAATAATAACGCTGACTTTCATGCTGTAAAAAACCGTTGGCATGTAAATTATTACTGGTATCACTGACATACCATTTATCATCATAAGCAACTTTTGCATGCAAAGTACCGCCGCCATCTCCATCCCATTTCTGTTTCATAAAGATACGTAAAACACCTGTTGCATCAGGCATACCATTTACCTCATCCAACAAATGCGCAGCATACTTAACAATTGCACCGCTAATTTGGGGTACATCAATAGTCTGCGGTGAATTAGTGACGATATTAACAATCATGCCATCCTTCACTGCCCGCTTAATAGCCTCCAAAGTAGGGTCAAGTTTAGCACCGGGAATCGGTGGTAAAACATAAGCCTGAATCAAAGTGAATGTATAGCCTGAGATTTCTAGCCCACATAATACACCTATTAAACCGTTAAATGACGAAGTTGGCCCCGGCATTTCATGAGTGGCTAAACCTATAATATCGCCAAATTTATCACTCTCTTGGTACTGAACATTCGTGCGAATAAGTTCAGGCTTATTATGCATGCGTGCTTGCTGGTTCCACATATCATCTTCAGCTCGCTGTACCGATTGAGCCAGTGCACCTTGTATTTTCAATTCAGCATCCATCCAACCATAAAAATAATCACCGTGTATATTTCGCCCACCGACAATTGCACTTGCCTCTGCACTATATCCGTTGGCTATAGCCGATTTAGAATGATTGGAGTCACCAGGAGTACCCCGCTCATCATTATTGAAAAAACATAAAGTGACATTTTCGTGCCCTGCTAATGCAGCCAGTAAGCCACCAAGCACTTCGTAGCTATCAGGATTCACCATCAGCACACTAGGATCACGAAAAGCTACCGATCGATCAACCGTTATATGAATTTTGGCACCAGCATTAGCCAGTTCAAACAATTTACGCTCTAGTTTTGACCCTAACTGATGACTATCAACCGGCTTGTTCGCATAGTGCTTCCAAATTGTGTAATCATAAATAACCTTTTTACCTGCTTTTGCTTGGCTAATTAACTTATCAATATCAGCTAAACGCTCTTTAAAAGCCTGATCTCCGCTAGGCAAGAATTCTGCGCTATTACCCCAAGAAAATGCAGGTTTAGAAAAAGCCGATTCAGGTGTAACAAGATCAGCAAATTTTGTTAATACTTCATACCGGACGATATCATTTCTTGAGTAAGGTTGACCAAAATTAAATAACTCTATCTGCTTATCAACACTGTAATAAAGTGGCTCTTGTTGTTTAACACCCAAAGACACCCGTAAAGTATTTAACTGCAATAACTTATCATTAACTTCACGGGCAATTCGATCAGGCGTTTTATAAAATTGCCCATCTTTGGTGCTCGCTTTCTGGTGCAGCAATAATTCACTTAAAATAGTTGCATGTAAATTATCTGCCATGACTTCATTACGCACTTTATTCATTTCAATTTGCTCGTCCGTCGCTACTGAACCATCCTGGTTCTGAGTGACTGGAAGAGACGCGTTCACAGCATCTGCTGAGAACTGTGGTAATTGCCCAGCATCATTAATCCGCGCCATATCTGCACCAATGGCTGAACGATCTCCTGTATTTAAAGCCAATTGCAAATGACTAGGAGGAATATTATATATTTTAAGTGCTTCAGTTAATCGAGCAACAGTTTCCGCGCCTTGCTGAGTACGCACAATTTGTTCATCAGAAATATCTGGCGCACTTCTCAGTTCAACACTAGGTTTACCAGTAAATTTATACCAAATAACCTCCTGTCCTGCGTGTTCCGGCTCAAGTTCTAGATAAAAGGAGCGAGAATCCGATTTACTTGCATGCAAGGTATAATCATAGCCATTAGGCCCGCCTAACTGATCTCGTACAGACTTATTAGGATTAAGTCCCACTGCTTTAAATGCATCTCGCTGCATAATGCCACCGGAAGCATCACTAGGTTTTCGATTACCCATATTTTGTGGAGGCATAACATATCGATCTTTCATATTAAGACCGACCAATAACATAACAATATCACTTTCGTTAAGCGTACGCCCTGCTATAACTGCCCCAGAACCTTGTGTTTTACCATTCATAAACACCTTCTCCATAAATTATTATGCTTTGTTTATTATTTACGCTGCTGTTTTAAAACTAAAATAATTTAAATTTATTCGCATGAGGAACATAATCACGCGGCTGGATACTCTCTGAACTCTCCCCTTGCAAAACAGACACAATGTCCCTAGCAACAGCATCATTATCCTGATGATAAGAATGCTCACTAACACCCCAAACAACCGAGCTTGCATCGACTAAAACTACTTTTGCCAACACCTCATGCGGCTTATTTGGCCCGTCATGACCCAAGCGATCCGGGTTACCTTTAGTAAAATCAGAAGCTACTAACGCTAAGTCGCCACTATTAAAATACACCGTAATGCGTTGCCCTAAATCAGGCAATCTCGCTAATTTATAATCAAATTCAAAAGCGTCACTATCTTCATCAGCTGCCGTCAAAATAATCTGGTCAAAAATACGTGATAATGATTTTCCATTAGCGATTTTTGCAGCTTGTTGTAATGCATAACGTAATACGTAATTACCCATGCTATGCGCAATTAAATGAATTTTCTGATTGCAAATTTTATTCGCTTTACCTTCGTGTAAAAATTCAGCAAGCTTCATTAAACCACGAGCAAAAGCATAACCCGTTGCCTCAGCATCACTACGATCATTGCGATAAGAAGTCATCATGCCATCCGATGGCCATGAAAAGACAAAAATATTTGGTCTATAGTTATTTCCAGATAAGCGCGCATAACAATCGCCCATTTTGGCCGCCGATACTACTGCTTCTTTAAAAGTTACGTTAAAGCCATGAATAAAAATCAATGTATCTTTTTGCTCGGTTTTCATTGATTTTCTTAATTCACCAAACAATGCCTCAGAACCCTGTTCTGGATCATCTGGCAAGACTTTAATACTCTTGTCATCAATTTTCCCATTAATAACATTCGCCTGGCCAAAACGCATATCCCCTAAGCCTGTTCGAGAAAAACCCTTACCAAAGTCAGTTGGTTTAGATTTATTAGGTTTTCGGTTGGTTGAGAAATAAATAGTTGTCGTAGTCATAATAAGAGCACCTCGAAATACGGCCAAGAAAATGACCTTTAGATTAATATCGATACAATCCTTAAAGCTAATGGATATCTTAAAATATCAGTAGCACTTTTGTTATCAGTTACAAATATACATTGACCTTCCCTACTTCAATTCACACTAACTTATGAGGTAAGTTACCATTTCTACAAAAAAAAGTAACCCTACAAATTATAATCATGAAATTGATGCGGCCAATGTTTATCAGTCCATTTTTCAAGCCTTTTAAAAAGTAATTATCTTAGCCATTACTCTCCCCTCTTAACTGTTACAAAAAACCGGTATAAATAATAGCAACCTACCTTCGCTACTTCCGCATTATCATTAAAAGGTTACTAATCGATTATCTTTAATTAATTTGACATATCCTTCGGAGCCATGATCTTTCAACGCGTCTATTACATGATCAACAGCACCGTTTCGCCGTCCTAGATCCAAATATTTTTTCCCACAAAGGGATTAGACCCAGTAATTTACCGTCACAATTTATATAAAATTCTTACCCTACATGGGTGTATTTAAGAAAAACACCTGGAAATGGTATTTTAGCTACTGGATCATTATTATTCACAATACGAAAACACTTATCTGCTAATACTGCATCAAAGCCTTTGGCAAATGCACGATTACCAATACGGGGCTGACCTATAGTATAAATTCCTTTGACTGCATCAGCATCTGACCCATTGCCTCCAAGTCCATATTCAGCTGCAGCAAGTGTAGCTAGAGCCGCACCAAGACTATGACCACAAAACCAAATTAATTGATTATTATCTCGACATTGTTTTATGAATTGATGCATGTCTTGGTCTTTTGTATTGTTATCCCAGACTTCATTTAAACTAGTACGAAAACCTCGGTGAACTTTCCCCACCACGTCATCTTTGAGTTTTAATTTAGCATCTTTAAAAAAATCCCTGATCTCTTGAGTACCTCGAAAAACAACAACAATCATCTTATCGTTTCCAGCAATAAAAGCCTGGGTGCTTTTACCAACGTCAAAAAAATGGAAATTATTAAATTTTAATTGCTCCTGCATTACATGCTTAATGGTTTTTTTAGGCTCATATGCCAATTTTGCACAATCAGCAAAAAATAAAGCATTCTCACCGTTATAACCCGCTGCACCCAAACTTAATTTACCGATCTCTCCTTGAAGATCGTATATTAATTTACTCATGTTGTTCCCCTTTTAATATTACGTAACCGATATTACGCATATACCAGCTCGACAGAAGGGTAGATCTTGTTTTTTGTGGTAGCACAACACTTAAAGATCCTTCCTAAGATCTGAATGGTAAACTCATTATTACCCCACCCACTGCTGTTGACTTAAGCCACCTAACTATAATCGGCCAAAGAACTAACGATTCATATCTGGCTCAAATGCTTCCAAATTTGCTTCCCTATGCCCATTCCAAGCCCCACTTCCACCTAACGCCACTGCAAGCCATGCAATAAAGTTAACCAGAAAGAAACCATTTATCTCTTTGCCTACCTTTTTAAACAGATTATCCCAGTACTCCTTACCTTCATCTTTCATATAAGGAATTACCTCACCACCAGAAGTAAGCTACCAAATTTGATCATATTTATAACCATAATCATGAAGAAGCCCTGGAATAAGAAGTAAGCCGATGGGGTTCAGTATCGCCCCAAAAGGCCTTGGTATTGAAGCACCGTCAAAGCGAAAGCCTTTAGGAATGATCAACTCAACACCGTCGCATAAAGTGTAATGCCAATTTTCAACCAACTCCCATTTTCTAACTTCGAAAATAAATGCCGTTAATTTATGAATGACCGTCTTTTGGTTTTTTGTTGGAATTGGTACCGGTTTAAGTGCAGGCATAGATTTAGTTGAAATAGCTAGATCAACTTCAATCCTTAACTGACGATATAAAAAATAAAAAATGACATATATGGCCAGTAGCAAACTAATTATTAGACCAACCCAATAAATAATAGTATTCATTATGTTCTCCTTTATATTCTTTATTGATACATTCTTAATGCAGACCTTTGATATTTGCTATAAGAAAATTGTCTACAATTTAATACAACATAATTGCCCCACCGCCCTGACTTAGAGCGTAATACAGCCTTGTACGGACGATATATTCGCGACCTCGATGAAGACGGAAGATGATTTTGGCATTGTAATCAAGCCCACTATCATCATCACCATCAAGATATTCAGGGATACCATCACGTACTTCAAATAAAACCATGACGGTATCCATTTGACCAAAAGTTTGTATCTTATATTTTCGACTCGTCACCGGATTAATCACAAAGTCGACTTGCTCCCCTGCAGCAATATCAAATCTTTGAGATTCATACGGCCGTAATTCCGGCAGTCTCTTAGCAAGTGAGGGGTATAGGCGTTTAACGGTTTGGATATCATGAGGTGAAAGACCACTCGCAGGAATTAACGATCGAGTTTGATATTCTGAAGGTTGCTTGATCAGACCAGCCTGAAACTGGTAGTGCATAATTGAATCTTTATCCCAATCCGAGCCATCAACTGTATTTGCCGGTATTTTACGAATAATATTCCAATGTGTTTGCTGTCTTGACCAATTATTCGGTGGGCCACCAAGTGACTCATAAACCTTCTCTTCATCCCAAACTATACCTGCCTTAGGGTTCTGGTGTTCATGAGGAAAACCCAGCACATGCCCCAATTCGTGCAAAGCAGTATCTTGGCCATAGGGTGTCGTCAGATCCCAACCGAAATTAACTGTACGCCTAGCGGGGTCTGAAGCAAAATCAATACTATCTCGGCCGACATAAGACCAAGACCCATCAGACTGATCAAAACCTATCCTGATCATTGCATCAGCCGCATTATCCACTTCCTGAAAAGTAAGGCCAATATCAAGTTCTTTCCAGATTGTAAAAGCATCACGTACTGCTTGCTCCTGGGCGCCCCCACCTCGCCAGCTAGCAGTATCTTTAAAGAAAAAATAGGTCACATTTGTCCCATTCACCCACATTTTTTCTACATCTGCAAGTAGACGGAGCCTAAGCCCATCGGAAACATGACTAAGGTCTCGTTCCTGAACCTCGGGCATTGAACAACAAAGACCAATACCCTCTATAGGTTCCTCACACTCATACTTAGTTTTCTTTTTTGCAGTCATTGGTTTTTACCTCTTTTATCCTGTTGCTTTATTTAAATAATCTTTAATCGCTGAGGATTAACTTACCTTAAGTCGTTTATATCAAAAATACTGTTAATGACTCGTTCAATTAGAGTTGGCTTATTTATTACATTTCTATAAATAAGCTCGGGATCAGAATACACCTCTAAGGAAAAAACCACATGACCCGAATGGGTCATAATAGCCACACATTCAATTTTTCATTTGTCTATATATCCATAAGCACCGCGTAGACAAACTCTACGCAGCAAGATTCATCAGTTTCAAAGCGTTTTAAGATACTCAACCAGCGCTAATCTTTGCTCTTTATTAATAGCTGGTAACCAATCTAACTCTAGTTGTCCTGTTGAGTTTTTCATCGGTTGCCCCTTAGCATCAAGCTTAAAAACCGGTGTCTTTCCAGCAGCATATTCATGACCTACATGACTGTTACCCGGTAATGAGGTATTGAATTCAAACAAGCCGGGATATTGAGACGATGCTTTACTGACTAACCCGACATTGATGGGGTCGAATTCTCTACTGCCTACCGTAAATTCACTTGAACGACATTCTTTTCCTGTTGCAGCTTCTTCTTGAGTGCAACTAGGTAGGAACAATTCATAAAGGTTAGGCACGGAGCCGTTATGTAAATACGGTGCAGTAGCCCATATGCCGTTTAGTGGCCGACCTTTATAGGCCTGCAGGTTTTTCTGAGCTTGTTCATCCGTTGCAAAATCTACGTGGCGAATAGTTTTGTCTTTTATCGGATTATTAACCATCGCGACTAGAAAATCATAAGATTGATCAAGCCAGCGACGAACTAGCATCTTATCGTGATCAGGCTCTAAAATAACACCACTAGTAGCTTTTGAAAGGGCAAATAATGCCAAGGTTTTATCGCCAAACTGATCCTCAGAATCAGGAACATCTTCACCTTTAAAATAGCCGCTGTTACCAGAATAGGTCAGCGCATTTGCTGCCATAGCAACATCAGTTTTGATTGCTCCAAGACTAGCAAATTGTGCAATAACTCTACGCTCCGAGCTACTACGATCAAATTCAGCTGGGCTGCTATGGCATAAATCACATTGGTAGTTTTGATAGACCTGCTTGCCTTGCTCAGCAAGTTGCTGGTCGATTGCCGGTAAAATATCTTCGGGCCATACAGGAGATTCTAGGGAAATAAGGTGATCTTCAAGACGAAATAAATTCCGCTGCACAGCGGAAGATCGATAGCCTTTATCATCTGGTCTTTTTTTGAGGTCAAAGCTTGCAAATACTCCCAAGACTTCACCGGTATTACGCCCCAAAGGACCTAAAAACCCCTTTAAGCCGCCTGGATTATTATTGCCGACACCGTTCCATTGCACAAAATCATGTTGCGGGGTATCCCATAAAAATGGATAACTTACCGGCGCATTAGCTGGATTAGAATTAGGCTGACCGGGCGTTAAATGTTCCAAAATTCGATTATATATTCGTCCAAAAGCATCAAGCCGACCGTAACCATAATGTACCAGCTGATCGCCCCGTACAGGCGCATTGGTTTTATTATATTCTTCTTGCTTCTGAGAAACTTGCTCTAAAATTTTGCGAAATTCATCTTTGTTTTCCGCTACATCTTGATCAACCATAATGGTCGCCAAACGATCAAATTTTTCTGGGTCATTCAGTGTAGCTTTAAGTGCTTGCTCTATATCTAAAAAGAATCCTTCAAAATCTGCCAGTGTTGGGCCACCATCAATGCGTATTCCCGTTCCTTGGTAATTAATTTGAGTGGTATGACAGGCAGCGCATGTGAAGCCAACATAACTTTTACCTTGATGCGTATCTTCAACAAAACCAACAGGTAGCCCTTCGGGGTTAGCCGTACTAGCCCTTTGTATTAAAAATCGAAATTTATTCATATTCTCAGAACTCCGAAAAAGCGCTTGATTATCTGCTTGTTCGAGGTTTAAAAACAGGTCGTAATCCATGAGGTTGGAACCTTGTGTGGTGTAGTAAAACCACACACTGTCATAGCGATCCCAATTTTGCTCCAAGTAGACGATTTTATCAGTCGTATCGCCGAAAATATCCTTTTCAGTTATTTCGGCATAACGATCAGAATCCACAATAACGCCTTGTGAAACATAGGTACAGTCAGTCAAAAGCAAAGAAACTGGGGCTAAAATTAACATTATTTTTTTCATGTCTTTCTCCGGAATTATTTAACCAAATAGGAATTTGAAAAATCTTTCTAAAATTCGCATAAAATAAGGCAGTTCATTAACCGGATCTGCTTCATTACGATGTTTTTCTGAGGCCTGGTAAACAGGCTTTCTTAGACGATTAATACTACCTATAGGCTGATGTTCAACGAGCGAATGCCAAGGAGTAAATGCCAGCGCCTCACAATGCGCTTTATGCTGTTCTGAATCAATTTCAACTTGCGGTGCGGGAATAGTAATTTTCGCTACCTTAATAAAAGGGAATCTATTTTCATCCCATAATGACGAGGCATTCTCAATTTCCATAGCATCATCATTACGTACCTGAACCATAAAATCGAATACGATTGCTTCATTTTTATGCATAGTTTCACTCAGGGCTTCACGCAGGTAATCATCCGAAGGATTAGCAGGAAAGTCAGAATGACTTACTTGGCTGACTGGTTTAACTGAAAATTTCATTACCTTATCGCTTCCAAACAAAAAGGGTGCAGCACTGAAATACTGTATGTCCAGAGGATTAGACACCGCAGATTCCTGAATTTGCTTAACGATTTTAAAAGTATCCAATATTCTCTGGGTATCCTCTTGAGAAATATTTTCCGCCTCTATATAGGCTTGAATCTGTCGTTTCTGCTCTTCCGTAAGACTTGGGTCTTGGAGTTTTAACGGTGAAAAAAAAGCACTAGGATTATCATTATTTTTAACCAAAACACGTGTCAATCGAAGATAGTCTTCGGTATTAGCAAAGGCGAATACCGGTTGATTGATCATCAAAAAATCTTGATTACTAGCACCGTTATCATCAATTAAAACCTCACCACCTACATCTAGCACCTTAATGGCCATCCCTCGACTACCATGTTCACCTGCTTCGCTAATATCGGGCCCTAGGCGTGCCGCAGCATTAGAAAAACGAATCAATGTATCAAATATTTTTCCCGGCGTACCAAATAAACCAACTTGAAGTTGTTGACTAATATCTGAATTAATTTCAAACAAGGCTTTAACACAACCATGTGACTTAGGATGGACACCGCGGAGTATTTGACTGGGATTGGGATATCGCTTATCAAGTAGCTGTACGGTAAGATCTGCTGTCTCCGCTATTTTCTTTGCTTCCTGATCTGGGTTTTCAATATGTTCAAAAGGACAGACAGGTGAATGTTTTTCAGTCATGGTTTATGCTCCTCATTTTAGTCAGCGTATACAGTACTTTCTAAGAGGTCCATTCATGTAATAAATAAAACACGAATACAGAGATAAAAAACTCAAGGTAAGCACTAAAACTCTAACTATCTGTATAAAAACAATGTGTCAACAGACTACTATAAATGGAACAAAAACACATGACCCAAATGGGTCAAAATAAACAATATTTAAACCGAAACCACTCAAAAATAAGCATCTATTTATCTAACTTCCTAGCTAAGTAGCTTAGTCCGTGATATAAAGTTTACAGGCTCAAGGATCATTCAAAATAATAATAAAAATTAAGGTACGATTCCATGAATCAATATGTCAGCAATACAGACGTTAATTCACTACTAGCTAATGCTCCAGGCAATGTTGTGGTTTGGCAGCGCTTTCTAGCAGAACTCATACAGCAACTGAATTGTGATTCTAGCGCTCTCCTGATAACTAACCTTGTTAATCTGGAAGACACAAAATTTCTTTTTAGTGAAAATATCTCACCTGCATACCAAGAACAGTACCAAAATGGATTAAACAAATTAGATAGCTTTAACTATTTTATTAGCAACAACCCTAAACATATTTTTTGTAATCAACGCTTTGAAGATAGTTATTTTGCTGATAACTATTTTGAAGAAATTAAATCTAACTTTGTACCGCCACTTGAACAAAAATATCGTTTCGGTGTTTCAATTCCCTGTAATCGCAGTCATGCTTTAAATCTATTACTCAATAGTAAAGAGGCCTTCACTGATGAACAACAACAAGATATTATTCGGACTTTAGAATCCATTATTCCTGCTTTAGAAAAAGCAATGCATGGAGAGCAACGCTACAAAATAAACAGTCAACTACCCCACTATATTAGTGATCATTATGATGGTTATATTATTGTTGATCACCAATTAAACATACTCTTTTCTGATTCACTTTATACGCCCATACTAGACCAACTTGAGTGTATGCAAATATCTGAAAACCAAATACAAATACAAAACCCAGCGCTTAAGCAGCAACTTTTTTCTTTGATTGAAAACAGTAATAAACAAGTAAGCTCCATTTATAACCAGTGTCAATCTTGTCAAATTACACTCATTACTATTAATACCTTAGAAAACCTTTATCAGTGGGAGTGCTACAAGGATGGTTTTATTCTGACCTTTACTCATGATAAGGCAAAAAACCCCAGTATTAATAGATTAATTGAGCTCCATCAACTGTCCCGATGTGAAGCAATTTGTGCGTTGAATTTCATGAAAACGCCCTCCATTGCGGATGTTGCCAATCATACTTTTCGCTCTCAAGAAACCGTGCGTAATCATATAAAACATGCTATGCAAAAAATGGAGGTTCACAGCCAAGCAGAATTAATGAAAAAGTTAATTACCCTAGCGGCTTTATAATACACAAATCCCCATCAAAGCCCCATAGTCGCCTTCACACAGCGAAGAATACCATAATCATAAGTCTCACCTAAAGCTTCATATACGGGCTTTAAACTATTTGCTTGCTCTTCTGGAAGGCTAAGGATTTCATCCTGGATACTCTGTATTTCTTGTTCGCTTAAATCCAATACATCACTTAGTTCAACAACGCCTTGTTCAATAGCTTGAGCTAAATGCGCATAAATCGTTGTCGCTTTTAACTCTCTCTGAGCGGCAATTTTCTCTACAGAATAGCCAGCTTTAAACAGGATAGTGCTTTCCTCAACGGTCTCACTCAGATCGGCATTATTATCTGGCGCGCTAATAAATTCCTGAATAACACTGAGAAAATCATCAGCATATAAATCTAGCTTACGCTCTCCGACGCCTGAAATATTTGCAAACTGCTGGCGATTTAACGGCGCTCTTTCGACCATTTCTGTTAACGTCGCATCATTAAAAATAATATACGGCGGCACATCTTGAGCATCGGCTAATTCACGACGCTTCGTACGTAAGGCTTCCCATAAAATATTATCGCTATGCCTTGAAAAGTCACCTCTGCTGACTTTGGTTTTTTTACCTTTTTCGGGCGCCAAATCCTTGCGCAGCCTAACCGATGTTTCACCGCGCAACACAGGGCGGCAACTATTATTTAGCTTTAACGCGCCATAGCCTTCCACATCAACATCGACTAAACCGCGAACCACTAACTGCCGAAATACTGAGCGCCATTGATTTTCAGGTACTTCCTTACCGATTCCAAAAGTACTTTGTTTATCATGAGCAAAGTTTTTGATGCGCTCATTATCCTTACCCAATAAAACATCGATTAAATAATTCACACCAAAGCGCTGTTCAGTACGATAAATACAAGACAAAGCCTGTTGCGCTGCAATCGTACCATCCCAAGTTTCTACGGGTTCTAAGCAAGTATCGCAATTACCACAGGGCTGTTCCTGGGTATCGCCAAAATAATTCAATAAGACTTCACGACGACAACTAACTTGCTCACATAAGCCGAGCATGGCATCTAATTTATGCAACTCGACACGCTTGTGTGTTTCATCGGTATCGGAGCCCTGCAACATTTGGCGCAAAGTGATGACATCTTGCAAGCCATAAGCCATCCAAGCATTAGCCGGCAGACCATCACGCCCTGCTCTACCCGTTTCTTGATAGTAGCCTTCGATACTTTTGGGTAAATCTAAATGCGCAACAAAACGGACATTAGGCTTATCAATACCCATCCCAAAAGCAACCGTCGCAACAATGATGACACTTTCATTCATTAAGAAGTGGTGCTGATTATTTTTGCGTATCTGATGAGACAACCCAGCATGATAAGGCAAGGCATCCAAGCCTTTGGATTGCAGCCATTCAGCCGTAGCTTCAACTTTTTTACGTGATAAACAGTAAACAATCCCCGCGTCGTTTTGATGCTCTGCTTGAATAAAACGGAATAACTGCTGACGTGCATTCTGCTTGAGAACAATACTGTATCGAATATTTGGCCGATCAAAGCCACTGACAAATAATTCAGCCTCTGCCAAGTTTAAGCGAGCGATAATCTCTTCGCGCGTACGCTGATCTGCGGTAGCGGTTAGCGCAATACGCGGGATATTTGGAAATCGCTCATGCAATAAAGACAGCTGCAAATAATCAGAACGAAAGTCATGCCCCCATTGCGACACACAATGCGCTTCATCGATAGCAAATAAACTAATATTTAAACGACTAAATAATTGTAAAGTACGCTCTGAGGTTAAGCGTTCTGGCGCAACGTATAATAAGTCTAATTCACCACGATGCAGCTGTTGTTCTATACTTTGTACTTGGTCATAGCTTAATGTGGAATTTAAAAAGGCCGCTTTTACACCTAATTGATGCAAAGCATTGACCTGATCTTCCATTAAAGCAATTAAAGGCGAAATAACAATACCTACGCCTTCGCGCATCATCGCGGGGATCTGATAACATAATGACTTACCGCCGCCTGTGGGCATTAACACCACAGCACTTTTGCCTTGCATTAACTGCTCAATAATCGCTGCTTGCTGGCCCCGAAAATTTTCATAGCCAAAAACAGCCTGCAAGACTTCTACTTCTGAGCTTCCTTTATAATCCGATTGCTGCACAATATTTATCTCTAGCCTTGAAACAGTTATATAATAGCGCCATTATAAATTAAGCATGCCCGCGTTTATCAGGATTTTTTAACATTTTGAATATAACAGCCACGAATCGCCTAAAACTCTTATTGGCGAACAAACAACAATCGCTCTTAAAAAATGGACTTAAAGGCATAGAAAAAGAAAATCTACGCCTAAGCGAGCAAGGTTTTATCGCGCAAACGCCTCATCCTGAAAAGCTTGGGGCTGCGCTGACGCACCCGCATATTACCACCGATTATTCTGAAGCTTTATTGGAATTCATTACTCCGCCGTTTGCCGATATTAATGAAACCTTAGGCTTTATGCAAAATATCCATCAATTTGTTTATGACAACCTAGATAATGAACATTTATTAGCTACCAGCATGCCTTGTGGTATTAGTGGCGATGAAAGTATTCCACTCGCTGAGTATGGCAACTCGAATATAGGCACGATGAAATACATTTACCGTAAAGGCTTATGGCATCGTTACGGTAGAACCATGCAAGCGATTGCTGGTATTCATTTTAATTATTCTGTTCCTGAAGCGCTATGGCCAGCATTACATAAGCTTGAAGATTCAAAACAGACGTTAGATGAATTCAAATCCTCGGGTTATTTTCATTTAATTCGCAATTTTCAGCGCCAAGGCTGGATCATACTATATTTATTCGGTGCTTCACCTGCTATCTGTAAAAATTTCTTCAAAAGCCGCCCTGAATTGATGGCGCAGTTTGCAGAATTTGATAACGGCACGCTCTACCACCCTTATGCGACCTCATTGCGCATGAGTGATATAGGCTATAAAAGCAATAATCAAGCTAACTTAAATATCGATTACAACTCACTCAACGGCTATGTTGATAGTTTGTCCCATGCGATCAATACACCTTACCCCGAGTATGAATCGATAGGCGTAAAAGTAGACGAAGAATATCAGCAATTGAACAGCAATATTCTGCAAATTGAAAATGAATTTTATAGCACGGTACGCCCGAAACAAATCATTGAGCCTTGTGAAAAACCAACCTTAGCGCTTAAGCGTCGAGGGGTTCGTTATGTAGAGATTCGCTCTCTGGATTTAGATTTATTTGATCCTATCGGGATTGATGCGAATCGTGCACGCTTTATTGAAGCCTTATTACTGAGCTGCTTATTACATGACAGTCCAGAAATGAATATTGCTGATTTTAAAACGCACAATGCCAATCAACTGACCGTTGCCCATAAAGGCCGTAAGCCAAATGTAGAACTCATAAAAGACGGCCAAGCAATTCGTTTACAGGATTGGGCTAATGGCATACTGGATAGCATGCAAGCAGTCTGCGACATCTTAGATGAAAACGAACCAGAGGATTATTACAATAAAGCCCTTATTGAGCAGCGCAAATTAATTGCCAATCCCGACCTAACGCCATCAGCACGAATTCTGGCTAAAATGCGTGAAGAAAAGAAACCTTTTGCTTACTTCGCAGAAGGTGTATCGCAACAGCATGCACAAAATTTTAGCGCTCAAAAACTGAATGCAACGGATACCGGTAAATTTATACAAATGGCACTCGATTCACATGCTAAACAACAAGAAATTGAAGCGAATGACACACTTTCATTTGATGATTTCTTAGCAAAATATTTCTCACAAAAATAAAAAGTATGTTGTGAGAGGGACTTTAGCCGCGATTTCATACAAGTCGCGGCTAAAGAGGCTGTGAAAGTATCTAGTCTCACAATGAGCTATAATCAAATTATAGCTCATTGAACTTCATGGTGAAAATTATGAAACATCGTCGCTACCAAAAAAGTCTGGACAGACAGGAAGAAA
>Ga0209184_1000611_pt1 | contig 34330 bp, 33 predicted proteins | sample EN8Hudsemesocosm_2_FD_184627 | JGI IMG/M metagenome (GOLD analysis project Ga0209184, IMG submission 184627) | Methane-oxidizing microbial communities from mesocosms in the Hudson Canyon - EN8C Hudson Canyon (SPAdes) (version 2) | ecosystem: Environmental > Aquatic > Marine > Cold seeps | place... | reverse complement strand
AGGAGAACAACAAAGTGAGCACTTCTTAACACTTAATCCTTTTCACCATGTTCCTGTCCTCGATGACAATGGCTTAGTGATTCGGGATTCAAATGCGATCATTACTTACTTGGCTAAAAAGTATGGTACTGAGTGGTATCCAAACGATGCCCAGTCCAGTGCCCGCATACAAGAATGGCTGGCTGTCTCAACCAAAGAGGTGTCTGAAGGGCCAGGGGCTGCACGCTTAGTGAATGTTTTTGGTGCGGGCTTAGATCACCAAGCTGCCATTGAAAAAAGTCATGAATTGCTAACCATTATCGAGCAGCACTTAAGTAGTCGAGAATGGATTGCCATTGACCGGGTATCAGTCGCCGATATTGCTTTATTCACTTACATCGCTCATGCCCCTGAAGGTGATGTGTCTTTGGAAAACTACCCAAATGTAAATGCGTGGCTTGCGCGTATTGAAGCCTTAGAGGGTTTTGTGGGAATGCCAAAAACTGCGGTTGGTTTAGCTGTATAGAACTTGCTTTTTTGATCTATCACACTTGACGTATGAATTTAAAAATGGAGGACTAAATATGTCTATTATTACAAGCGCACAAACTGTTTGGCCCAAGATTAAAACCATTGAAGCAAATATTTTAAATGTTGACTAAGGAGTAATTAAATTAGGCGAAACGTTCAATTCTAATGTGAACGTTTCGCCCTATTTACATATTTGTGCTTAAAATGAATCGGTACAAATAAAAAAGTACGAGGCGCGTAATTGTAATACGTAAATGAATTAATTTTGTTAAACAAACGTATTCATGCCTTCTGCAACATATTCACGCGCACGAGAAATACGTGATTTAACTGTACCAGATGGACTGCCTACAATGACGGCGATTTCCTCATACTTTAACCCATCCATTTCTCGCAACAGCCAAGCCGTTTTTAAGTCGGTAGGTAAATCACTCAGAATTTTATTTAAGTGCTTCTTTAAGCTGTTTGAATTTGCAGTGGAAACTGGGTCGTCATTTGAAACCTTGCTTTCGTACAAATCAGTCTGTTCGATGTCATTAATCGAAAGGTGTTTGAATTTGTGTTGCGCCTTTTTAATTTGATTTAAGGCGGTATTGGTCGCAATGCGATAAATCCATGAATAAAAGGTACTTTCATTTCTGAAACTACTTAGCCCCCGATAGGCTTTAATAAAGGTTTCTTGCACAACATCTGAAATCGTACTTCTATCGCGAATATAAGATGAAACCACTTTTGCTACACTCGATTGATATTTGATCACTAGTAAATCAAAAGCCTTATGATTCCCTCGCTTGGCATGATCAACTAGTAACTCAGCCGTTGAGCTCTCTCCAAAGTCTTTATGCATATGGCTGGGTACTTCTATTAAATGGGGTACTTTTTCATTTTTAGTCGCGCTGTGATCAACAACAGAACGCATCAAGGGGCTATTCATATACATCTCCATTAGCGAAAGAAAGTGAAGTTCAACAGAGAACTAGTCAATTACTATGCCAAGGCAAATAAAAACACAGTTATTACTTTTAATTCAATTACTTATACGCATATATGGAACAAATAAAATTATTATTTATCTTAAATAAATCACGAAATTTCACGCTTAACTCTCGATATCTCGTGAAAGAATAAATATCCTGAAGCTACAATAATGTGACAGTTGCTTTCTTTTTAAGTAATCATTTCAATTATTGGAATTTGAAGACTAAAATCAAAGTTCGTGTTTCTTTTACTTCAATCACAAATTCGATTTCATTGATTGAACTGAGTACACATACCTCAGAGGCGAAGAATGCTTTCAGAAGAAGAAGCCATAAAAGTAATTTTACAAGGGACTGTTAGTGATACCGGGCAAGCATTCTTTGATGCACTGGCCAAAACGATGTCGACCGCGCTTGGATATAGTCATACCTGGATCACTGAAATAGTGGACGCTCATAAGCTTCATACTCTGGCGCTTTTTGTTGAAGGTATGCATCAAGAAAATGTCACTTATGATATGCGAGGCACCCCTTGCGAAACGGTTATTGTAGATAAGGTCGTTGAGCATCATGCCGATGATGTGCAGGTTTGTTACCCACACGATAAACAACTATCCAAACTTAATGCACGCAGTTACTTTGGCGTACCGATGATTGGTAGCCAAGGCGATGTTGTGGGCCACCTTGCTTTATTAGGTAATAAACCTTCTTCAAATGAACCTAACGGACTTGCCGTACTTAAAACGTTTGCCAGCCGTGCAGGCGCAGAACTAGAACGCATTTACATAGAACGGCAACTAAAAGAACAACAGGAAGAAACCCAAACAATATTAGATACCGCAATGGACTGTATTATTACACTGGATACTGAGCTAAACATACTGACCGTCAATCAATCGGTATTGAACCAGTTTGAGGAGTCACAAGCATCGATTGAGAACCAGAATTTCGCCTCTTTTATGGATGAGGCCTCAACAAAACAACTGAACAATGCCTTAGAACTATTGCTATCAAATAAAAATGATGAGCATCGTATTTGGCTGCCAGATAGCCTTAAGCTTATTAAGCAGGCTGACAAACACATCATTGCCGATGCCACCGTGTCATTAATTGAAAAAGAACGCGGCCCCGTTATCGTACTTTCTTTTAGAAATGTGAATGACCGTATTGAAGGGCTTAAACGCATTGAGTCACTGGACCAGGAACGACTATATTTAAAAGCAGAACTAAAAAGAATATCCGAGAACAATCAAATCATTGGCGCTAGCCCTGCGATGTTAACGGTATTAGAAGAAATCGAACAAGTCGCTCAAACCGATGCCTCCGTTCTTATATGCGGCGAAACAGGCACAGGCAAAGAGCTCGTTGCGAACGCACTTCACCAAAGTAGTAAACGCAAAGACAAAGCCTACGTAAAGGTTAACTGCGGTGCATTACAAGCCAACTTGATTGAGAGTGAATTTTTTGGACACGAGAAGGGATCTTTCTCTGGCGCGACTAGCCGAAGAGTAGGACGCTTTCAGTTAGCGGACGGCGGCACAATTTTTCTGGATGAAGTAGGCGATATTCCAGCCGATTTACAGGTCAAATTGTTACGTGTATTACAAGAAGGCGAATTTGAATCGGTTGGTAGCTCAACCACTCAGAAGGTGAATGTACGGGTCATTGCTGCGACACATAAAGATTTACTTCAAGCCGTCCAGGATGGCGAGTTCAGGGAAGACCTCTATTATCGATTAAATGTTTTTCCTATTATGGTGCCAGCACTACGTGAAAGAGGCGATGACATAACCGCTATCGCTCAAACGTTTAAGGATCATTTTTGTCAACAAATCGGGCGCACTATTGATGACTTTAGCCCTCTACAAATTCAACAATTAAAAAGTCACTATTGGCCGGGTAACATACGAGAGCTTCGAAATGTGATTGAACGAGCGGTTATTACGTCAAAACATGGCACTCTTAATTTAGCTCGTGCACTCCCCTCAACAAACATTGAAAAAAATGAAGATAACAACACCCACTCATTGCTGAATACACCACCGAAAGCTGAACAAGCTTCAAGGTCTGAAGCGACTGCTTTTAAAGATATTGGTGTTACAAATACTGGTACTGCAAACACCGTCATATTAAATGAAACCCAGCTTAAGGCGATTGAAAAAAGCAATATTATCCGCGCGATAGCCCAATGCAACGGTAAGATTTCAGGCGAAAAAGGTGCCGCAAAATTATTAGGCCTTAAACCTTCAACCCTAAGTTCAAGAATGAAGACTTACGAAATCGATTACGACAACTCGTGAAGACTCACGAGATCTCGTGTTTAAACTCGAAAAAAAACAAGCCACAGGCTATAGAAACTGCTAAGTTATTGTAATTATTAACTAAAATAACTTGGCACTAATTCTGCTTTTACCCTGCTATCTACATAGAGGTATTATCATGGAATTAGAACTCGTTAATAATTTTATTACTGTACTATCATCACTTTTTGTTTTTGTCATCGGCATAGCCCTACTCGCTTTGCTGGTTATATACATATTGGATGTTACCCAAACCAAACAAGCCATCAGGCGCAACTTCCCCGTGATAGGAAGGTTTCGTTATTGGTTTGAGCATATGGGAGAGTTTTTTCGACAGTACTTCTTTGCAGGCGACAGAGAAGAACGGCCATTCAATCGAGCCGAACGCTCATGGGTGTATCGTGCTTCAAAAGGTGTCGATAGTACCGTTGCATTTGGATCTACCCGCGACTTAAGCCCTATTGGCAGCGTACTATTTGTAAACTGCCCCTACCCAACCTTAGCCGAAGACGCCAAGCCTGTTCCCCCCATTGTAGTGGGACCTAATTGTAAAACCCCCTATTCCACCACGTCCGTTTTTAATATTTCAGGAATGAGTTACGGCGCTATTTCAAAGCCGGCCGTTTTAGCCTTATCGAATGGTGCAAGAATGGCAGGTGTCTGGATGAATACTGGCGAAGGTGGTCTGTCTCCTCATCACATAAAAGGCGGCGCTGATATCGTTTTCCAAATCGGCACAGCAAAGTATGGAGTACGGGACGAAAATGGCCAGCTATCAACAGACAGACTAAAAGAAATGGCGGCCCATGAACAGGTCAAAATGTTCGAAATTAAACTTTCACAAGGCGCTAAACCCGGCAAAGGTGGCATATTACCGGGGCTCAAAGTGACACCAGAGATATCTGAAATTCGTCTTATCAATCTGGGTGAAGACTCGATCAGCCCCAACCGGCACCCTGAAATAGATAACGAAGCCGATCTGTTAAACATGATTAAAAAAGTCCGCGATGCAACTGGCAAACCTGTTGGTTTTAAATCTGTCATTGGTGCTTACGGCTGGCTTGAAAGACTGTGTGAAGAGATACAGAAACGAGGTATTGATAGTGCCCCTGACTTTATCACCATTGATAGTGCCGATGGTGGCACTGGTGCAGCCCCACAAAGCCTGATTGATTATATGGGCTTGCCGATAAAAGAGAGCTTGCCTTTGGTCGTCAACATTCTTAACCGTTACGGTTTGAAAGAGCGAATTAAAATTATAGCCAGTGGCAAACTCATCACTCCTGCCGAAGCGGCTTGGGCGCTTTGTGTGGGCGCTGATTTTATCGTTTCGGCCAGAGGGTTTATGTTTGCATTAGGCTGTATTCAAGCACTGCAATGTAATAAAAACACCTGCCCTACCGGTATCACCACTCACAATAAGCGCCTGCAAAAAGGTTTAGACCCTAAAGATAAAGCCGAGCGCGTCAAACGTTTCGCTGAACAAATGCACTACGACCTGAATGTCATTGCACACTCATGCGGTGTACCCGAACCAAGAAGACTAAAACGCTACCACTGCCGTATGGTGACTGAAAACGGTCGATCAGTACCCTTGGATGAGCTATACCCTGAAGAAACATCACCCATCGCAACGAATTGTTAAACCCACCATTGATAGGAGAAAGAACATGAAAGCTGCTGAATTATTTGTAAAATCATTAGAAGCCGAAGGCATTGAGTATATCTTTGGTGTGCCCGGTGAAGAAAATGCCGACTTCATGATGGCCTTGCAACAGTCTGACAAAATCAAATTCATACTCACGCGCCATGAACAAGGGGCCGCTTTTATGGCTGAAATATATGGCCGTTTGACAGGGCAACCCGCGGGTTGTCTTGGAACGTTAGGCCCCGGTGCCACAAACTTAATTACGGGCGTAGCCGATGCCAATATGGATCGGGCACCCATGTTAGTGTTAACCGGTCAGGGGGCCACGCATCGCTTACATAAAGAATCCCACCAAATTATGGATGTGGTTCAAATGTTCCGGCCCGTGACCAAGTGGGCAACCACTATATACAACGGCGAAACCATACCTGAAATTGTTCGCAAAGCAGTTCGCATTGCTCGCACCGAAAAGCCCGGTGCAGTTCACCTTGAACTGCCAGAAGACGTTGCCAAGCAAGAATGCCAAGCCTGCCCTTTAACCCCTAAACGCTATCGTCGTCCGGTCGCCGATGACACCATCATTGACCAGGCTTTCAATTGCCTTAGCAGTGCTAAAAAACCCGTTATCATCGCAGGCAATGGCGCTATTCGAAAGCGCGCATCCAAGCAGCTTAAGCATTTTTGCGAACAAACAGGCATTGGCGTACTCACCACGTTTATGGCGAAAGGCGCGGTCGATATGGATGCAGAGTATTGTTTGTATACCATCGGACTAGGGAGCAAAGACATTCCAACTTTGGCGATTGATGAAGCTGACCTAGTCATTACCATTGGGGTTGATATGGTGGAATACCACCCTCGTTTATGGAACCCTAAACGCGATAAACGAATTATTCACCTCGACTTTCTACCAGCAGAAATTGATGAATATTATGACCCGACTTCTGAAGTCGTCGGAGATCTTGCACATACACTATGGATGCTCAATCAACGTTTAGAACAAGCAGAACCACTCGTATTTGATCTGGCGTCTCAAAAAGAGCTGCGCCATAAAATGAGCTTAGAGCTCAGTGAACACTCAAATGACGATACAAAAAACATCATCAAACCCCAAAAAATACTTGCAGATACACGAGCCGTTATGAATCCTGAAGACATATTACTGTCAGATGTCGGGGCGCATAAAATGTGGATTGCCAGACACTACCAATGCAATGAACCCAACACCTGTTTAATTCCTAATGGCTTTTGTTCTATGGGCTTTGCATTACCCGGTGCGATTGCTGCCAGCCTTGTTTACCCCGACAGAAATATTCTGGGTATTGCCGGAGACGCTGGTTTTTTAATGAATGTCCAAGAAATGGAAACCGCAAGACGACTTAACGTAAATTGTACGATGCTCGTTTGGGAGGATCATGAATACGGCCTGATTGCTTGGAAACAACAAGCCGAGTTTGGCTCGCATACAGACCTGGCTTTTGGTAACCCTAACTGGTTGCAACTTGCTGAAAGTTTTGGATGGAACGGCCATCGCGTTGAAAACAGTGTAGATTTCTCTGAGGTGCTGCAAAAAGCATTAACTGAAAAAGGCCCAAGCCTGATTGTTGTGCCAATCGATTACAGAGAAAACATGTTATTAACTGAACGTTTAGGAGAACTCACCCAGCCAGGACTAGCGGGTGGATAGCTGCAAAGCTTCGTTGTTGTTACTTACAAAATAATTAATTGGATTCCTACAGGTAAATAATATGAGCTCCTCACTATTAAAAGTAAATTCGCCCTACAATCAAGACGATTTGGGTTCTATCGCTAAGATGGACTGGCCTACCGTATCAGAAAAATTAGACTATGCTCTCGCGGCATTCCAAAACCGTCAACAGTGGATTCCGGTTCATGAGCGGGTCGGTATTTTAGAACGAACAACCAGACTGATGATGAAGCACCACGCGAAACTTGCCCTGCAAATTGCAAAAGAAGGTGGAAAGCCTTTAAAGGATGCGCTTGTTGAAACCACGCGGGCGATTGACGGCGTGAGACTGGCCATTGAGACCATTCGTACCGAAGCGGGCCATGTCGTTCCGGTGAATGGCACTATGGCGGCAGCAAACAAAATGGCGATGACACAGTTAGAACCCATTGGGGTCGTGGTCGCGGTCAGCGCGTTTAATCACCCCCTTAATCTGATTGTGCATCAGGTTGCTTCTGCCGTGGCAGCAGGTTGCCCAGTGTTAGTCAAACCAGCTAACGATACCCCCCTGTCATGCCAAAACTTTGTTGACTTGTTAATGGAAGCTGGCTTGCCTGAAGCTTGGTGTCAGTGTACGGTTACACAAGATAGAGCTGTAGCAGAAGCGTTAGTCACCGACCCCAGAGTCTCCTTCTTTAGCTTCATTGGAAGCCCCGGAGTTGGCTGGGGATTACGATCAAAACTCGCCCCGGGAACCCGTTGTTCACTCGAACATGGCGGTGCCGCACCGGTTATTTTAAACGACTCATCTAACCTGCAAACAACGGTTGAAGCCATCACCAAAGGTGGGTTTTATCATGCAGGGCAAGTTTGTGTTTCGGTACAACGAGTTTACGTACATGAAGCGATTGCCAATGATTTTCTTGATGTATTTAAAGAAAGAGCCGGCCAACTGAAAGTGGGCGACCCGACATTAATAGAAACGGATGTGGGGCCGCTTATTCGCAAAGCGGAAGTTGAGAGAGTCGACAGCTGGGTAAAAGAAGCCATCGAACAAGGGGCAGACCTGATTTGTGGCGGCTCAACTATCGGTGAACAATGCTACGAGCCGACCATCCTATTGAACCCCAGTGCTGAATCATCGGTTTCACAAAAAGAAATTTTTGGCCCTGTAGTCTGTGTATATACCTACAACTCAATTGACGACGCCATAAAACGGGCTAACTCTTTGCCCTTTGCTTTTCAAGCGGCTGTATTTACCACCAAACTCGAAACAGCGATGCATTGCTACAAACACCTGAACGCCTCAGCCGTCATGGTGAATGATCATTCTGCTTTTCGTGTCGATAACATGCCCTTTGCAGGATTGAAACAATCAGGATTGGGGGTAGGCGGCATTCAACACACGATTCGTGACATGCAAATTGAAAAGATGCTGGTGCTGTCAATGTAGGTCTAACGAATGAATATCACTCTCATAACGTGCACGGTAAGTTCGCTTACAATTAGGTCAGGATATTAGCTCATGATTTGGGTCGTGCTACTAACATTAGCGTTTATTCTGGGCTTCGTCGCCAACCGTACCACACTGTGTGCGGTTAAGGCGGTGGATGAAATCCTATTCCAGCATCAAGCTAAAGTACTCACCAGTTTTGGTAAAATCATTTTATGGGCTTTTGGTAGTACCCTCATTCTGGAATGGGTATTCGGTATAACCCCTATTGAAACTTCAAAATACAGTCTGAATCTACAATCCCTTTTAGGCGGGTTGATACTTGGTATTGGCGCGGTACTCAATGGTGGCTGTGCGTTGCATACATTAATTCGTTTAGGCCGTGGAGATCTTGGGATGTTAATTTCACTCGCCGGTATTTCAGCCAGTATATTCGTGTTCAAAAGCATACAGTTAACTATTCCAACTATTAGCATCTCCCATGTTACTTCACCGTTTAGTATCGATGCACAGTACAAACTGATTTTATCGATTACGGCACTTATATGGATAGCAGTTGAGTTATTTCGCTTACTTCAGCATTTTAAACAATCAAAGTGGCGAACACACATACTGGCAGATTGTTATCAATTATCCACGGCATCCGCCATTCTTGGTATCTGCAATGGTGTTTTGTTTTCCTTGGTTGGCACCTGGACCTACACCCACACTTTATTAAACAGTGTCACAACATTAGCCTCACCACAAAGTGGTCAAGAAAATACCGTTTCCTTAATGCTATGGGGGTTAACACTTACACTCGTAGCGGGGATTGCTGTTTCGTCTTTCATTAAAGGTAAGCTATCTATCCTCTTTAAACCGCAAAGAAAATGGCTAGGATATTTTATCGGAGGAATGCTCATGGGATTAGGCGCCTTGCTGATACCTGGCGGAAATGACGTACTACTTTTAAGTGCTATTCCCAGCGGCTCACCGCATGCAATACCCGCGTATTTATGCATGCTAATTGGCATTGGTATATCACTTTTACTTAAAGATGTATTCAGTAAATAACTCACATTTATAGGCGTGTGAAGTTCGCAGTTAGTTGCCACTCAACTACCTAGCGTATTTCAGGATATTTAAGTCAATTTGAAATTTATTATAAATAGTGAAAATGAGCATTATCGGCCCTTTTTGGCTTGTCTTACTAGTCCACATTCTAGTCAGTGGTTTGATGACTGATGTAATAAAACGCAACTATAGATATCTTTACAGTTGCTTGTACTGCTAGCTTGACAAATAAGGCATGTTGAAAAGAGGAGAACCTAGGGTTTATTCTTTTGATTGCTCGATAAATAATGTTGTACGAGCTGTTGATAATATCCATTTTCCTTTAGATGATTTATTTTATCAGCAAAAAGTTTTGCAATTTTGTTGGTGCCAGCTTTTCGGGAGAAGGCAAGATATACGTCTGACTGATTGATTGGCTCGGCTTCAAATTCGATTTTTTGGAGTTTATTACTACCTCTAAATAAATAGAGTAGCTCTAACTTATTGACCAGTCCGAAATTTAGCCTTTCTAAAAGTACCATATCCAAAACCTGACTATATTTTTTTAAATAGTGTCTGGTAAATAAATTTGAAGAGTCAAATTGTTCGCCATAAGAAAACCCTCTCTGCACTCCGACAGATGAGTCTTTGAGACTATTTAGGTCGCCAGAAAAAGAGAACTTATAGTTTTCTTTGAGTCTGAATAGAAGCTGATTAGTTGTTGAAAGTACATTACCAGGTAAAAAGAGTGCGAATTTATTTCGCTCGGGATTTTTTGACATAAAAGTCAATGCCGCAAGTTTACCCTGTTTTAGTAGGATTAACCCTCTGGACCAAGGAATATTTATGATGGAAATTTCGACACCTAAGTTGTTGGCAGCTTTTGTGATCAGGTCAATATGGATCCCTTTAAAAGTTTTACCTTCCATCCACTCATAAGGAGGGTATTGGCCATCCCCTCTGCCAATTAATAAAGGTTCAGCTCTCAAAGAGAGAGTGAAAAGTAATAATGAAACAAAAGCACCCACAAAACGTAATATTACCATCTACGGTCTCCGCTGTTTTGACATTAGTTTTTAGTTTCGGACGTACAAAATGACGCTGTCAGCGAAAAAATATGATCCTTAATCTTTGTTTCTTCTAACTACAAGATAGTAGAACTCTTGACTAAATGACAGTCACAGTTGTTGCTTCAGCGGTCTGAACAATAATTAATAAAGCAAGCATAGCTAATAAAACGAATTGGCTTAAACGTCTGCAAAGTAGCCCTTAGAACTTGCAGATTTCAGGATGAATCAGCCAATTTGAACATTCAGTGAACTAACGAAAATGAGCCATCCTGTGTGAAAACTCCAACAGCTGCAACTAGCCTTCATTTTGGTCAATATAAAGAGCTTTAGCTTAAAATCTAAGTAGGTTTTGACAGGAAAAAATAAAGATTTCACGCAGCGCAAGGTTTTGATTTTGGTAGTTAGAGTTTTCACACAGGCTGGAGCAAAAGCGTGCATTATAATGTGCAAGTTTCTTATCTGAAGTCCGCGATTAAGGTAGATCAGTTTTCAATCGAGTCTGACCCCAGTGTTTCAACCCCAGTGTTTCACCCCAGTGTTTTTTAGTTTTCCAGTGTTTTTTAAATATTCCGATATATACAGCGAGGCCTTCCTGTTTGAGTTGTATATATCGGTTACCTCTTATATGTCAGCTAATTGACGAAGCTTCGTTACCTGATCGAAGCCAATGCCCCAGTTATCGGTATTCACCTCATCAATAACAACAAAGGTCGTTGCCGGATTTTTATTGAGCACATCAACTACCAATTGCGTGGCACCTTTTATAAGTGCTTGTTTCTGCTCATTTGTGACGTTTTCATCTGTTACTTTAATATTAATGTATGGCATATTTTTTCTCCTGACTATGAGGGGGGCTTAGCTTGCTATTGCCAAGCTAGGCTATTTTTTTAGTTAAACTTAATATTACTTGTTCAAAATACTCAATAGAATTTGAGCCGTTTACCAAGGTACGTTCATTAAAAATAAACGCGGGCAGACTAGATATCTTGAACTGTTGAACACGTTTCTTTTTAAGTAACAGTTGTTGACTGATCTCATCCGATACCAATGCATGCTCTGCCAGAGACCTATCCAGACCCAATTGTTCAACTAGATCCAACAGCTTTTGAATATTGCTAATATCAATGCCGCGTTTAAAATACGCATCAATCAGCAGATCATTCATGGCTTGTTGCCTGTTATAATCTTCGCACCAATGTATCAAGCAGTGCGCCTTTTTAGTGTTGTAGTAATGGGTGCGTTTTGAGAAATCAATGCAAACACCTGCTTGCTCAGCCACCGTTAATAAATGTGCACGATAGTCTTGCAATTGAGAGTTACTCCATTGGTTTCGCCGCCCAAGGTGCTCTTCTATACTTTCTCCCTTTGGCCCCATGCCAGGGTTAAGTTCTGAGGGCAAAAAATAGATATCTGCCTCTATAGCCAAATTTTTGAGTGCCTGCTTTAAGTTGGCATATCCAATTGGACACCAAGAACAGACCACGTCGTGGATCATTTCTATTTTGAGTGTTTTCATGAATGATCTTCCTGTAAATCAGTGTACATTTTGTTGACGATTAACCAGCGCCCGTTTTCTTTCAAAAGGCCCAAGAAATCGAGGTAGAAGTGATCAAACAATGGGCATTCTAGCTTCACCATGGCTTGATCTTTTATGATTTCAATGGAGAGCAGTTTAAAGTTATAAGACCTCCCTTCCTGATCGGGTACTGACCGAATGGCAACAGCGCCAAGCCATTCCTCAAGACTACGTCGTAAGCCAGGCGCTTTCAGAAACGCATCAGGGTGAAAAATAGCCCTCAACTTCGCTACATCACCGCAATGTAAACCATCACAATAATCAGATATTAGCGCCATCACTAACTTGAATTCATTTGCGCCTAAATCGCCGGTAGATGCTATGTTTTCCATTAATATTTTCCTCTAACCATTGTTCGTCTCGAGCAATGGTTGAAATACATTGTGAGTCGGTGTATTAAGCTGCTGAGTGATATTCTTCTGCCGCGAGCGCACGTTGAAAACTGGGCATTAACATAACGGCATCAACCATTTTCTGGGTCTTAGCCCCTAGTTCAATATCAACTGGAAAACTTGCTCCCCAGCGTGAATAAACTGTTAGTAAAATGTCTGCAGCTGAAGGTTGATCGCCGCCAAAAAACTTCTGTTTTTCTAATTGTTGCTCCACCACCTGCCATAGACTGTCTATAGCTTGAGCCGCTACCTCAAAGGCTGATTGCTTGATTTTCTCATCGCTAAGGTTTTGGGCAATAAAAAACAAACGACCATATGCAGGATGCATGGTTGCATTAGCAAACATCATGTCTTGGATTGTTTGTTCACGAGCCGTTCCTGTAACAGGCAGCATGGTATTTTGATGTTTATCGAGTAGATATAACAATATGGCAACTCCTTCCCTGAGCGTTCTGTTGTTATCAACGAGAACAGGAACACTTCCGACAGGATTAATGGCGGTAAAGTTCTCCACCTTTTGCTTGTCAATAATTTCAACTTCTTGATTTAGTTCATGGAGTACCACTTGAGTAGCTAGGGAACAAGCGTTTGGAAGGTAATATAGTGTGTACATGCTGTTAAGCCTCATTAAATGAATGGATGTATTACATGCTGACCGTCTTAAATTTTCCTAATAACGACAAAACAAAGTTTATAATTTTCATTTACCAGCATATATATCTATAATAAGAACCAACTGTTTCCTGTACGGAAACAATATGAATTTTGATTACTTGCCTGCCCTTGGATTAAAACTGTTTATGGATAGCCAGCATGGATAAACTTAGAGCAATTCAACTGTTTGTGCGCTTGGCTGATCTGGGGAGCTTTACGCGTGTAGCGGAGCAAACCAATGCCTCCAAGTCGATGATCAGCAAAGAGATTAGCCGTCTTGAAGAGGCATTAGGTGCGCGTTTATTGCACCGTTCAACACGTAATGTCCAGCTGACCCATGTAGGTGAGGGCTATTTGCAACGCGCACGGGAGATATTGGAAAAGCTGGATGACGCAGATAATTTTGTACAGGATCTTCAGCAGCACCCTCGTGGTAAATTAAAGATCAATGCACCAATGGCGCTTGGTATCACCGACTTATCGACATTATTTGCCGATTTTATGAAGGCTTATCCTGATATTGAGCTAGACATTCACTTGGGGGATGAAAGCGTTGACTTGGTCGAACAGGGTTTTGATTTAGGCTTCCGAGCATCCAGTCGCCCCATCGATTCTAGTTATGTCGGCCGTCCCCTGACTCGTTTCCAGTACCGCTTGTGTGTCGGACCAGAATATTTGAATAACCACCCCGCGATTAACTTGCCGCAAGATCTAAAAGGACACAATTGTTTTGTATACAGTTATTTCCAAGGGAAAAATATTTGGCCCATTGAGGATGGTGTCGCTGTTCAAGGTACATTGCGAGTTAACAATACGATGTTTATGATGGAGGCAATTAAGCGAGGTCAAGGTATCGGTTTTATTCCAGACTTTGTTTGCCGAGAGGCGCTAGAAAAAGGTGAAGTAGTTGAGATATTGGCAAACTCGAGAAAACCTAATCTCACGCTTTACGCCCTATACCCTGCCCGACATTTTGTGCCGTCCAAACTTGTCCAATGTATAGAGTATCTTGAGAAGTGGTTTGCCAACAAATAGCGACAAAAACGTCTAACTGATTAGCCTTCTGTAAATATGATAATGGAGCTTATTAAAGACAACTATTCAACTATTCCATCAATCAGAACATCAACAATTGCTATCTGTCTTTTTATACCCGTAACTTCATCGTATCCCTCTTTTAAATTTTCATCTAAACGAAGCAATACATAACCATGAATTAATGACCAAAGTGCAATAGCCTGAGATTCAACATCTACCTGTTTTTTTTGGGCGTGTTCGCTTAGTATTGAAGTGAGTTGAGCATAAATATCATCCATAGCCGCACCTAGCTCACCACGTTGATGATCGGCATATTCTCTTCGCCAAAGGAGTTTATAACGGTTTGGATATTTCAGACCAAATTCTAATATCGTATTGCTAAAAGAATGAATCGCTAATCTGAGATTAAGTGTTTCTTTCGGTATCTCTTTTTCAACTTTTGAAGCTAAATGACGAAAAGACTCTGCGGCTAAGGCTGTTAATAAAGCTTGTTTATTTTTAAAATGATTCGCAGGGGCAGAATGCGCCACTTCAAGCTGTCGTGCAATTTTTCTAATACCCACAGCATCAATACCTTCATCATCTAATAACCCAAAAGCTGTTTGAAGAATTTGTTCTCGCAAATTTCCATGATGATAATTTGATGTTTTAATCATATTGACACCGTCCATATACTTTGTTTAAATTGACAGCGTCAATATATGGTTATTTATCAACAAATGAAAGCTTAAATTTCAATTTATAAGGTGCTCACAATGAATAATGACTTAATTTTTCTACCCGTTTTAGCTCATATTCTCCTCGTTTTTATGCTGTATATCTATTTAGGTCGCGTTAAAACTAGGGCGGTAAAAGAGGGTAATGTTGATAGACAGAAAGCGTCCTTAAATCCGAAGGCATGGCCTGAGTATGTCGTGAAAGTTTCAAATAACTTGGCTAATCAGTTTGAGTCCCCCATTCTCTTTTATATGCTTAGTGTTATTTATTACCTTACGAATCATGTGAATAGTATTTTGGTCATAATCATGGGGATATACGTGTTAACTCGTTACTTACATGCCTATATTCACGTGACATCTAATTACGTGCCTTATCGTTATAAGTTTTTCCTTATTGGTGTGCTTATTTTATTAGTCTTAACGTTATGGTTAATACTTAAATTCATTGGTCTGTGATTGATTTAAATATTTTTTCCTCATTCAATTTAATCGAGGTCGTTACTTATGTTCCCTAAATTAATTATTACTTTTGGCGTGATACTTTACGCTATTGTCGTACCTATCTTGGAAATTAACGCTACGCATGTATTTAATTTAGATTGGACGCCCCATGTGCGTATTCATGAGGTTTGGCAATTACTTACAAATTCAAGTTTAGGCATTTTATGTTTGTGGCTTACTTGGAACCAAGGAAAATTAATATTGAGTGCAGTCGTTAGTCTAATGATTACTGGTGGCTTCTTGGTCGCATTTACTTTGCAAGATACATATGGCGGTTCGATGCAGCATTTGGATGGTAGTGAAAAAACCTTATTTGGATTTAATCTTGGCGTGGTTGGATTCGGCTTGGTCGCTACTTTACTTAGCGTGGTTCTTTTTCTAGAGTGTCGAAAAGGTAACACTTCATTGCTCTGAATCAGCTGCATATCATAACCCAAGGAGTGATCGCTTTAACTCCTTTGGATGCGCTTTTAGTGCTTGGCCAGATTATACTTAAGCTGAAAATGACTAGCCAAGGCTCATGAGAAAAACCCCTCGCTTTTTGAATGAGTGTGTTGCACACGCCCCATTGAAATCACAGTTAAAAGCCTGCGTTTTACTATTCAGAAAATGTGCACCTCTGGATGGTATTTCGAAGTTCAAAAAATATTGATACCTCTCGATACTAGCGAGCTGTAATCATGGAATAACTCCGTTCTACGTACAGTTTCATGAATAACCCAATTCTCTCGGAAATGCCAGCATCCAATTATACTTAATAGATCCTCGCCTATCACTCCTTGTTCTCCTGTTTTGTTTAGTCAGAAATAGGTTCATAGAAGGTCAAAATTCGATGAAAAGACTGGAGTTAGTGGAACAGCTTTGGGTGAATATCAATATTAGATGTGCATTTTAAGGAGTTTATTAGGTCAAAGTGAGTGTGATATAAATCACACTTTAAAGTTTGTTAATCTGTAAGGCTCTCCAATTTATTGACTTTGATCAAACAAAAGACACAATATTTAATCAGTTTTGGTACCGCTATTTGAACCAAATAAAAATAATAAGACTTCGGCAAGGCCTTAGCGTATAGGGATAATATATGAAACTGTTCAGTACCGTAGCTATACGATCAAATCTCGCTCACCCTTCGAAGGCACTAATTGATCAAAATCTTCTAATTAGCAGATACTGGACAAGCTCCTTTCTTTCGATATTCGTAGTTGCGCTCACAGCTTGTAGCGGTGGAGGGGGCGGTTCACCAACGAATACTACTCCTGGGGATACAACCGCCCCTACAGCAATCATGGCTCCTGCCAATGTAGCGTCTAGTGTGGATACGGCTGTCGCTATTACTGCAAACTTTAGTGAGGATATGTTTGCAAGCACTATTGATAATATTAATTTTACGCTAAGCGACGCAGATGGAGACATTGAAGCCACTGTCAGCTTTGATGCCATTAACAACATTGCCGAATTAACGCCGAGTATAAAATTGGATTTGCTGGAAACTTACACTAGCCAGTTGAACGCAAATATCACCGATTTAAGTGGCAATCCTTTAGCAATCACGAGTACTCAGTTTACCACTCGTGATGGTACGTGGAACGGGCCTGCTTATTTAATTGATGGTGCCGGTAACGGGGATGCTGATGCACCCCAAGTCGTGGTTGACCATAGAGGGGGAGTCTTTGCTATATTTGCAAAGTTCGATGGCGTAAATACTAGCATTTACGTAAGCCGTTACAATGTCGATGGCGGTTGGATAGCTACCGATTTGATTGAAACCGAAAACGCAGGGAACGCAGCAAATCCTCAAATCGCGGTTGATCCAAACGGTAACGCCATTGCAGTTTGGGACCAGTTCGACGGTGTGCGTGAAAACATCTGGGCCAATCGTTTTACCAACGGCAGTTGGGGCACCGCCAAAATAATTGATGGCTTAGGTGGAAGTGCTATCGAGCCGAAAATCGCGGTTAATTCTAACGGCGACGCTATTGCGGTGTGGGACCAGTTCGATGGTACGCGTAATCACATCTTCTACAACCGTTTTACTGACGGCAGTTGGGGCGGCTATGGGTCGATTCAAACGTCTTTTTCGGGGGAATCATCCAAACCACAGGTCACGATTGATCTGAACGGTAATGCCAACGTAGTTTGGTTCGATCGCAGCAGCTCAAACATAACAAGCATCTGGGCCAATCGTTTGACTAACGGCAGTTGGGCGACCGCCGAAATGATTGAAACGGCACCTATTGATGCAGAGAATCTCCAAATTGCAGCTGACCCGAAAGGCAACGTCATCGCGGTGTGGGACCAGTCCGATGGTACCCGCACTAACATATGGGCAAACCGGTATCATTTTCTCAATGGCTGGGGCACAGCCGAGTTGATAGAAACCAATGATACTGGAAGGGCTATTCAACCCCAAATTGCGATGAGTAGCACGAATAATTTCACGGTAGTTTGGGTACATAATGACGGTTTACATGATAAGGTCGGTACCAACCGGTTTACTCCCAATGGTTGGGGAATAGCAGAGCTAATTGAGACGGTGAATGCTTCCTCGAATCCCCAAATCGCAGTTGACCCGAACGGCAATGCCATTGCAGTGTGGCACCAGATCGGTGGTACAGCAGATGATTGCTGGTTCAGTCGGTACTCAAACAATAGCTGGAGCACCGCTGAATTAATTGAGACCTCTCCTGGTAATGTTGACGCCCCCCAAATCTCAGTTGGCCTGAACGGCCATGCCACTGCAGTGTGGCGCCAGACAAACGGTGGCCGAGAAGCAATCCTCGCTCGCCACTTTAATTGATAATCAGCAGGCGTTATTTAAAGGGTACGTCTGGTTTTGAATAATTTAGGTTACACTTAAAAGTGGTCTTGGCACTTATTCGGTATTGTTTTCTCATTTCAAAGAGATCTACCCAACTCAGATAAGTTTGGTGGCGTTAGAGTTCCGTGTTACCCACAATTAGTAGACACTATTTTATCGGTGGAGAAGTATCCACAAAGCTTCTCCTCCATAAATTTTATTCAGTTCAAAATAATTCATTAAGCCAGTTTTAACGCTGGGTTTGCTTCGATTTTTAGCGCAAAATCAATTATACAATTGGCCTTAAACTTCAATTATTTTTGTGATAATACGGGCACCACTTCTTTACTAACCATATCTTCCCACCAGTGTATTTTACTCGTCAGCATACTTTGACTGTCAATAGCGTTAAAGGTGAATGGTTTCCCTATGACAGGAGCTAACAACGATATACCTTGTTTATCAGCTATTTGGCTAACTTTATTGAGAGGTTCATACCAAGAGTGAAATGCCATATCAAAAGTACTATTGTGAACAGGCATGAGAACATCACCCTTGAGATCTTGATGAGCTTGGATGGTTTCTTCTGGCGTTAAATGCTCTTTAGACCAACACTTATCATAAGAACCGTTTTCCATAATTGTAAGATCAAAAGGGCCGAATTTATCGCCAATTTTCTCATATATGTCTGAATACCCCCCATCACCACTGAAAAATATTCGCTGCTCTTTACTTATGATAACCCATGAACTCCACAAGGCCTCGTTTTGATCAATCAATATGCGACCTGAAATATGGTTTGCCGGTGTAGCGATCAATGTTAGGTCACCAACAGATTTGTTTTCCCACCAGTCTAACTCCGTAATTTTTCTTGGTTCTACGCCCCAATCTATTAGATCATGCCCATTACCAATAGGAACAATAAAATGTTGTACTTTTGGATGTAGTACTCTGATAGTTCTCTCATCTAAATGGTCATAATGATTATGAGATATAAGTACACCACGAATATCAGGTAGTTCTGAAATAGATAAAGGAACATCATGAAAGCGCTCAATACCCATAAAATATACGGGGCCGAGTCGATCAGAAAACACGGGGTCTGTTAGCCAAAAATCACCATCTATTTTAAGTAGCACAGTAGAGTGACCAAACCTAATAACGCTTATCTGATCATTCGGTAATTCTTCTAACTCTTTGATAGTTAGTTTATGTACAGGTATAGGTTTAGATGGAACTTGATCGTATTGCGTTTGGAAAATATAACGTTGAGATATATTTACTGCGTCACCCCAATCCGGAAGCTCCACAGCCTCCCTGTTGTGAACTCGCCCTATTTTATATTGGCGTGCATATTCATCTTCTGATTTAGTAAGGGTAGTTACTGACATCTGCGCACAGCCCACAATTATAAGAAAAAGTAATAATCCCTTTAGTATTTTCATGTTTAGTTCTTTTTGTTTGTGCTAATTTTCTGGATCTGGAGTGTAGGTGTAAATTGGAAGTTTATCTGATTCTAAAATAATGTATGAGATAGAGTACTTAAAGCAAGCATGATTTATTATATAGAGTTAGTAAGGCCTATTTAAATTCTCTAGAGCCAGTTGCTTCAACCTTCAACGGTTCCAAATGGGCTCAAGCATGTAGTGGACATTGAAATAATTAGATCTGTCACTAATTACACTTAAATAAGAGCTATAAGTGTAAACAATTATAAAATACATCCTCTGTATGATGACTCAGACCACACAACATGTATTATCAAGTAGTTTCTGATCAGTTTTTCTTATCTCGATCAAGTTCGATGAAATGGCAAACCTAACGAAAGTTAGGGACGCAAAGCTCCAGGTCTAAGGTGAAAACTATGATGGCTGAGTTTCCAAGCAACCAATGCAGGTCTCGAAAAATGAAAACATTCAAAAGCATTCTCTCACCTTTTTTAAATCCGAATATTCTTTTGTTATTTACAACGCTGTCTGATCAAAAGCGTTTTAAGTGAGCAATTTAGGATGCCCAACCTAGACGAATCAACACTATATAAAGCGTACAATGAAAAGCGTTTCTTATTAGTGGATGACTTTGAAAACTTCAGAACATCAATGAAGAAAATATTGCTCAGCTTTGGTGTAGAAAAAGTAGATACTGCACGAAATGGCAAGGAAGCGATCAGTGCCTGTAACGAGGTGGCGTATGACGTTATCCTTTGCGACTACAATCTGGGGCCTGGTAAAAATGGGCAACAGGTTTTAGAGGAATTACGCGCCTGCAAACGCCTAAAACATATAGATACATTTATCATGATCACTGCTGAGAGCAGTAAAGAAATGGTGATGGCTGTCGTTGAAAACCAACCCGACTGCTATCTGGCCAAACCAGTAACTCAAGCTGTCATTAAGCACCGCTTAGACAAGGTTATTCAACAAAAAGAAACCTTACTAGCGATCAATCACGCGTTGGATGAGGAAAATTACCCTTCTGCTATTACGCTCTGTACCAAAGAAATAAGAAATAAATCTAAATACAAAACCTGGTGTATCCGAACCATCGCCAACCTGCATTACTTACAGGGCGACTATCATTTAGCAAAACAAATCTACACGGAAGTGCAAGAAGAAAGACCTTTAGATTGGGCGAGTATTGGCCTAGCCAAAGTAGAGTTAATTGAAGGAAACTACGATACTGCTGAGGAATTATGCCTCAGAATGATTGTTAATAATGCTCAAAATTTAGCCGCCTATGAAGTACTCGCAGAAGTATACGAAAAGAAAGGAAACCTTAGAAAAGCACAGAAAAACCTTGAAATTGCGACGGCTATTTCTCCGCTTAACATCTTAAGGCAAAAGAAGCTTGGAGCGGTTTGTGTTGAAAATCTAGATATTGAACGAGCCACGGACGCTTACCGAAGAACGGTCGACCTAGGTGAGCACTCCCACCATGACTCAGCTGCTGATCACTTGAATTTTAGTCGTTGTCTAGCTGACCTTAGTGATGCAGATAAGAGTCAGCATGGAAAAAACCTGTTTAAAGAAGCAATGAGCGCACTAAAACTTGCTAGAAAGAAATATGGTGACTCCAACGAAGTTAATATTCAATCCTTATTGGTAGAAACTCGTGCATTAGCCGGTCAGGACTATAAAATTAAGGCTCTCGAAACTTTGGATAAAGCACAAACTTTATGTGAGTCCAATGCAGAGTCACTATCTCAAGACACCAGTTTGGAACTTGCCAAATCACTCTATTCAGTAGAAAAAGGCGAAGAGGCTCAGCAAGTTTTAGACAAACTAGCGGTCAACCACCCAGAAGATAAGCGCGTCCAACAAGCGGTTTTAGAGATGCTAGAAGGGACGTTTAGTTACAAAAATAAGGTTCGGGCCCGAAACCTAAATAAAAGAGGAATTAAACTGGTTGAAAGCGGAAATTTTACAACCGCAATCGACACATTTAAATCGGCCCTTACTGAAACACCAAAACACCCTGGCCTGAATCTTAACCTGATACAAACGCTTCTAAAAACAAATCAGAAGTCGCCCTTGAGCCAAGAGGATATTGAGCTTTGCGAAATGTGTATTCAAAGAACAAAACACATGGCTAATAACCACCAGCAATATAAGCGATTTATTAATCTTTCCAAAAGCGTCAGTGCATTATCAAAGAAACAGTAGCTCCTAACTCTGAAACTCACTTACTTATCAATATTTTTAAGGTCCGCGAGATACTTCTTTCGCCATGCAATCGGCGTGGCTCCGTTTAGCTCTTTAAACACCTTTCCAAAGGCCATATCTGATACATAACCTACCGCCTCTGCAATATCAGCTACTGATTTTTGGGTGTTTCGTAAAAGGTCTGATGCAATACGCATTCTAACCGAGGTTAAATATTGAAACATGGGCTGCCCCACCAGATCTTTGAATCGTCGGGCAAATGCCGCTCTGGACATAGCGACTTCAGATGCGAGCAAATCTAATGTCCATGACCTTTCGGGTTGCTGATGAATCAGTTTAAGCGCCTTGCCTATTTGTTTGTCGAATAACGCTGCTACAAAGTTGTGAGAGTCCAGCTTATTTATATGAAACCGAATCAATTCAACAAGTACGACTTCGGTTAATTTATTAACGACGACCATCGCACCAGGAGTTTGCGAGTCATACTCTGAACTTAAGTGCTCCAAGGTCGTTTTTAGCCAAGACAGCTCGGCGATTTCATCTGATCGTAATACTAAAATGGGAGGCATCGCCTCATCGAGTGGCGAAGGGATAGGGTCTCGAAAGCTAAAATAGCCACATAGAAGATGCGTATGCCCATCGTAATTATTTTCGGTTTCACCCGGTTTAGAACTCGACAACGTATGGTCATCTCCACGACCAATAAATACGAGGTCACCTGGCCCAAGCAAATAACTCTCCCCAGCAAATGAAATCCAACACTGCCCTCGACGAACATAATGAAAAGCAGCTGAATACTTCATCTTTTCTATCATTTCCCAAGGCGCTTCAAGCTTATCGCAAAAGTAAACGCTACCATGAGTTTTTATACTTGAAAGTATTTCGGATAATACTGGCATGAGACGATCTCGCTATTTATAGAGACTATTAAGTATAGAACGTATCCATCAACTTACTTAAGATACATCCATCGATTAACGAAATCAAAACTTAAATAAGGAGAAACAATGCAAGTAGATGTGTACACCACCCAGACATGCCCTTATTGCTTTGCTGCAAAAAGTCTTCTGTCAGAAAAAGGAATTACTTTTAAAGAACACGATGTCAGTTACGACCCAGAAATGAGAGAAAATTTAATGGATAAAACAGGTCGCCGAACGGTACCACAGATTTTTTTTAACGATCAACATATTGGCGGATTCACCGATTTAGAACAGTACTTTAAAACCCAGTAGTAATTTAACTTAACCAAGCAAAAGTAACCTTAAAGGAAATAGAACTATGAAAATCAAACAGTTATTCACTAGCATCATTGCAGCATTCGCATTATTTGTTGGCTCTGTATCAGCGGCTGATCATTCAACAATATCCTTGGCTATAGGAGGCTATGACCTAGTTTCTTATCACCAAAATAGCGGACCAAAAGTTGGTAATGGACACCACCTAGCAAATCACGAAGGCAACATTTATGCATTTATCAACGCCGAAAATAAAGCTAAGTTTGAAGCGAACCCTGCTAAGTATGTACCCGCTTTTGGTGGCTACTGCGCATATGGTGCATCACTGGGTAAAAAGTTCTATGGCGACCCATTAGCATCGACTGTGGTAGACGGGAAACTTTATTTGAACCTTGATAGTAAGGTAAAAAGTATTTGGGTTAAAAAACGTGCTGCTAACATTGTAGCGGCTAATGAACTTTGGCCTTCAATTAAGTATGTACCCGCCGCTGAGCTTTAATTTTTAAGTACACAAACAGTTAGGCGCCAAAACTAATCCCGAATTATTTCGGGATTTTTTACGTAAAATGACTAACACATTTATATTAGAGCGCCTAATCTACCCATAAAAGCATCAGGAGAAAACACCATGACTGACTACAACAAACTAAGTCCTGAAGAAAAGTATGTATTGATTGGTAAAGGCACAGAACGCCCCTTTACTGGTCAATACGATGATTTTTTTGAAGGTGGGCTCTACACCTGTAAACAATGCAACGAACCTTTATATCGGTCTGAAGATAAGTTTCCCTCTCACTGTGGCTGGCCTAGTTTTGATGATGAAATTTCAGGTGCCATCAAACACGAGGTAGACGCCGACGGTCGACGAACGGAAATACTCTGCTCTAATTGTGGAGGACATTTAGGTCATGTTTTTCAAGGGGAAAGGTTAACCCATAAAAATACCCGACACTGCGTAAACTCAATCTCCATGAATTTTATTAGTGCTGATGGTATGAATAAACCCGAGTAAATATTCACTTCATCCTTACTCAAAGGTCTAGTCGTAGGAGATCAACATGAACTCAGTTGGCCGCCTGTTAAGCCGTCACCTTCAGAATTTAACGCCAGGTAAATTAACCTGGATAGGCTTACGCCCCGAACGAAAAATTGCTATGAACATTGTGGAAGAGGTTTTGGCTGTTGAAGATTTAGGCTTAGAAGGCGATCGTCGTTGCACCGGAACACCCGGCTCGGCACGCCAGGTTACTTTAATTAATCAGGAACACATTGATATAGTCGCAAGTTTATTGGGTATCGATTCAATTAACCCAAATTTGTTACGCCGAAATTTAGTGGTATCAGGCATTAACCTTTTAGCCCTTCGACACCAGCGTTTTAAAATAGGCGAAGCTGAGTTTGAAGCCAACGCCCATTGCCATCCCTGCTTACGAATGGAACAAGCATTAGGTCAAGGCGCTGTCGGCGCAATGTTAGGCCATGGTGGTATCTGCGCTAAAGTTATCACCGGTGGCACTATGTCTATTGGGGATGCGGTCATAAAAATTTAGTCGAAGCTATTCCCTTGCTGAAACCCACAACGGGGTATATCTTATTATAAATCACCATCAAACGTTTCTGGGGAAGCCCCTATGTGGCTAAGAATTGTAATCATTATGCTTAGTCTCTGCGTCACATCTCCGGCCGTGTCAAAAGAGAAACTTAAAGTTGCTTTTGGTAATGCACTCGCCCCTTGGGTTATTCCTGAGACTCATAATGGTATTATTATTGACCTTATCACCGAAGCTTTAGAGCCAGCGGGATATGAAATCATTCCCTTGTATTATCCTTATGCCCGCAGAATAAAATCATATAAGTCAGGTTTAGTTGATGCCACTTGTGACATGAACATTAATACAATTCAAAAAGAAGGTTTAGTTGGTTTCTTTACCGATGAAGCCTACACCTATGAGAACTTTGCTGTTTCTCTTAAAGAAAAAGGCTACCAATTCAAGCACCTTAATGAGCTAGGTAATTTACGCTTACTTTCATGGCAAGGTGCGATCGCTCATTTAGGCGATGAGTATGCGAAGATGGCATCGAACAACCCATACTACAGAGAGATCCATGACCAAGAATCGCAGGTTAAGATGCTTTTTCGAAAGCATATTGATGTCATACAGCTTGATAAACAAATTTTTAAGCATTATCGAGCGAAAATCGCTTTAAAAGGAAAGATCGATACCATGGTAAAAGTCGATCGATTTCCTCTATTTGGTAAAAGTCCAAATGGCTTCTTGTTTCGTAGTTCTAAAATTAGAAATAAGTTTAATCAGCAACTTAAACGCTTAAAAGAAAGCGGCCAATATGATGCTATCTTTGAGCGTTATTAAGCGCTAATTCCTATCAATATTATTGTTATGTCTTTTCATATTCCTTTGAATAGTACCGACCTAATATCATTGCCATGATGCCACCAAGCACCATGACAGACGACATAGCCAAACGTAGAGTGAATGCTTCGCTGGCAAATAACACCCCACCAGCCGCTGCAATGACCGGCACAAGCAATTGAAGAACAGCCGCCTGGACAGTGGAAAGCCCTCCTAGCGCCACATACCAAATGGCATAACCCACCCCAGAAGCAATACTGCCAGATAACACCGCCAATAAAATACCTTTGTGAGACAAAGAGGCATACTGAAACGTCACGGCCGTTAATATTAAAACGAGAGGTAAAGTTCGAAAGAAGTTATAAGCCGTATCGCTCATTGGGTTTATAGAAGCTTTGCCTGCAAACGTGTAAAAGCCCCACGCAACACCCGCAATACACATAAGGATAAAGCCCATTAGGGATGGCGTCGTTAAATCAGGTAAGACTAAATAAACAAACCCAGAAAAAGCAACGATTAAACCGAACCATTCAGAATAGTGAAGTTTATTTCCTAAAAACAACCCCACAACAATCATGGTTATCTGTACAGAGCCAAAGAGTATCAAAGCACCAACCCCAGTTTCTAAAGAAATGTATGCATATGAAAATGTAATGGCGTAAAGAAATAACATAATAGAAGCCTTCCAACTTCCTTTTGAAGTACTCCCTTTATGAGTAGGCGTCATTAGCAAAATTATCGCTAAAACAATAATCCCTGATAACAAACGAATAATAGTAAAACTTGCAGCATCTATCGCACCCTCGCCTAGCGCTAATCTGCATAGAATCGAATTGCCAGCAAAAGCCAAAAGCGCGAGAGTTGTACATAGAACTATTTTCATTGTTTACTCTTGGTTGTTCATGTCATGACGACGATAGGTTTCGCGGGTGTTGGGAAATTAACTAAGGCTATTCATCAACGGCACCAAGATTGATTGATATTTTTGTACTTCCAGTAAACTTGAATTTTACTTGGTCGTAAGAAGGAGGGCCAAAACTTCCTTTTGCATTATTCGAAAAACCGACAAATTCAGTCGGTATACCTAGAAACCCAGTATTTAATTTACCATTTTCATCTTCATCATAAAACACACTTATCGCATAGTCGCCATTTGATAAACCTGATAGACGAAACACGGTTTTCCCATTGGCATCGATGTTCTCATGAGCACTCACTATTGGCTCATTTAAATAGTTATCTGAAGAATTAAACAGTGAGAGAACGGCTTGGCCATGACTAGGTTTCGCACCACTCACTAACACCTCTATAGAGCCTTGCTCTTGACTCAGAGAAGGCACTGCCAGCACCCACAAAGCGATGAATAAAACGATGTATCTATTCATAAGGCATTCTTCGATGTAATTTGATTTATAAGAGTACGAAAAGCTAGATTTTTAATATACAGCAAGACCTGAATACTTGTAGAGCGTATAACTCAAGTTAACCCCCTCCTTATGGTAAATTCTTCCCGTGATTTATGAATTACAACGGTAAGATGCACAATTCTTTTTTGCACGATGCATGAACAATACCCTGCTTATCAACGAGCTCAATTTCATAATTTCGCGTTAATTTTTTCGTCGTCAATAAAGCTTTCCTAATACCGCTAAGTTCAAACTGACTAAGTTTGAAGCGCGCAAATAAGGTTGTTTTTCCCGGCCGTTTAAAATGAATTGTGGCCGTTCGATCAATCACCCGATATTGTCCACCCAGAATTTTGTACAACATTACACCATAAATCGGGTCTAAGGCACTGTATAACCCCCCCCCCCACGTGATGCCCATATGGTTTCGGGTTTTCCAGTTACTGGGAATTTTAATGTGTACTTCATGAAAATCCGGTGCGACATAAGTAATACGAGCTCCGGTTCTTCGATAAGCAGGGAACAAATTCCCGCCCCATCGCCACAGGCGAGATTCAAGTGACTCAGTGCTTTTCTGAGACATAGAGATAAACGTTGCTCTGGCTATAGCTTTTATCATTGATCCCCCCCTTCTTTATTGAATTTCTAAAATTATTTTACCCTTAGCACGCAAACTTCTGCTACGGTCATGGGCTTGGCTAGCCTGCTGAAGTGGGAAAACTTGGTCGATCACTGGCTTAACATTGCCAGCTGAAATTAACTTGGCGACTTCTTCAAGATCACTTCCCTCTGCTTTCACCATCACTACCTTCGCTTTTTTACACGCTTTGGAAAACATTGCATTGATACTTGTAATCACCATCGCTTTTAAGTTTTTTGGGCTTGGTATCGTTGAGACATACGTGCCACCCGGGTTCAATTTGGTTGAACATTTACTCAAATTATGGCGACCAATGGTATCGAAAATGATGTCGTATCGGCCTTCGCTTTTAAGGAAGTCATGTTGGTGATAATCAATCACCTTAGTCGCCCCTAAGTCGGTCACCAGGGCTGCATTCTTTTGGCTGCATACCGCGGTCACTTCTCCTCCGAGTGCGCTGGCAATTTGAACACCAAAGCTGCCGACACCTCCCGAAGCACCAATAATTAATACCTTACACCCTTTTTTCATACCCGCTTTTTCCACTAAGGCTTGCCATGCTGTAAGTGAGCATAAAGGGACGCCCGCCGCCTCAGTATAAGAAATTCCTTTTGGAATAAGGGTCATGCCTTTCGCCGATGCAACCACCTCTTCGGCGTATGTCGCGAGCCCTTCAGCAGGGTTTTTCATACCAAAGACTTTATCGCCTGATTTAAAACCTTTTACCTTTGCACCGACTTCTATAACCTCGCCGGCATAGTCACTACCGAGAATGAGTGGAAAAGAAGGCACTAAAAACTGCAACTGATATCGGCCGCTTCGAATCATCCAGTCTCGCGGATTTACGCTTGAAGCATAGTTTTTGATACGTATCTCGTTTGCTTTAAGTTTAGGCCTCGTTTGTTCGCCGTACTGCAACACACCGCTTTTGCCATACTTGGTTTGGAAAATAGCTTTCATTTTTTGATAACTCCTGTTTGTCTATATCATTATAGATGATTAGCACACTAGTTCGTTGACGAACCAATAACACAAAAAAATAGCTTAAGTATTAATAATTCTTTAAAGCCTTAGATAGTAAATAAGTAAATTGCTGCTGCTCATCTTCCGAAAACCCCTTATAAACTCGGCCATTCACATTCTCTGATAAGACTTTAAAGTCGTCTTTATGCGCTAAACTTTTAGGCGTAAGACGCACCAGCTTTACCCTTTGATCTTCTGTCGACGTGGTCTTTTCAACATAACCAAGGCGAATCAATTTATCAACCAGCTCCGTTGTGGATGACTTCTTTTTATTGATTCGTACCGACAGATCCTTTAGAGATAACGCTTTCTCACGATACAAGGTAATTAAAATAGCGCCATGTGACGGAGCCAGATCAACCAAGCCTAAACGCTTAAGCTCACTCGTGACATGTGCATAAGCCTGATCTCGTAATTGAGCTGCTAAAAAAACAATGCCGTTCGTTCTTGGTGTCATGAAATTCTATCTCTTCAAAAATAATCAATGCACTACTGATCAGATCAATAAAATTAATATTAGTTCGACAACGAACTAATTGCAAGATTTTTTATCCACAGACTTAATATTTCTTAGAAAGAAACCATCTTACTTGAACCTGTGAAGCCCTGTAGTACACAAAAAACTAACGATCATCAGTTAAAGGAATTACTTCTATATTAGTAGGGTGTTTATTGGGAATAATCTGGTTCAAATTGCTGATACCACATCAATGCAAACCCGTCTTGATTATCATCATCAACGAGAAATGCCCACTTCTCGTCGCTACTTGCAGGCGTCATCGCAAAGCCTTCAATGTTTCCACTTTTTGGTGCCTGGTACTCTTTGATTTGAGTAAATTTCCGCTCCCCATTTGATTCAATGGAAGATAAATCAGTGACTTCAATACGATTACCATCCGTATTATGCCAGATGTACAACAGACCACTGGAGCGATCAAACTCCAGCCCTGAACTTTCATCCCGAGAGGTTTTATAGGACCCGACATACTCAAAATCATTATTTGATGTGTTGAGATCGAACACATAGATCTTTCCACCATTTTGATGGGCAACAAACATTAGTCCTCTCATTCCATTTTTACTGGTATATCGGTGACCTTGTTTATCGACAAACTTTCTTGCTTGTAGCCATTCATCAGGAACGAATGCGATTCCTTCAGGCCCACTCCTAAACCTTGATGGCATGCTGTCTCCGATATCCCATTTCTTGACAGAAGAAACCTTGCTTAAATCCGAAACATCATACTGTATGATTTGCTCGGTTGATTCATCAATGATGTACACATAAGGATCACTGTAATTCGCTTGTGTAATCCCTTCAAAGTCGCGCCCTGAAAGCCATTTAGCACTGGCGGCGTGACTACCTTCAACCTTAAAGTTACCTTTTCCATCTTCAACGAGCGCCCAGAATTTTCCGGGAGAATTCACGCAAACCCATAGCGTTCGTGTAACAGGATTCCAATGGGAACCACTAAGATTATTACTGAAGTCACTGTCCAGATGCGTGAGTGATTTAGATTTCTGCCAAGCTTCACCCGGCCATAAATCAGCTGCTAGTAACGACATTGGAAATAGTGAAAGGGCAAGAAAGGTAAATGCTCTCAATACCTGATTCATTCGCTGTCTAGTCATCAGTTTAGAGGTACTGCCATTTTGGTTGCTCGAAAAAGGATCTGGAATTCGTCACTCAGGTGTTTAAATCGTGAAAGCATTCAGCTTGGGTTAAGTATAAACAAATTTCAGCCTGCATAAGAAGGCTGAAGTGTCTGTCTCGTAGATTTGCTAATGAGACTTAATTCGAGCAAGCACTAAATAACGTTCATCACCACCCGGTTTCAAAGCATCAAAAGGGTAGCAGGTCACAAGCATTAGATGTGCTTCAGTCATTTCGGTTTCATCTAACTGCGGGTTGATTTGAAAGTAGCGCTGATCAACCACGGCGCGTTCACTCACGGTATAGATAAAACGCTCAGTCGGATTTCTTAGCTCGATGGTATCACCGCTTTGAAGGTCTTTCAGAAAGCGAAAATTCGTATCTCTATGGCCACTGATAACTGAGATACCACGGGTACCGGGCTCGGCACTCGCTTCAGAATATCCGGGAGCAAAAGCCAATACTCGCCCACTGTCACCGCTCAGTATGATCTGACGAATACCTAAACGCGGCACCAGTAATTCAGCCATCGGCCAAGTATCCGCCCAAGGCCAGGGTCGTACATGACGCTCTCCTTCCAGCGTACGTTGCCATGCCCGTTCCAGTAATTGCTGTGCCAACCAGGCTTTCGCAAGTATCCTCCCGACACTACCCACCTGCCAAACACCACCGAGTACTGTGACGACCATTAATAGCGTGAGCAGGCGCGAGGCCATGACTTTCTCCTCTGTATTTTTTTCCCTTGTAAACGACGACGCGCTAACCAGAGTAAAAATGAGCCAAATAAAAGCTCAGAGCCTATTAACAATTTATACCCGGTATCGGTCGCAGTCTGAGCTAAACGTATCCCTTTACTTTTAGGGTTTGACTGATCAACCCAACCTTTGGGACGATTAGCCGGAATACGTGTGGTATTCAACAAACCACCACCTCGCACGGGTGTAATATCGACGGCCACCAAACTCGTAAACTGACTCACCTGATGATGTGAGACCGCCAGGTCAATGACTTCATTTCGAATTGCCTGCTGGTTTTCTTTTCTATTCTCACCAGTTTGCTCTCGGTGCTGCCTCATCAAAGCCGTTATTTTTCGTCTCGCCCATTCAACCGCAACACCCTCATGCCTGTCAGGTGATTGCAGGGGTATTCTTAGTCGGGATGAAACACCACCAAGTTCGCCACTTAGTTCAGCAAAGTCAGGAAAAGTATTCATTTTGAAAGCGACATAAACCGGTTCACCCAAGTAAAGATCAGGCAAAAGTTGCGGCAAGACGACGGTAGAATAACTGTTGAGATCTAAGTTTAAGTTGGTAAGCGCAGGAGCCTCTAACTGTTGCAACAAATGACTTATCTTTTGGTCTACTTCATTTGGACGACTGACATAAGTGAACGTACCACGCCCTGCACGCGCCGCTTTTCGCATAAAATAACTGTTCGGAGCTGAGCCGATACCAACCGTGAACAAGCGACTGTTTCCAAGGTTATTTTGAATCTCTGAAAACAACTCTGCTTCATTACTCACCGCACCATCAGTAATAAATATAACCTGACGCAGGTGCTCAAAGTTATCCGACCTATTCAATGCCATTCGTAATGCCGGTCGCATATCCGTACCACCCTCTGCTTTCTGGTTCAGAACGCTTCGGCGGGCATCGCTCAGGTTGTCGGGTGTAGCTGGTCGATTCTGAGAAAACTGCTTTTTTGCCTGAGTATTAAAATAGATAACATTGAAATAGTCTTCTGGATTGAGCTGGCTGATGGCTTTAAGCACTGCTGAACGCGCTTGCTCAATGGACTCGCCTTGCATGCTGCCTGACACATCAAGTACCAATACCAGCTCTCGTGGCATCCCGGTGGTCATACCGGGTTCAGGTTGCGGCGGCATTACCATTAATAGCCCGTAGGACTCCCCTTCCAGATCTTCCTGTAAGACTCTAACCAAAGGTTCAGTTGAAGGTTCAAGCTGCCAAGACAGAATAAAGTCCCGATTGGATGATTGAGCTAAACCGTCCAATTTAACCGTGTAATGCTCATCACTGAGTTGCTCAGTTTTAATGGCATGACTTGTACTGGATAAGGTTTCAATTGGAAAGCCTGCTTTGAGGTCAACAGAGATGGTAACGGGGTTACCTGGTGGTTCATTCATTTTTCTTATGACATCAACTGGCTCAACAAACGCTGAGTCAAGGCGTACTCTTGCGGGTGTGTATTTTGGCGTATTGACCATAGGAAAGCGCAAAGTGTAGCGATTTCTTTTAAAATCGAGTATTTGTTGGTATTCAAATTCAACCGTAATTTCCTCGTTTGGGCCGATATTGGCCACCGCAGTCGTAAATACATTTGTCCGGTTATGGCTAAGCAAGCTTGTTCTTTTTCCAGCGTCTCGCGCTTTTTGATAAATTCGCCGGGCGGATTTTTTTCCATGAATTTGTCCTTCGACCACCCTGTCACCGATGACCATGCGCAAGCGATCAACGGCGGCCTGTTCAGGTAAAGGAAACGTATAAATACCTTCAGACCAGAACTGTGAAGGGTTACGAAATGTCTGACGCACTTTGGCACGTAATATAGGCCCTGATACTGTCATTGAAATATCCGTGGCAAGTGTCGTGGCAAGTGTCGTGGCACTCATTGATGCCCCTTCATGAGTTGATGTGTCCTCAAGGCTTCTCACCCAGAGTGAACTGTAGGCTGGCTCTTCTGACGGCACCTCTGTTGCATGCTCTGATGTTATGCCAGCCAATACGGACTCCGATAAAATCCACAGTGCAAACAATAAGGCAAGCGTTGATACATCACTCACTGCAGATTTGATGCGCTGGTGTACGCGTATCGATGGAAGGGGCGCTATTTCTTCATCATGATCAATGCTGATATTCACGTAAGGTATTTGATGCTTCGTTAAATGTTTCATACGAACTCCAGAAATCGGAATTAAGAGCGACCACCAGCATAAAGCTGACGGCGACTCTTTTTTGTTAACCGCGCCTTTATTAACCTCCCAATGTTAAACGGGAAAGCTAATCCCCTTTTCGACGTTGTCGTTCATGTTCGCCGGTTGCCGGCGCAAGAAGCTGGGCTTGTATCTCAATATCTGCTGCATCGATATTGAAAGACGCGGGATCCGGATTGACTTTTCGTAAGCCAAAAGATCGTGGGAATGGCGCGACTAATTGCGGATCAAGCATCCAAAGTTTCAACAGTAAGTCTTCTTCAATCGCAATAAAGTATTTCACTGGTAAACCTCCCCAACACTCGCGATTGGCTGTACTTCAAACTCATGTAAACTCAGTTCGATCGAGACACGACGATCGAGCACATAGTTCCCAGCATCACTCGCTTCCACGACACTAACCTCAAGGTCACTTTCTACCAGTTCATCGCCTCCGGCATCCCTTATCCGACCCTGTGACTCCGCTTCACCAATAGCCTGTGTCGTGACTCGCTGCGCATCAATTCCTTGAGCCAACAATGCATCACGAATACCGTCAACTCGCGCCTGAGCCAAAGTGGCATTAAATTCAGCCGCGCCACGGTGATCTGTATAACCTTTCAACATGACATGTAAATCAGGGTGCGATTGAAGAAATTCCGACAAATTGTTCAAGCGCGCTTGAGCGTAAGCAGGTACCTCAAACTCTCCATTTCGAAAATAAACCTCATGCGCGTAGTGCTCTATCACGCCCTTTAAAACGGTATTTTTCTGTCCATCCTCACCGCTACCATCCTTCACCATCAGTTCAGCTAAACGGGCTGCCTGCAAGTCATTTGATTCACTAAGCTCTGAAACTTTTTGACGGGTTTTATTCAAGATAGAACGGTTTTTTCGTAGCTGGCTCTTACTCTGTTCAAGCGCCATTTCATGCTGGTCAAGTACAACCAAGCTCTGATCCAAAGCCGTATCCTTGTCCTGCCCCCAGCCGATTGAACCGCCTAAGGTTGCACCTAAAGCTGCTCCCGGAGGCCCGCCAATAACAGCTC
>Ga0209184_1000608_pt1 | contig 34415 bp, 17 predicted proteins | sample EN8Hudsemesocosm_2_FD_184627 | JGI IMG/M metagenome (GOLD analysis project Ga0209184, IMG submission 184627) | Methane-oxidizing microbial communities from mesocosms in the Hudson Canyon - EN8C Hudson Canyon (SPAdes) (version 2) | ecosystem: Environmental > Aquatic > Marine > Cold seeps | place... | reverse complement strand
CGCTATTGAATTAGTTTCTACAGATGTAGGAAAAGAAAAGGTGTTTGATTTACTGGACCGCTTGGCAACAGGCGATATGTCGTAACTGGTATTATTCTTTATACTTTAAAAATTGAAGCCTTTTGTGTGTATCGAGTATTTCGACTAAATCAGACTGCATATATCGATAAATATCTTCAATCTCTAGATGCTTAACCTTGTCTAGATAGTTTTCACGAAAGTGATCTTCAGGCGTTCGAGAGTGTTGAATGTTGGCGGTGCAAAGGAACAAAATATTCATAAGACTACAACGTATTTGGTTGATTGCTTTATAACGTAGATATTATCAGTGTAGGTACTAAATTCATATCACATATGATAACCAGTTTACTGAGTTTACAGCCATCAACTTTATCCTTACTATGAGCCAAGGCGCTTATTAAATTTACTACGAAATATAAACGAGAGCAGTCAGTGGAAAACCTTACCAAGAATCAAAATATCTCGTTTTATGAAGAAAATACGGTAACTTTATTTGAGCAATACCAGTCGCTTTCATTTGAAAGTGTTCACCAATCCTGGCTATCTAAACTGACATTAAGTCATTACCAATCTGCTCTCGACATTGGTGCTGGTAGTGGCCGTGATGCAATAGCTCTGAGCGATAAAGGGTTATGCGTTACCGCGATAGAGCCAGCTAAAAGCCTTATGGGTAAAGGGGTTAAGCTAACAGGGGGTAAAGTACGTTGGAAGAGCGATATTTTACCTGAATTATCAACGTTATCTTCTGAAACATTCGATTTAATTCTCATTAGCGCCGTATGGATGCACCTAACAATAGAGCAACAAAGCCAAAGTTTAAAACGTATCAGCTGTTTATTATCTGACAATGGCGTGCTCATTATTAGCTTACGCCATGGAGATTTCAAAGATGGTAGAAAGGCCTTTGATGTAAACGCTACTCGCATAATTAATGAAGCTAATACTCATGGGCTTACATTACTGCACACAGATAACGACACAGACCAACTTAATCGTCCTGATGTATGTTGGGAAACTGTAGTTTTTACACGTAAGTCTTAGATTTTATTATTGTTCCTTGGTACTATTTCATCATTAGTAGTAAAACAAGGATTGTGATGTACCGAGGTCAGTTAACGAAATGGGATAATGCCAAAGGTTTTGGCTTTATAAAATCTTCTGAATTAAGTAGTGACACCTTTATTCATATCTCTGCTCTCAAGCATATGAGCAGAAAGCCTAGGCAAGGTGATTTCATTCATTTTGATGTTGAGCAGCATAAAGGCAAATCCAGAGCGACCAATGCTCGTATCGAAGGTGTAAAAGCCCATTCTCCGTTTAAAGTTTCAAAAAGTTATAAACCACGCTCAGGCAATAAACTTATCTATGCTGCCGTTATTGTCGCAATAGCTGCATTCACGTTTCAACGCGTTGATTTAGGCCATAGCAACCAAACGCCGCAAACACAATTTACACCAACGCCAATACCAACAAAGATAACTCCTACACAGCAGTTTACCTGTGATGGACGACAGCATTGCAGCCAAATGACATCTCGTGCAGAAGCAGAGTATTTTACCAGGCATTGCCCAAATACAAGGATGGACGGTGACAATGATGGTATTCCTTGTGAAAACGATTCAAGGTTTTAACCTATGACGCTAGCATTTTACAACGACAAACTTCAAAGTATCAGACCTGACAAATCATCTGGTAGGGCAAAGCCACATAAAGTTTGTATGATGTTTGCGGTAATGGACTTGATTGAGCAAGGCCATATACAAAACAACCGTATTTACTTTGATGACACGCTTAAAAACCGCTTTAGTTGGCATTTTCTTCGATTAAAACAAGGCAATGATACAGATAGCCCGTTCTTACCGTTTTATCATTTAAAGTCCTCCGGGCTTTGGCATTTAGACGTATCAAAAGAGAATAAGCCTGCATTTGACGTAATTAAATCAGCGACAGACGCTAATATGCGTAAGCTTGTTAATTTCGCATACCTTGATGAAGCGTTATTTGATTACCTAAAAAGCCCAAGTACAGCGCCGATACTGAGAAATGCGTTAACAGCAAACCTAGATACGCTTGAAGATCAATATGGTCGCTGGGCTAAATCGATTGGTAAGTCAGACAAAACCATTAAGAACTATGTGGGTGCGTTGAAAAACTCTATCCCTAATTGGTTAAACGATGCCGGTGTAACTAAACAGAGCCTTCTTAGCGTTGGCTCTTTCGTGGAATACGAGAACATTGTCAGTAAAACCTATGAAGTGCGAGAGTTTGTTGAAAAGGACAAACGTGGCAATGGTATGTATAGCGCAGCCATTAAAAGCTATAGAGCCTTCTTATCAGACATTACACAAGCTGAAGTACAGCACGATATTGATGAAATCATTCTAGATAAAACCATTCCTGATACGCAAAAAGCCGTCATGGTAAATACCCGTGTCGGCCAGGGACGATTTAGAGAAGATTTGATTAACCATTGGCAGGGCTGTGCAGTAACTAAATTTCAAAACTACTCGTTTTTAATCGCATCCCATATTAAGCCATGGTCTAAATCAGATAACCAAGAGCGACTTGATCCATTTAATGGATTATTGCTCTTGGCCAACATCGATAAGGCGTTTGATTTAGGTTATATCAGTTTCGATGATCGGGGTCGTATATTGATATCCGATCACCTAGAAGAGTACCAAGCACTAGGTATTAATACAGATATGAATGTTCTGCTCGCCAAACAACACCAAGATTACTTGGCTTATCATCGTGAATGTAGGTTTAAATTTAACTAATAAACATTAAGGATTTAGAAATGAAAACAAAGCATATTGAAGTATGGAATGCGAATGCAGAGGATTTAACTCATTCAATCAAAAAGGCCGGTCTACCTGATTTTGGAGGAGGTTCTTCAACCGAAGTTGTAGATATGAGTGTACTGGCAAATAATTTAAAAAACGTATTATCTGATTTTCAGGAGATTGTTGATGAAACTCCTAAATCTACTTCTGGATATCAAATTGATGAAATTGAAATTTCTCTCGGTGTTAATGCTAAAGGTGGTTTCGCTCTTATTGGTAAGTTAGAAGCAGGTATGAGTGCAGGTGTAAAAGTCAAAATTAAGAAGACAAAGTAATGACACCTCAAAAATTTATCGAGTCTCTACAAAAAAACACTAACAAATCAAATATTGATAAAAAGCAATTAAATCAGACTTTAATTAATGAGATAGAGAAGCTTGGAATATCTCTAGATGAATATATAGAGCAAGTAAATAATAAAGATTGGGCATTTAATCTTTTCGAAATGTTAGGGCCTCTTTTACCAAATGAGGTAACTAAAATTTTAAATTCAAGCAATGTAGCCGTTGGAACCGTTACTAATTCATCTCCATCAATATACGTTAAGGAATTGGACTCAGGCTTTGCTATTGTTTTTCATTCTGGTTTAAAAGACTTTATTTATAGAGTTTCGAGGATTATTTCTACTAGGTTCGAATCCACTAACTCATGCAGTTTTAAAGATAATAAAAATGATCTCAAACATGTAGCTAGGCATATAGCTGAAGTTTTCTGGTGGATGAAAGCAACTGGTACAGCTTTCGGACCTGAATATAATATTAATTCGGAGCAACAAAAATTAGCCGGATACATAGCGATGGAGTCTGAAATTTTTTTTATGGCTCATGAAGTAGGACATATTATTTATGGTTCAGAAAATTCTTCAGAAGCATATGCCGAAATTTTTAATGATGACATACCATTGATTCATAAAGAAGAACATATAGCTGATATCTTTGCTATGACAACTGTAATGGGGTTGTTTAAAACTGATAAACAAAATGATCTTTTTACAAGCCAACTAAAGTACGCATCAATTGAATTTACTTTGCAAATATTTAGAATTTTAGAGAGCTTAAATATTATTTCTAATAATTCTCACCCTAGCTCTAAAAATCGGTTAACCAAAATTAGAGAAAGGATGAAACAGTTTTGTACGGAGGAAGTTTGGAATAATATTTCTGTTATTGCTTTAGGGATAGAAAAATTATTTGATGAAATTGAAACTATTTGTCACGATCCCAAAGAATTATCTTCATACTATGAAAAAGAAGCAGATGTTTTAGCAAACACCTTGGATCAACTTCTAGATAAATGTGTAGGCAATGTGACACCTGACTATCATTCTTTTTATTCTGAAGCGGGTAAATTGTTTTCAGTAGGTTACCCTCAAAAATTTATTGAACATATAGCGAATATATCAGCTAAGTTTTATCAAGAAATCCTCATAAGTGAAACATCAGAATATAAACCAAATAAGGATTCTCTCTTATTGTTTCAAAAGTACAAGCTACTCTTAGGCTATACTAGAGACTACATGAATGAACCAGCAAAAACGATTTTTGCAAAGGCATTGATGTTTGATTTTTGATTGGTTATTCAAGTAGGGGCATCTAAGCCCCTTTTTCTTAAAATCAACTCAAACTGTTCCTTTTTAATGTCAAGAAATACACGTTCAAATTTATTTCCAAAATATTCATTAACGGCACGATCATCAATGTTTTGAGTTAACTCATCTTCAATTCTCGGTACTTTGGAAAGTTCAATAGCTTTGGTTATTGGATCTTCTATTGTTAGAACATACTCAGCCCAGAGTAACCACTTATCTTGTTCTTTGGTTATATCACCAGAATCCTGAATACGCTGTTTTATTGCTGAAACAAACTGCCTAGCTTTCTCAGCTTTTTGCCAATTCTCAAATTGTTCAAAGAGAAAGGCTATGTTGTCTTTTTCTTTTTGAACTTCCTTATTAAAGAAATCGTTTAGCTCTTGTTGTTTATGACGCTCTTGCTCTTCTTTTACTCGTGCGATATCTCGTTGCTTTATGTAGTCTGAAGTAGCTATAAGCGAATCAACAAACTCATCTAATTTGTCTTCTATTGACTCTCCAGGCTTATCGATGAAGGCTGTTTTACAGTTGCCATCAACATACTCTTCTATTGTTAAATGGAACATGCCGGTAGGAATGAGTACTTTCTCATAATAAACGTAACGACCAGCGGCTCTATCTTGTTGTTCTTTTGAATTTAAAGCTCTCGGCGTTTGTTTGGTTTTCTCTCTTAATTTGAATTTAATGATTTGATCGTTAATAACGACAGCATTAACTTTACTGCGCCTTGAATAGTTGTCAGTGATTTCAAATGGCCAACCTTGCTTATCAAAGTACTTAAGCAGCGAATCGAATATCTTTAATGCTCTATCAAACTTTTCTGGTGATACAGCAAATTGATACGTTTCAATTTGCCAAGGGGAGACCATTAACTTGTCATATTCAAATGTTGGCTTTTTATAATGCTGTTTGGCTAGCTGAGTTAAAGGGTGAAATTTACCAATGTGTTTAGGGACGGTTATTTTGTTTTTAGTCTCTTTAGCTTTGCTTGAAGTTTGCTTTAGAGCCTGTTTATTCGCTTGTACTTTTTGACGTTTTCTAAAAGTAATCGTCATTGAACCGTCAATATCATCAGATAGTGAAGTGATAATTGGAGCTTTACCGAGAGACACTAACGTCCAGTGACCAGAAAGGGGTCTAGGAATTTTATGTTTGTTGCACGCTTTAGTTATTGCTTGAAAATTGATAACCCAATCTTTTGCAATTGCAGATAAAGGTTTCTCCCAAATGAGTTGGTGCAGTGCTTTAACGCTTATTTGTACAAACGGCTTTGAATGATTATCACCGCCTTTAAGTCGATTTGACGCTTCAGTTTTATCCATTTGAAATCCTCATCGTTTTTTAGCCCAAGGCCTGTCGTTTTTATCGCTCTAACAAAGGATAGAAGTCTTGAACTTTTGAAGGTTGTATATCTACCAAAAACTCTGGAAAGCCTGTTTCATCGTAGCCAAGAATTCCTCATCAATAAGCCTTGCTCTTAACGTATTGATGAGTGCATTTATGATGAAGATGTATTTATCATCAACCGTAATAACATCCAGCAACCGCACGTTAAAGTAATTATCGTGAACTCTTCGTGTAAGAGCCTCATGTTGGGCATTAAGTTTAATCAAGATTGTTTCGTTCAACGTAACTAAGAAAGCTGTCACCATCAATAAACTCACCTCGGCGCTGATGTTTACCCCAACGAAGCTCACCGTTATAGACAAGTGACTTAATGGCGTCCTCATCAGTGGCTAAGGCTAAAGCCGCACTGGCTATGGTTATCGCATAACGACATTGCTCTTCTTGCTGGTTACTAAGCCAGGAGAAAATCATTGCTTTATCCACATGAACTTCACTTAAATCAAACGCATCATTGAAGTAACCCTGAATTTCTTTATTTAAAACGGCGTTGACAACATCTCCGTGCTCACACAAATACCGAGGAAGAAGATTAGACTCAATGTTTAATTCAATATACGAAGTGTTAGCTTTAGGACCTTTAGCAAAACGTTTTACCTTTTTGATAATGTCTTTGATATTAAATATTTTGGATTTCATCATCTTGTGATTACCCACAAAAGATTTGTTCACCATAGGAAAGGTCTTAGCTTCAAACAAAATGGTCGCATCACTAATACTTAGGTTGATGGCTTTCGCTAATAGGAAAATATCAACATGATAAATCGGTTGGTCTTTGTCCTTATCCTTAACATACTGTACTCGTGCTTTTTGAATGAACTCAGGGCGCTCGATATAATCAAAAGATTGGCAGTTTTCTTTGGTATTAAGTACTTCAACACTCTCTAAAAACAAATGAACTGGATTAATATAACCTGGGTAGTTTTTCCAATAGCGTTGACAGGCCTTAGCCCACTTACTTCGATAGTCTTCACTAGTGAGCAGGGCTAAACCATTATGTACAAGCTGATAATGGTTTTGACTAAAAGGAATACGACCGTAGCGTTGTATCATCACATCAAATGGACGGGCTGACATATACATTGCATAGGTTAACGCTTGAAGTTGTTTTTCACTCACATCAATTGTTCCATCAACAGTTGGCCAGAGTGCCTTTTCAAAAGCAGTTAAAGGATGATGTGCCTTAATATCACCCAGCTTCCAAGGTTTTTTACACTTAGGGCAAAATTCTAAAATGTTTGCATTCCAAATCAGGGGCTTATCACAATGAGGGCAGGTATCAATTAAAGGCGTGAGATGCTTATGACATCTGGCCACAGTACCAATTGACCAACGCCAATCCATGATTTTTTCTTCACTCACACAATGAACACATATCCTGGGGAAATCTACAATAAGCTCGGCTAGCACTCTGTCGTAACCATATAACCATTTATTTGTATCATTACGGGTGTGAAGGGCGATGACATCATCACACTGCCTTCCTAGTGCTTTAGTGAGTGCCTCATTTAAACTTTTAAGGTGATGTGGTGACCATTGTCCCATTTGCGCCTGTTTGATCGGATACATGCCTATGATACTCATCAACTCTGTTATTTTGAAAAAACCATTTATATAACAAAGCCTCAGAAGGTATTCTTTTAAACGCTCTTGGGGTTCAGGGTAAGGTCGCAACATCAACATCGTTTATTAGCCTAACCGAGAGCCAGATTTATGTTTACTTTCCACGGTTAATGGAGTTTCATTTTGCATTTTAAGCAAGCGTTCATATGATGATTTTACTTTTGAGGGTGTCTCAGTAAATAAACTAAAGCCATTGGTTTTATTGAACGGCATTAGATCAAAAACCTGTTGGAATTGCTCCTGCGTAATTTCGCTGGTGTCATGGTATTTGAGCATAACACGGGTAAATAACTGCCCTATACGTCTAGGAACTCCAAGTGTTGCTAAAAATAACCGAGTAAGCATATCGGTATTCGCCATAGGAAAAATCGACACACCTAATTCAAAAAAGTTAACTTCAATGCTTTTAATGTAGGCGGCAAAGTCTTTTATATTACAAGGCCCCGTTTTCTGTAGTGAAAAAGCATATAAGTCAACTTTCGCAAAACTCATGCGTTGAGAGAGCTCCGGGTGTTCCTCTAATAATTCTTTGGCCTCGGGAAGACCTGCAAAAACAACACTAAGGGCATGTTCATCCATGAGAACTTTAATGAATGCAATCACGTCAGCCGTACGAATCGTCGCGTTCTTTCGAAGTAAATGTTGAAACTCATCAAAGATGATCATCTCCACATTTAAATGCTGCAATACACGGGACACTCTAAGCTGTGCTGAGTCACCCGTTTTAGAAGGCGGGATATAGTGCTTTTGTGTACATTTCAATATTTGTTCACAAATACCTTTAATCGAAGGCTTTCCAGGAACTCGAATTAAGATTATAGGGATGGGAGTCACGGTATCTGTGGCGCGATACTCAGGTTTTGCATAAACTTCGGTTAAAAAGTAGCGAATAAGTCTACTCTTACCTACGCCAGGCTCACCGAATAATGTACAGCCAGTTGATTCAAAACCTGACATTGCAAAAGTATCACGTAAGCCACTCAACCCATTAGCAAAAGAACTATGCAAATAAGTTCTGAACCTCAGTTCCTTAACATTAAAAGGAAGTTTTTTTATCCTAGCACGCCCGGAAATATCACTAGTTAAGTCAATGGGTAGCACCGTTGATACATTAATATTATTCATTTGAATTTCCTTGTTATGATTGAGGTAATGGAGCGACTTCACCTAAATCAGTGTCAGTGTCGTCATATGGGTTAGCATCATTTACTTGAGGGTTGCCTGAGTCCATATTTTCCATAGCTTTTTCAATATCCTCAGGTGATGCAGCTCGGAGCTTGGCTGGTTTCGGTTTATTTAGAATCTCAGCCTCAGCAGCTTTACCGGCTTGTACTTCTGGATTTTCAGTAAAGGTGGTACTTTTAGTTTTGCCTTTATTCTTGTATGAAGAAGGATTCTTCGCTGCAAATTCTGCTGTTGACATTCCTTGATAGACATCATCACTTATTGTTGTAACTTTGAACTCATCACCGTTGATAGGACATACTGCTGTAATAGCGGATAAGTCATCATCAGAGTACATGCAGGTAATTTTCGGGGTACGGCTTTGCTGTTTTAACCAGAGGCCAATACCTTTTAAGCGTCCGTCCTCATCATTGTAGCGAACTCGATTAATAGTCACGCCTAGATGGCATGCATCACCAGATATAGTTGCTTGCTTCGTTTTCCCAGCAGGCAACATGACTTTATCGGTATCAACCGGCACTGTTGGCACCCATTTATTATCTAGTGCTTCTTGCCACTTTTGGGCAGGCGTTTTACCATTTAAGCCAGAGTGTGGTGTGTGGTGGTAATCGTCAACAATCCACATTTCAATAAAGCGTCTTACTTCGTCAATTGTATGTATTGCTCGCTCTTTCATTGTGTATTCAAGTTTTTTGTGGACTTCTAATTTTCCAACGTGACCTGGAATTTCAACGACACATTTTTTTCGAAAACTTCCTATGAACCTTTCTACAAAAGGTTTCAAAAATGGGCTGTACGAAGGAAGCACTTCAATTTCTACACCTGTTGTTTTTAGTGCATATGAATGTGTTTCTATTGAAATAAAACCTGAGCCACCATCTACCACTAACAGCTCGGGCACCCCATAACAAAACCATTTGTTGTTGGCCTGGCTGGAATAACTTCCTTCAACCTTAGGGCAAATAGCATGACGAAATGCACTGATAACCGTGGAAGCCGGCTCGCCTGAGCCAATATGTATTTCATAGCCTACAATACAGCGAGTAAAAACATCGATTAAAAAGATGATAGTAAAACCACCCAGATAGTTATTTTCGTCATCGATTAAGCCAATAGCGATTGTGGCTCCATCTGCTTCTACTCGTTCCAGAGGTCGGGATACTTGAAATTTTTTAACAGCGTTACGGCGCAGTTTTTTTCGCTCAGCGCGTGATAGATTTTTATGAAGTAGTTTGGGATCAATAACTTCATTTATCCAGCCTCGAATTGTTTCCCTGGATGGGCCTTTGATCTCTTCATCTACAAGAGAGTCTACAAAATCATTGTAAAACGTTTGAAAAGGTCTGCTTTGTCCAAAGTATCTGTCATCCGCAAATTCAATCACCCGTAACTTCATCTCCTCGTTAAACTTACTTTTTCGACATCGCTTAACAGATTCAGTAATTTTGGCGGCTTTACCTCCAACTCTATCTCTATCTTCTTCTACCCAATTAGCCAAAGTCCCCGGGCAAGGCGGGTTATCATCAGTAAGGTCTTTTGCTGTAAGTGCAATAGCTTTTTTTCTAATTATAATGCCACCCACAAAATACTTTCTGCCACCTAGTTCATAGAGGGTTTTTAAATACTTTCCCGTTCGAGATATTTCGAACGCCTTTTTAGGTGTGAGCTGTAAATGCACATTAGAGGATTGCTTATCAGTCGTAACAAATAGATCAGAGTCGAACGATTGTTCAAGCTCATAATTGCTTAGAATTAACGGATCCATCGCAGCGCTTTTAAATACTAACGTGACATAATCGTTACCAGATAAGTGAATAGTTCCTGCCAAATTTTTATATATAACCGGTAATTTTTCTTGTCTAAGTGCTGTGGTGTTTTCATAAATACCCATAAAATACATCCTCCAATTACAAAGTGAAAACCAAATCTTTCCAGGCTACCGTTAAGTCTGCTCTCAATAATTGATGAGCCACTGCATTTTTAATCACACCTCTATCTATTTTCTTTTTATCTGCGATGTCGAATAATTCAACCAGCGATAGTTGTGATTGCTTAACGTTTGAAAGTAACGCTTCAAGGGCTTTTACTGGAGGTTGATGCTTCAAGCAGGGCTTTAGCATCTTGAAGTTTTCAGCGCGTTCACCGACACGAATATCATGCTCGGTTAACACACGAAAAGTCGTGTTTTCTAACTTAGAAAATTCTTCTTTTAGGACGCTATGTTTGTAAGCAGTAGCTGGTTTGTCAGCATCTTCTTTGTACTTCACTTCATCAACATATATCTTGCCGGAAGGGTATCTGATGTGCCCATCAGCAGTATAGTGGGTGTCCTTTCCGTTTAAATGATAATAATGCTTAGGCGGTTGCATAATAAACTCAACTTCAGCTGGCAAGGTAAAAACCATCCAGTTGAAGTAATCAAGTTCTAATGAGCTCTCTTTTATCGTTGCGTGGCCAAACTCATCAGAATGACCAATAAAGGTGCTTCTTACCCCACTTTGTTTTGCTAATAATCTTCGTGTTTTCATAATAGACATCTCACTTACCATTAAAAACGTTTCAAGAATATAGGTCGAGAAAATCAAAGTGCCAAGATAGATTGTTGAATTATTTTATTATTAATGTCATGTGAGCTGTTTCTACAACTTTCAATTTAGATTTATTGTGTTTTTTTTGTCAAATAAAGCAGAGTTTTATTTGCGTCGGTAATTTCATTGTTAAAAACAATAAAACATTTAAATTTCAGGCGTTAAGAAGGTACAAATCTATTACACTTTTTATCGACAAAATGGATTGTGATCTGTAAAAATGAGTTTTTAAACCAGCTTTATATTAAGTGAAAAAATTTTCTGGATGTGATCATAATTAATCGCCATGAATGCTTAAATAACATTGAGTTTATGATTTAAATCAAACAAATGCGTTTAATTATTAGACAAATAACCAATGTTGGCACTTTATGTATTGAGGTGTGATTCATTATGAGACATACTGACTTTGACTATTTGAATTATAAAAAGAATTTTCTACGATATGGACAATCAATTGGATAAGTTAAGCTACGCTCAAAAGCAGCGTCTCGCCTACATTGACTTTAAGTTGTTTTTTACCGGTAGCGTTACACGCTCCGAAATTGTCCAGCATTTCAAATTGGGTGTTTCTGCCGCTACACGCGATATAAACCTCTATAAAGAACATGCGCCGAAAAATATGGCGTATGACAATACACAAAAGAAGTATTTTCTAACCAACAGCTTCAAACCTGTATTTAAACATGATGCTAAGCGCACGTTAGTAAAGCTTGCCCATCAAATATCTGATGGTTTTGATGCAATTGGCGATGTTGAATTTCCGGTTGAACAACCTAGCCAGCTAAACGTACCTGATATCAATGTTATCGCCAAGCTTACGCAGGCAATGATTAACGGCAAAGCAGTAAGTGTTATCTACACCTCACTTTCAAGTGGCTCTGGCGCTCGTGAATTAGTGCCACACACAATTGTTGATAATGGCCTGCGCTGGCATGTTCGTGCTTACGATAGAAAGAGCAATGCGTTTAGAGACTTTGTATTAACACGTCTTGCTAAAGTAACGGTGATTAATAATGAGCCTGAAGTAAACGAAATTAAGAATCAAGATGAGCAGTGGAATACAATAATGCCATTAGAAATTGTTCCTCACCCTAAAAATGTGAAACATCCTACCGCAATTAAAATGGATTATGGTATGGAAAATGGCATGCTCAAATTAGACGTTAGAGCAGCAATGGCAGGGTACTTATTACGCCGTTGGAATGTGGACTGTTCTGTAAGTGCTTCACTTTCAGGGCCAGAATATCAGCTCTATTTACAGAATAATCAAACATTGCACATTAAAGACGATCATGGTGCCGAAAATCTCGCAATTGCACCAGGTTATAATAAGGATTAAGAAGTAATGGGAATACAGAATATATACACACCTGGAATGCGCATAGTCGTTAGAGATGCCGAATGGGTTGTTCGTAAATCAGATCCTACTGTTGATGGGGGCTACCTGATTGAATGTGAAGGTATTTCTGAACTCGTTCGTGGTAAAGAAGGACGCTTTTTAACCTCAATTGAAGATAACAAAGAGTTTTCTAATTCAAAAATTCAAATCCTAGATCCTGCAACAACAATATTGGTTGAAGATAAATCACCTAATTATAAAGACAGTATGCTTTATATCGAATCAATGTTGCGCCAAAAAGTACCTACAGATGAACATGTATATTTTGGCCATAAAGCTGCCATGGACACATTGCCATTTCAGCTAGACCCAACAATTATTGCACTAAAGCAGCCTCGACAACGTATGCTTATCGCTGACTCTGTTGGTCTGGGTAAAACGCTTGAAGCAGGCATACTTATGTCTGAATTAATGCGTAGAGGCAAAGGTAAACGTATATTAGTACTTGCAGTTAAATCTATGCTTACTCAGTTTCAAAAAGAAATGTGGAGCCGTTTTTCAATACCACTTACTCGTTTAGATTCGGCGGGATTACAAAGAGTGCGTAATAAAATACCAACTAATCACAATCCATTCCATTTTTATGATAAATCTATTATTTCAATTGATACATTGAAACAAGATGTTGAATACCGACATTATTTAGAACAAGCCTATTGGGATATTATTGTCATTGATGAAGCTCATAATGTGGCAAAACGTGGTTCCAATTCTCAACGCAGCCGATTAGCATCATTGTTATCCCAACGTTCTGATACACTTATTATGCTTTCTGCCACTCCACACGATGGAAGACCAGAAAGCTTTGCTAGCTTAATGAATATGCTAGATGCAACCGCTATTGCTAATGAAAAAGAATATGAACACGAAGACTTTAGTGACAAAGGTTTGGTTGTACGACGATTCAAAAAAGACGTTAAAGATCAGATAGCAAAAGACTTTCCTGAGCGTGATATTCAAACAGTAAAAACTGATGCAAGCCCTGTCGAAGAAGATGTCTATAGAGAGTTAACTCAGTTGAATTTGAGTGCTTTAGATAATGGGCGAAAAGCCAGCCAGTTACTCAGAGTTACAATAGAAAAAACACTTTTTTCCAGCCCTATGGCATGCTTGTCCACGGTAAAAAACAGAATTACTCGCTTAGAGGCTAAAAATGATCCTGATTTTGACGATGATTTAAATTCACTTAAGTCATTTGCATTCGCTTTAGAAAGAGTCACACCAGAGCAGTTCAGCAAATACCAACGCTTATTAACCTTAATTTCAGATAAAAAAGCAGGATTTGGTTGGAAGCCCAACAAAAAAGATGATCGAATTGTTATTTTTACCGAAAGTATTCCTACATTAAACTTTCTGCATGAAAACCTACAAAAAGACCTTGGTTTAAAACCGGAACAGATTGGTTATCTGAAAGGTCAGGAAATGTCTGATACTGAACTGATGCAAACAGTAGAAGAATTTGGAAAAGAAAAATCTAAACTTAGACTCTTAGTTTGTTCAGATGTTGCTTCTGAAGGTATTAACTTACATTACTTAAGCCATAAGATGATTCATTTTGATATTCCTTGGTCATTAATGGTGTTTCAACAACGAAATGGTCGTATAGACCGCTATGGGCAAACCAAGCAACCTCTTATTCGTTACTTGGTAACTACCAGTGAAAATGACGATGTCCGCGGAGATAACCGTACCAGTGAAGTGCTTATTGAAAAAGATGATCAGGCACAAAAAAATATTGGCGATCCATCAGAATTTACCGGTAAGTATGACCAAGAGTCTGAAGAAGAAGCCGTAGCAGAAGCTCTTGCTGAAAGTTTTACATCCGGCGAAGACATCTTAGCCGATATATTTGGCGACTTCGATGATGTAGATGAAAAAGAAAAAGGACCACTTGATTCTTTTTTACCTGATGAACCACACGTTTCTGACAGTTCGATTGAAGTAAGAGAATTAACCACTCTATTTGAATCGGATATTCACTTTGCAGAGCAAAGTTTGGAATATATAAAGAGAAAAGGTCAAAGATTAGAATTTCGTAAATCAGATCCAAACACTTTGTCTCTTACGGTAAATAAAGAGTTAGAACAACGTTTAAAGCAACTTCCTCCAGAAGTATACCCGCAAGACGATCAATTTATCTTAACCAATGATATTGAAGAAATGTCATTGGAAATAGCCGCAGCTCGTGGTCAGCAACATGCCTGGCCGCGTAAAAATTATTTGTGGCAGCTTCATCCTGTTATGGAATGGTTGAATGATAAAGTGATGTCTGCCTTTGGTCGCCATCATGCCCCTTTAATTCGCATACCGCACAAAATGCACAACCAAAAAACAGCTTTTGTCCTTAATGCAATTTATCCAAATAGAAAAAGCCACCCACTAATTAATGAGTGGGTCGTGGTGAATTTTGAAGGTGAGCAGTTCGAAAACTTTCAAACATTTGAACAGTTTGCAGATGGCATGAGCCTTAAGGAAAACAAACTTTCCAACCCAGCAAAATCTGATAACACCAGTGCTCAGCAAGCATTATTAAAAGTAGCTATCGATAAATCGGCAGAGTATTTCCAAACAATACGTAAAGAGAAAGAAAGCCAAATTGATCATAAATTGCAGCACCAACTAGATGCCCTTGAATCACTAAAAACAAAACGAGTTAAACAATTAGACTTTAAGTTTGAACAAACTGGCGGTATTCAACAAATAGTTGAAAGTGATAAACAAAAAGAGCAAAGCAGAATTGAAAACCTATTTGATGACTATATTCAATGGATTGAAGACACAATGACTACAGAGAAAACACCTTATATTCAGTTGATAGCAGTATTTACAGGGAAAGAGGAATAATCATGGCGAATTTAGTTGGCATATATAACGAAAACGACTTCTATTCACATCATTATCTAACCTCTGTATTTGAATCTGATATTCGTGGGGTAATGGATCAGTGGACATCTCAAGAGTCAGAAGCCAGAGAGTTTGAACAAAAAGAGCGTGCGCTAGGAAGAGAGCCTCAACAAGGTTTTAGATCGCCATATTCAAAACTAGCATCATATGCAGGTAGTTATTTTAAGCAATTAAACGAACATTCTCGTGAGCGTGATATTTCTAAAAGATTACAACAGCAAAGAAGGCGTTGGGTATCTATTTTATCTCCCTTAGGTTATGAGCTAAACAATAGTTCTATTGAACTAGACTCAGGTTTACGTCTGCCTGTTTTAGCAAATTATCAGCAAAATGAACAACCATTTCTATGGGTTGTTGAAGCGCACGATAAGTTCGATGATGATAACCAAGATCCACTTGCTTTATCTATTCTTAAAGAGCAACTAGACAATTCAGTCACTCAAGAACCTGAAAAACTTAAGAAACACTCTGCATTGTTAAAACGTAGCTGGCAAGACGTTATATCCAAGCACATTTTAACCGATGAAAACCCACCACGATGGATCCTTTTATTAGGCAATCGCCAAGCATTACTTATTGATAGAACAAAATGGGCACAGAATCGATTATTACGTTTTGACTTTGAAGAAATTTTAGGGCGGAAAGAAACAAACATTTTAAAAGCCTGTGCTGCATTATTGCATAAAGACTCTGTAATGCCTGAAACTGGTCAGCCACTTTTAGACAACTTAGACGAAAACAGTCATAAGCACGCATTTTCTGTTTCTGAAGATTTAAAGTATGCCTTACGAGAATCTATAGAGCTTTTAGGTAACGAAGCAACCCAGTTCTTAATTGATCAAGGTAAAGCAAATTTCACGGGTGAAAGAGCAATACAACCCGAAGAGCTGAGCCGTGAATGTTTGCGTTATATGTATCGTTTATTGTTTTTGTTTTACATAGAAGCAAGACCTGAGCTTGAATATGCTCCGCTTGATTCGATGACCTATTTAAAAGGATACAGCTTAGAGACCTTACGTGATCTAGAACTAGTGCCACTTTACAGTGAAGCTGATAAGCAAGGTCGTTACATTCACGATAGCCTTAACTTGCTATTTAAACTGATCCACAAAGGTTATCCGAAAAAAGATGACGACAATACTCAAATAGATTTCACTACTGAAAAGCTTGATACATTTAGCCTAACCAAGCTAGACAGTCATCTATTCGATCCAAAGCGAACGCCAACATTAAACAAAGTAGTATTCACTAACCTTACTATGCAGCGAATACTCAACTTAATGTCTCTGAGTAAAGAGAAGTCAGGAAAGTCTCGCCGTGGCCGTATTTCTTATTCACAACTTGGTATTAACCAATTAGGTGCGGTATATGAAGCGCTGCTTTCATACCGTGGCTTCTTTGCTCAAGAAACACTATATGAAGTAAAAAAGAAAGGCGACAAATACAGCGAGTTAGAAACAGGTTATTTTGTTACTTCTGAGCAATTTAATGAATACGACGAAGAAGAAAAAGTCACCCATACTATTTATGAGGGTGGAGAGAAAAAAACACGATATAAAAAGTTTGAAAAAGGTAGCTTTATTTATCGTATGGCTGGGCGTGACCGAGAGAAGTCAGCTTCGTACTACACACCAGAAGTACTCACAAAATCATTAGTAAAATATGCCCTTATAGAGTTATTTAAAGAAAAGATAGACCCCCTTAAAACCGCAAAAGCAAAAGCAAATGCAATTATAAAACTCACTGTATGTGAGCCAGCTATGGGTAGTGCTGCCTTTTTAAATGAGGCAATCAATCAACTCTCTGAGCATTACTTGTTTTATAAACAGCAAGCTGAAAAAAAGCGTATTCCTCAAGACGAATACACTCGTGAATTACAACGGGTTAAAATGTATATTGCTGATAACAATGTCTTTGGTGTCGACTTGAACCCTGTCGCGGTGGAGCTTGCTGAAGTATCCCTTTGGCTAAATGCCATTAGCTCAGAAGCATTTGTTCCTTGGTTTGGTTATCAATTATTTAACGGCAACTCATTGATAGGTGCTCGCAGGCAAATATTCCCATCACATCAACTTAGTTTTAAAAACAAAAATACTCCCAGTTGGTTAAACCAAGCACCTATTCGTATTGAGCCAGGTAAAAAACGAGAAGAAGATCAGGTATATCACTTTTTATTGGGTGATAACGGCATGGCAAATTACACAGATAAAGTGGTTAAAGGCCTTAAACCAGAAGAAATTAAGACCATCAATGACTGGCGAAAAGAGTTCAATATGCCATGGAGCGATGAGGATAAATCATCCCTTCAACGCATCAGCAAAAAAATTGATGACTTATGGACGAAACATACTAAAAGCCGAACATTACAACGAAAATTAACCACAGATGAATTACCACTGTGGCCAGAGAAAGCTGATGCTATGGCTATCACCAATATGGCCACTAAAGATAAGATGCTTGAAAAAGCCATGACCGATGGTGCCAGCAGTTATCAACGACTAAAAATGGTAATGGATTATTGGTGTGCGTTATGGTTTTGGCCAATTGACGAAGCAGAAGAGTTACCAGAACGTTGGGAATATTTATCTGATGTTGAAACATTACTTGATGGTTATATTCAAACAACTCCAGTAGAAGTAGTAGAAACTGAGTCAGAAGATACTATAGACACTGGCTTTATGGGCGATTTATTTACTCAGCCACAAGCAGAAGAAAAGTCATCTGAGTACCAATCATTAATCACCTCAAAGGGTACACTAAATAAAAAAGTGATTTTTGATGTCATGCCAAGGATAAAAATAGCTGATTCACTTGCAGAACGATATAGATACTTTCATTGGGAATTAGAGTTCACTGATATATTTGAAGAAAATTCTGGCTTTGATTTGATTTTGGGAAATCCTCCTTGGTTGAAAGTAGACTGGAGTGAAGCTGGGGTATTAGGTGATAAAGAGCCTAAATTTATTATAAACAAGTTAAGTGCAACTCAACTTAACACTTTGAGGAATGAAACTTTTAGCAAGTACCCCGTCCTTACTAGATTATTCATAGAAGAATATGAAGAAGCTGAAAGTGTACAGTCCTTTTTGAATGCTATATGCAACTATTCAGAATTAAAGGGACAAAAAGCAAACCTTTACAAATGCTTTCTCCCTATATCTTGGTATGTAGGTAACCGGGAGTCTGTATCAGGCCTATTACATCCTGAAGGAGTATATGATGATCCCAAAGGTGGAATACTTAGAGAACTTATCTACCCTAAGCTAAAAGGGCACTATCAATTTCAAAATGAACTAAATTTATTCGCTGAAGTGGATCATCACGCCAAGTTTAGTATTAATATTTATGGGCGTTTCGAAAGCAAATTTAGCTTTAAACATAGTGCAAATTTATATTCTCCCAAAACAATTGATGAATCTTTATCGCATCCAGGAAGTGGCCCTTGTTTTGGATTAAAAAAATTGAAAATAGATACATCTGGAAAACTTAAGAGTAATTGGGAAACAGATGGTCATTTATCAAGAATAATAAATGTTGATAGAAATGTGCTTGGCATATTTGGTAATTTGTATGATGATGAAGGAACTCCATCAAATCAAGCAAGATTGCCAGCAATCCATTCTTCACAATTAGTTTCGGTAATTAAAAAGTTAGCGACACAAAGACAGAAACTATTCGATCATAAGAATTTTTTACATCTGTCTTATTTATTTGACGAAACTAAAGCTCAGAAGGATAAACTCATAAACCGTTGCACTGGTTTCCCAAAATCGTCATCTAACTTAGTTTTGTCTGGACCTCATTTTTATGTAGCAACTCCCATTTACAAAACACCTAACCAACAATGCAATATAAACAGTGATTATTCAGTTATAGATTTAAACTTTATTGATAATAAATATTTACCTAGAAGTAATTATGAAACTAATTTAGTGGCGATAAACAATGTCAATGAAATACCCAAAATTAAATGGGGTGATGAAAATAAACTTGTAACTGATTTCTTTAGATTAGCAATCAGAGCAATGTTAAATCCTACTCAAGAAAGGACATTAATTTCTGCTATTGTTCCACCGAATTTAGCACATATAAATGGGGTTCAAACAACAGTATTTAAAGATGAAAAACTCTTATTAACAATAGCATCAATAACTAGCTCCATTATTGGAGATTATTTTATAAAGAGTACTGGCCGTAGTAATCTAATGATGAACTGGTTTGCACTGCCAGTTTTTGAACCGTGCCCATTTATTTCTCTTCGCGTACTGTTGTTAAACTGTTTAGCTTCAAGCTATGAATCCCTTTGGACTTCACATTACCAAAACTCATTCACAAATGACTTTTGGGGTAAAAATGACTCAAGGTTGAATAATAATTCCTTTTCAGATTTAACTAAAAAATGGAAGTGGGAAACACCATTAAGAAGTGACTTTGAACGTCGGCATGCATTAATTGAAGTTGATGTTCTCGTCGCTCAAAAATTAGGACTAACTCTTATAGAGTTACAAACAATTTATAAAGTGCAGTTTCCTATCTCACGCCAATATGAGATGGACACTTGGTACGATAAAACTGGAAGAATTGTATTCACCTCAAGTAAAGGTTTAATTGGTGTTGGTCTAGACCGTAAATACAATAAGAAAAACGATTTTAAAATCGGTGTCAAAAATGGTGTATTTGTTGCCGGAAGTGAGCAAATCAACAAACTAAAAGCAAGTACTGAAGAGAACCCATGGAATGAAAAAAATGGCCAAATCGGTTGGGAAGATATTAAAGATCTTAAATCTGGCATTATAACCAAAACATACATGGATGATACCGTTCCTGATGGTCCAGTAGAACGAACAGTCGAATACCATGCACCATTTGACCGTTGTGACCGTGAAGAAGATTATAAAACCGTATGGGCTGAATTCGAACGCCGCTTGGGTACTAACAAGGAGTAGATTAACTGATGGATCAGGTAGTAAAAACAGCCAGAAAAAAAATAGAAGAGTTTATCCAGGAAGATTATTTAATATCTCCAAGTTCTGGAGATTGTAATTTACCTGAAGGAACAAAAACGAGATTGAGAAATTCGTTAAAAATTCTTTCAGAACAGCTTTACTCAAAAGATATTCATTTTATTTTTGAGCTAATACAAAATGCTGAAGATAATCATTATCAAAATGGCATTGTCCCAGAGCTAAGCTTTGAGTTGTTGGATTATGACCCTACCAACACAGCAGATTGCAACGGTTGTTTAGTGATAAAAAATAATGAAGTTGGCTTTAATATAGATAATATAAAAGCCATTTCATCAATAGGTGAGTCCACTAAAGCGAACCAAAAAGATGCAGGTTACATTGGTGAAAAAGGCATTGGCTTTAAGTCTGTATTTGTTGTTTCCCCAGCTCCGCACATTTTGTCTAACGGCTTTAAAATAAAGTTTTTAAAAGACGACCCAAAAACAGGCCTTGGATATATCGTTCCTTACTGGTTGGAAAATGATTTACCTGACTTTGTAAGTGATAATTGCACTACTTTATTGTTGCCGCTACAAGATAAGCAAGGCAGCGAAACAAGGATGTTTGATAAGGTTCAGAATGAATTATCAAAACTATCAGCGGAACTAGTTCTGTTCCTTAGAAAGCTTAAAAAGCTTTCTATTAAAACGCCCAGTTATTTCGCTAATTACCACTTAACTAAAGAAGGTGAGTATGTAGAACTAAATGTTCAATCCTCTAAAGGTAATACTACTTCAAAATATTTATTAAAAAATAAAGTCATTGATGTTCAAAGCAACGTAGTAAATGAACTACGGGCAAATGTGACCAAACGAGATATTTCATTGGCATTTCCTGTTGGCTTTGAATTAGAAGAAAGTCCGTTATATTGTTATCTGCCAACTGAGAGTGATACAGGGTTGCCTTTTTTAGTTAATGCAGACTTTATATTGAGTGCAAGCCGCGAATCTATCCGCCAAGATTTAACTTGGAATAGCTGGATGCGGGATGAGATCGCGGTATTTTCCGCAAAAACTTTAGCAGATATTCTTGCTCAAAAAGGAGATATCACTCGTTGGGAATGGGTACCTATTTGGGGACCAAATCGAGTTTTATATTGGAATAGCGTCAGAGAAAAAATAGAGGAAGCACTAAAGGTTACAAAGTGTATTCCTACTATTTCAGGTAAATATCAACTTCCATCAAAAACATTATCACTGGGTAAAACTTTTAAATTTTTGAATGAGTGGCCACTAGATATTATTGAAAGACTTCCTGTAGATCTGTGTTGGAGTGACTCATCAGTAATATCTAAAGTAAGTTCCGCAATAGGACTCAAAGCGTTTAGTCAGAATGACTTTGTATCTCTATTGGAACAAGTTCAGCAAAAAGACAAACTTTCAGATGAGCAGTTAATGCCCGCCCTTGTTGAGATAACACAGCAAAAAGGACAATGGGGGGGATCTAAAAAGTATGGTGATTTCCTAAGGCAATTAAGATCATGTAATTTGTTTAGATGTGATTCAGGATTGCAGAATTCTAAATATAAAAATCTATACCTTCCAAGTCCAGATAAACATGAAGTACCTGTTTTACTCAATAATAACGGTGAGTCAACGCAACCAAACTATATTGATAAAGTGTTTTATAATTTAATGCCCGCCCATGTTAGTACTTCAATAACTTCAATGTTCGATATCGAAGAAGTTCATGCGGTAAGTTACCTAGAAAATTCAATTGTTAAGTTCTTAAAGGATAATGCAAAACAGTGCATAGAAGCCTCCTTAGAGGCATTAAGTAAATATTTGATTGAAAATATTGATGAGTTACCTGAAGAGACCATCGATCTTTTAACAGAGGTTCTGCCACTGAAAGATACTCAAGGAATTTGGAAATTTCCCAAAGGGCATACTCGTTTTGTTGCTCCGAGTATTTTTTACGAATCTCCCAATTGGCAATATATATATCAATCAAAAGAAGAACTTCAACACATTGTTGAGCTAAGTGAAGATTATCTATCTTGGGTAGATGAAGATCTAGCCGAGCAATTTTTAGATGCGTTTGATATTGATGACTTTGTAACTCCGTTTGTTATATCTGTTCATAATAGCGCCCCTTTTTTGGCAACACCTAAAACATTTTTAAGTGATGACTTCTGGAAGAGTGAAGATCATCGTCGCCTGGCTTTCCAATGGCTATATCAAGTTTATGTAGATGAGGATAGCGTTACTTCTAATTCTAAAAATGAACTAGAGCTTGGTTACTTTTTACTAAATCACAAGTGGCTGTTGAGTACCAATGATGGTTTTGTTAAGCCATCGTCATTACTCCATTGTTTTTCTGCCTCTGAACGAAGCATTTTTGGGAGTTCGTTAAACTATCTTCAAGATACAGTTACAAAAGATTTTGCGAGTAAATTAAGCCTAGTTACGGAACCAACTCCTAAAGGCTTTATGGATCAAATTAAAGCCTCTAAAAGCCATTCTAAAATTAATACTGAGTTTTTAATTTCAGCTTATGAATCTCTAGCAAACTGGAAAGACCCAGGGGAATCAGAAAGAATTAAACGACGTTTATCACAAGATAAACTAATTTACTTGCCAGAGCCTCGCAATCAATGGGTGAGTCCTGAAAATGTTATTTGGGAGAGTAAACCTGAGCTAGGGGCTAGCTTTATTGGATTGTCTGAATATTTACCAGAAAGATTAAAATATTATTTTGTTGATACATTACTTATCAATGAATTTCATGGTATTGAATCTTATTATGCTGCATATAAAGCGCTAAGCAACCTTCAGAGTGCCAGTCTACCTGTTAAAGAGATGGAAAGCAGACTCAATGCCGTTGCAAGAAAGTTAAGCCAGTTTATACGTGATGAGGATTTTGTCTTTGATGCTGCATGGAATAGCTTTCGAACAAATAACAAGGTTTATACCGATAATGGTACTTGGCTAGATGCTAACGACGATGTGTTTATTGCTGATGATGGAAAAATTAAAGAGCAATTTTCTTTTCATAGCTCTGTAAGTTTTACTTGGTCTAGTGCCCCTGAATTTTTTGTTTTATTAGAGGCGTTAGGGGTAAAAAAAGCATCAGAGTATATTGATGTAAATATCAGCGAAATACTTAATAAATCGGATGTAGAAGAGAGGAAAATTTCTCTTTATGCTAAGAAGGCAATTTGTTTATATATAGCAAACTATCTAAGCTTTGATGAGGAGCTTTCTGGGAAACTTTCCGGTTTATACCATTCAAAAGAATTACTTTGCGATCAGTTAACTGTCAAATACACACTGGCTGAACATCATTATGTTGAAGTAACAAGCGAATTAGGAGTCTATGAACCAGTCGACAGCTCACTCATTCTAGTAGCAGAACATGATCTTGATGATATTAAAGATGAAATAGCATTGAGTATTGCTAGAAACTTTTTTGGGCGAAAAGCAAAACAACACGAAGCGTTAATTAGGGTCTTTATTGATATTCAAACTGAGTCTCGATTAATTAACGTACTTAAAAAACATAGCTTGGAACTTGAAGGAGAAAAGGCCGTTTTAGTTGAGGCTGTTTTTAGTTCCAATGCCTTCAATAGTAAACCAACAGAAGATACAGATAGCCATTCTGGAGAGGAAGATAAGACTTCCGAAGAGTATAACGTATACGGCGTGTTGGAAGATGAAGAAGATAGAAATGGCTCTGCCGAAGCAGAGCAGGAAGTAAACGATTCTATAATTGACCAAACTACGCAAGAAAATTCAGATATTTCAGATACTTTAGACGAGCAACTAAACGAAGAGTCAGAAGATTTGCATACTGATACAGATAATAATGAACCATGTGAAAACGCTGAAGCTTACGATGACTCTGAATTACCTAATCAGCCGCACACTGATATACCTCATGAAGATGAGGAGGTTAATAATTCACAGAACAATGATGAAGCTGAGAAGAACCAAAGTGTTGATGATGAACCTGAACCAAATTATTCACAAAGTTCGCGTAACAATTCATCTAGCAATGAGCAAGAATCTAGTAAAAATAGTGACTCAACTGACGTACGTGAACGAAAAACATTATCTTTAAATAGAGATAAAAACTTAGATAAGAAAAGTAATACTTCACCTGACACTACTTACAACTCCTCAAACTATAAGGATAGCCAATCATCAAAGAGAGAATGTTCATCTATTGGCTTTCGTCTATTTAGCTATGTAGAAAGTGATCAAACACATGAGAGATCTGAAAGGGCTGAGCGTGATGATAAAACCTTTGGAGATAAAGCTGAGCTTTATGTAAAACATTGGTTAATTGAGCAAGGTTTCTTGAATGTTGAGCTACTAGGTGGAACTAATAAAGGCTTTGATATTCAAGCTGTCGATGAAGAGACAGGTGAGCTTATTTTCATTGAGGTTAAGGGTCAAAGAGGAGCTTGGAATCGAACTGGAGTTGCACTTTCTAAGTCTCAGATGGAAAAATGTTTAATTGAAGGGAATAGTTATTGGTTGATAGTTGTTGAAAATCTATTAACTAGCCCACTTATCCATAAGTTTATTAATCCGGCCAGTTTGATAGATAGATATTATTTTGATTCAAATTGGTCAAAAGTAGCAGACTTGTTGCCGTCTCCTAAACCACAAAATATTGAATTGGACGACTTATTCTTTGATGAAACAACAAAGCGAGTGTACCAAGAGCTTCAGGAACAAGAAATTCAATTACCTGAAGTTGGATTTGAAATTTCTAATAGCAAATTTGAAGTTATTGCAGAACTTGAGTTTGCTTGGCCAGAAAGTCAGATAGGTATTTATTTGGAAGAACCTGAATCTGAAATTAAAGGTTGGAAATTATTCAGTTTGGATGAAATAGAAGCTGATATTAGCCCTACAGGCGAGTTGATAACAGCGTTAAGGGAAAGTTAAATGTTACCAAGTATTATTAGTCGTCAGACTGAGCAAGCCATACGTTCATTTTTATTGCACTCGTTTGAGATGAATTCACATCTGTTTTCTAGAGCCGATCAGTTTGGTACGTATTCTAACGCTATGGAAGATTTTTTAAATACGAAAGAAAATCTATCAAAAGGACCTTATATCTCAATGAGCTTGCCTTTTAGGCAAAGTAACTTAGGTCGAAGTTTTTTTTCAAATTTATATCTTCCTTTTATACCTTACCAGCATCAGGCAAACGCTTATGAACGTTTGACAGCAGCAAAGCCACTTTCAACCTTAGTAGCCACTGGAACAGGTTCTGGTAAAACAGAATGCTTTATGAATCCAGTTTTGGATTATTGTGCCTCTACCAAGGAAAAAGGCATTAAAGCTATAGTTATTTACCCTATGAATGCCTTAGCAACCGACCAAGCAAAGCGCTTTGCTGAAACCATATCTTCGAATGAAGACCTTAAAAACAAAGTTACAGTTGGTTTGTTTGTTGGTCAGGAAGACAGTGAAAAAAGTAAAGTGATGGGGTCAGATAAAGTCATAACTTGTAAGGATACGTTAAGAGATAACCCGCCAGATATTCTGATGACCAATTACAAAATGTTGGATTTTTTATTACTTCGACCAAAGGATCAGGCTATATGGAGCTTGAATTCAGCAGAAACATTGCAGTTTTTAATTGTTGATGAGTTACACACATTTGATGGTGCACAAGGAACAGATTTATCTTGCTTAATAAGGCGCTTAAAACATCGACTGGAAATCCCTAAAAATTATCTAACTTGCGTTGGAACATCTGCGACAATTGGTGATAACTATGACGAATTAACTAGTTACGCAAGTGACATATTTGATTCTCAATTTGATTTAGCTTCTGTGATTTATGAAGACAGGTTATCTGCTAAAGAGTATTTAGAAAAACATTCTCTAGAGTATTTTTTATCCCCAGAACCATATGAAATTCCAAAATTCGATGATATTACAGATCCCGAACAATATATAAACAAAGTAATACATGCATGGTTTAAAAGTGATGACTTATTAATTTCAAAGCCAATTGATACAGATGAAGGTATTGAACAACGAATTAGATTGGGTGAATCGATTATAAAACACCGCTTCTTTCATAGGTTGTTGGATAAACTAAACGGTTCAATTACTTCAATAGATTCATTAAGCCAAGACTTGTTTGGCTCGGCTGGTTTAACGGCAAAAGAGGGAATCAATACAATTGAAAGCTTCTGCGCCTTAGTATCGGTAGCAAAGAAAGAAACACCAGAAGATGAAGAGGCTATAGCTAAACGAAAAGCAAAAGGTAAACTAAAACCTACCATGCCTCTATTGCAAGTACGATATCAGCTTTGGATTAGAGAGCTTCGTCGTATGGTGGCTAGTGTTAACTCACGACCGGAGTTAACATTCAGTGATGACTTAACAGCTTCAAATTCTGACCTTAAACACTTACCTGTATTGCATTGCAGAGATTGCCATAACACAGGTTGGGGTGGAGTGTTAGGTAATACAGATTCTCATATCAATGATGATTTAGCGCTTTTTTATCAGCTCTATTTTGATAATAGACCTGAAGCAAACCTGATATTTCCAGTAGATAAATATGATGGAAAATTGTCTAAAACGGGCCACTTTCATAAATTATGTTCGAATTGTTTGAAACTGAATGGATTTGACTCAAGTACCACTGCTTGTTCGAGCTGTGGTCATGATGAACTTATTCTTGTTTACATTCATGATGATTTGAAGCGTCGTAATTTAACAGATGGGGGGTCAGTATTAACAGCTAGTCACAATTGTCCATTTTGTAATAGTGAATCGGGAGTTAGCGTTTTAGGTAGTCGTGCTGCGAGTCTTATTAGTGTAATTACTCATCAGCTATTTGGTTCACATTATAACCAAGATAAACAGCTAATTACATTCAGTGATTCAGTACAAGATGCGGCACATAGAGCAGGTTTTTTTACTGCCAGAACATATCCTTTATTACTAAGAAGCCTAATAGCTAAAGTATTAAATACAGTAAAATCTAAGAACCTATCTGAACTTTCAATTAATGTTGCTAGTTTTGCTAGGGATGAATTTGAAAATGATGAAGCATTTGTTGGTACATTTATCGCTCCCGATATGGAATGGCAATCGCATTTTAAGGAGCTAAAAGAAAATGGAAAGTTACCAACCAAAACAAATTTACCAAAACACGTACAGTCTCGACTAGCATGGGAAGTAATAAGTGAATTTGGGATTAAGAGCTTTTTGGGGAGATCATTAACAAAATCAAAATTTGCGACTGTTAGCTTTGATAGAGAGTTGCTCGATGAAATTTCAAACAAGATCCATGCAATGTTACTGGAAGAAATTTCTGAGTTGAGTTTGATGACAGTGCATCAGGTTGAGCACTTTCTCGTTTCATTTTTGCATTTATTAGCCACAAATGGCGGCATAAGCCACCATAGCTTAAAAAATTATATTCAGAATGCTGGTGATACCTATGTTCATAACAAAATAGGTGAAACATCTTACTATATGCCAAGTTGGGGAAGGCGTTCACGTAAGCCTAAGTTTTTGAGTATTAAAAAAGTATCTAACAACTTTGACTATTTAACTAAAAAGAATGTAGCCAGTTCGCAATATCTAATTTGCTTATTTAAAAATTTATTAGCGGACGATTTAACGTTTGCTTCTTCACAAACTGAACTCATTTTTTCTCGCGTACTTACACAACTAAATAAAACAGAAATATTAATCGAAGCTGATGTGAAAGGAGAATTGGTTTTTGGCTTAAACCCTAACCTGGCACTTATAGTCACTGAGTTAACTAAAATTCAATGTACTGAGTGTGGTTCGCCTCTAAATGTGGATACTGAATTTGAAGGGTATTGGGCTAATGCACCATGTCTTGTGCCTAGTTGTAGAGGTAATTATGAAACATCTTTACATCAAGGAAAAAAATTAAATTGGAGTAATTTCGATTTAGCTAGAGTCAATGGCTTTGAACATACCGGGCTTTTAGAACGAGGTATACGAGAGCATGTTGAAAACTCATTTATTAAAGGAAAAAATGCGTGGGATATTAACTTATTATCTGCAACCCCGACTCTTGAAATGGGTATAGATATAGGTGATTTATCAAGCGTTGTCTTATGTTCCGTTCCTCCTGCACAATCCAATTACTTGCAAAGAATTGGACGTGCGGGTCGACGAGATGGTAATGCGTTTAATGTTACTTTTAGTGAAGGTAATTCACACGATTTGTACTATTACCATGAACCGTTAGACATGATGGCTGGTTCAGTTCAACCTCCAGGAGTTTTCTTAAAAGCCAATGCTGTATTAGAAAGACAATTAACCGCTTTTTGCTTTGATTCATGGGTAAAACAAGGCGTTTCTGAGAAAGAAATTCCACTTAGCGTAAGAGAGTTACTTAACTCTGTTGAGGGGAACCATACTCATCAATTCCCATATAAATTTTTTGACTATATCTCTAAACATCAAGGTCAATTACTAGAGCAATTTATAATGCTTTTTGATTCAATGGATACAGACATTCAAGAGTCTTTATCTGTTTTTTTAAGAGGTAATGACGACGATCATATGTCTTTAAGTGGCCGGATTATTGATCGTATAAGTCAGTTAGTGAAGGATCGAAACGGACTAAAAAAACGGGTATCTACTATAGACTCTGAGTTGAGGAAATTAAACAAACTTGAAGTTCAAGAATCAGATCATAAAGAAAAAGTAGAGCAACTAAATAATGAACGAGCTGCTATTCGTTCTTTAATTAGGCAAATGAATGGGAAGCAAACTTTAAACTTTTTTACTGATGAAGGTCTACTTCCTAATTATGCGTTTCCAGAAGAAGGTGTGACGATTAGATCTATTCTATGGAGAAGAAAAGAGCAAGCTGAGTCATCAGAAGGTGGAACTAAGTTTCAAAGAAATACATATGACTATGAACGCCCAGCAGCTTCAGCTTTGTCAGAATTGGCTCCAGATAACCATTTTTATGCTGGTGGCAACAAAGTTGAAATAGAGCAGGTTGATTTAAGCGTATCTTCTGTAGAAACTTGGCGAGTTTGTAATAATTGTAACTACAGTGAAGACGTCATCACTGGAGGGGATAAATATAAAACGTGTCCAAAATGCGATAGTGTAAATTGGAACGATAATGGACAGTTAACCCAGATGTTAAAGCTTCGTCAGGTTTATGCTCGAACGAATGAACGGGATGCGAAAATTAGTGATGACTCAGATAATAGAGTACCCAAGTTTTATAAAAGACAAATGCTGGTTAGTCATGACGATTCTGATGTGCTGTTAGCTTATAAGATTGATAGTGACGAAGTTGTATTCGGTTTCGATTTTGTTAAAAAATTAAATATAAAGGACATTAATTTTGGTGTCCCTGATAATCAATCAGAGCAAAGTACAATTGCTGGTGACGAAGATAACCGCACGGGGTTTAAAGTATGTAATGAGTGTGGAATGGTTAAAACCAATAAAAATAGAAACTTCAAACATGACTTAACCTGTGCATATGCAAAAAAACCTGAAACAGCCTTAGATGACGATAAGTTTATAGACTGTTTATATCTTTATCGTGAATTAACCTCCGAAGCTGTTCGAATACTTTTACCTGTTTCAAGTTATTCCATTAACTCGGCTAATGAGGCTACATTCGCGGCCGCAATTCAACTAGGGATAAAGCTTTATTTTAAAGGCAGTATCGATCACATAAAAAGTACTGTATATAGCGAACCGGTAAATGCAGGAGAAGGAAGGCGATATTATTTAGTTATATACGATACTGTTCCAGGCGGTACGGGCTATTTAAAGTCGTTAATGGACTCTCCTGAAAACTTATTGAATCTTATTGAAAAATCTTTTCATAAATTAGATTCATGTTCATGCAATCAAGATCCTAGCAAGGATGGTTGCTACAAATGTATCTATGCTTATCGCGACCGTCAAAGAATGCCCAAGATATCTCGCGATTTGGCAAAATCACTTTTCCAAAAAATATTGGAACAGCGAAATGAGATTATTCAAGTAGATACTTTAAAAGCAATAAATCCTAATTCTTTACTTGATAGCGAACTAGAGCATAAATTTATAGATACGTTGAAAGCTACAGGTAGGCCTTGGAAGGTTAGTAACTCCATGGTGAATGGTAAAAATGGTTATGTTTTAACAGTAGGGAATAATGACAATATTACCCAAGCGTGGAAAATAGAGCCTCAAGTTGATTTAGACAAATTTTCAGGTATTGATGTTGCCTCAAGACCTGATTTTGTATTTTGGCCTATAAAGGATCAAGAAAAAACAAAACCAATAGCTGTTTTTCTAGATGGTTATGAATTTCATTATGACAAAGTCGGTGAAGATACTCGTAAAAGAAATGCAATCAAGAGTTCAGGCAAGTTCATTGTGTGGACTTTATACTGGGACGACTTAGAGAAGCTTGATAGCGCTCACTTAAAAGATTATTTTGCAATATTCCAAAATAGTAAGCTTCGAGAAATGTTTGGTAGTTCTGAAAAGCAGCTTACCGGTAAGAACTATAACCAGTGGAATGCAACGCTTAACAAGCATAATAGCTTTAGTATCTTCGCAGACCTACTTGTTTCTCCGGTTGAATTTACTAATCAATTAAAGTCAGCAGCTTCGGTTCATTCATTTTGCTGGTTAAACCCAATAAAAGGTATGAGTAAAAAAAATCCTGAGATAGCTCAAAAACTAGAGTTTGAGTTGCGAGAAAATGCTCCTTCATACCGAATAGATGAGTTTTTAGAGGATGAAAACTATTGGTTTGGGGGATTAATGGATTGTCTAGGAAGTTCTGAGCAATTAGTTGAATTAACAACGGCATTATCGCTTAAAAGATTTACACAGACAAAATTTAACCAAACTATTGATGACAGCAACTTTTTGTCAAAATTGTTAAAAGTCCATATTTGTATCGATGACGCTGAATATGATCACATTCACTTTAAACAAGCACTTATTGGTTATTGGAAGCTATTCAACGTTTTGCAATTCTTAAATGATGCTTCATTCTGTTCAAAAACCATGATTGAGTTGGATATTGATGAAATATCAACACCGATAGAAGAAGCCGAAATTCATGTGCCAGATGCTTGGGCTGTTGTACTAGAACAGACTATTATCAGCGTAAATGTTGAGCTATTAACCGACTTAAATGTTGCTATACCTGAAGTTGGCTATGAGTTGATAGTTAATGATGAGGTAATTGGTATGGCAGAATTAGCATGGGGAGATAAGAAAATCGCTCTGTTTTCTGAGGAAGAATTCGAAGATCTAATTACATTTAAGGAACATGATTGGTACTGTTTAGTGACGCCAATTGATGATGCATTAATAGAAAAATTAAAAGAAAAGTTGGGAGTTTAATATGGAAATTCAAGTAGCAATATCACAGGATTTTTTAACTGCGATAGTAAGGTTGCCTAGAGCACAACAAAAAAAAGTAAACCAATTTGTCAGCAAGTTTAGAAATGATCCTCTAAGTACTGGAATTAATTATGAAAAAATTAATGATGCCGCAAATACCGATATGCGATCTGTCAGAATAGATCAAGCTTATAGAGGTATCATTTTAAAACCCCAAAAAGGAAATATTTATATTCTATTATGGGTCGATCATCATGATGAAGCTTACGCTTGGGCAAGACGTCATCAATGCAAAATTCATCCTAAGACCGGTGCAATACAGTTATACGCTTCTGAACTAAGTGATAAAGCAAGTCAACTTTTTGAAAAACCACAAGTTAAAGAAGAAGTCGTACAAACACTTCTTTTTGAAAAATACTCTTCTAGTCAACTTATAGAGCTTGGTTTACCCGTAGAATATACTGATCAGATTACTTCAATTACGGATATGAAAGTATTCGAAACTTATAAAGATAAGCTTCCCAATGATGCTTTTGAGGCATTATATTTTCTGGCAGATAAAATTCCATACGAAGAAGTACTGGAGGAATATCGCAGCAACTTAGCTGATGAAGTAGATACTGATGACTTTGCAGCAGCTTTAATAAGAGAAGGCTCCAAAAGGCGTTTTGTTATTGTTGATGATGAAGCATTAGAGCGGATGCTTGATGCACCATTAGAGAGGTGGCGGGTATTTTTACATCCATCTCAGAGAAAGTTAGTAGAAAGAGACTGGAATGGTCCTGTTAGAGTATTAGGTGGGGCTGGTACAGGTAAAACTGTAGCAGCTATACATAGAGCTAAGTGGCTAGCTGCTAGCATAGAAGGAGTAAACAATAAAAAAGTTCTGTTTACTACATTTACTAAGAATTTAGCCTCTGATATATCTGAACATTTAGCACAAGTATGTAGTCATAATGAGCTATCAGCAATCGAAACAATTAATATTGATTCTTGGGTTCATAAGTTTTTAAAACGTAATGATTATAACTACAACATTGTTTACCCAGGGGATTCAAACCCCAAGCGTGCGAATTGCTGGAAAAAGGCACTTGATAATAAATCACCCGAGTTAGATCTGTCAGACCATTTCTATGAAGAAGAATGGAAGTTGGTAATTCAAGAGCAGAGCATTACTGATAAGGCTGAATATATAAGAGCTAAAAGAAATGGTAGAGGCACTCGTTTAAATAGAAAAGAAAGGCTTCTTTCATGGGGTGTATTTGAGGAATATTTGTTACAGCTTAACCATGGCAAAATTAAAGAAATGCCTGATGCGATGAGAGACTGCATAGCCATAATTGACAGTAAAAAGATCAAGCCAATGTACGATTCAATAATCATAGATGAAGGCCAAGATATGGGGAGCCAAGCCTATGAGTTAATACGTCGAATTGTACCAGAAGGTAAAAATGATATTTTCATTGTAGGTGATGGTCATCAACGGATATATCGTAATAAAGTGGTCCTAGGTCGCTGCGGAATTAATATTGTTGGACGTGGCCGCAAACTTCGTGTGAATTATAGAACAACAGAAGAGACAAAAAAGTTAGCTGTTTCTGTTTTAAACAACATTCCTGTCGACGATTTAGATAATGGAGAAGATACTAGTAATGGTTATATTTCACTTATGCACGGAGATGCGCCAGAGATAATTACAACTGATAGCTTTACCGATGAAGCTGATGCTGTAATAGAAAGAATAGAGCAGTTAGAAGCCGCTGGTGCAAAACTTCAAGATATCTGTTTAGTTGCCAGAACTAAATCTCTAAGAGACTCCTTTGCTCAGGAATTAAAAAAGTCAGGTATTAACACATACGAAGTAATGGCAAATGGTGTCGACAATAGACAACATGACGGTGTTAGGTTAGCTACAATGCATCGCGTAAAAGGTCTTGAATTTCAAAACGTATTTATTGCAGGTTGCAATCAACAAACTATACCACTGAAAAACTTCAAGTCTGATGATCCAGTTGAGCTTAGAGAGCATGAGTTATCTGAGAGAGCATTACTACATGTTGCGATGACAAGGGCTATGAGAAGTTTAACAATTTCATGTCATGGTAATTTAAGTAAGTTTTTAAAATCGTAAAATTTAGATATAAATTTTTTTGAAATTATACTTTTAATGAAGTATACGTCGTAACGCTACGTGAAATTTACGAGGGAATATACGCCAAAATATATTTCCTTCACGTAGCGTTACGCAATATAGGATCTAGTTGTTAACTTGCAAATGATAAAATGTCAGTAAGCTAAAAAACTAAATAGGCTAATTAATTCAAGAAGATAAATTCCCAGTGAAGACTGGATCCGATCCAGTTCTTAATTTGGATTAACACCAATGACAGGGAAATCCACCTTAACAGATTTATAGCTCACTAAGTCCGATACTTTTTAGTATTGGACTTAGTGAGTGTAAAGATATGAATGAAACAATACAACTTATATCTGTGTTAGTTATGTA
>Ga0209184_1000607_pt1 | contig 34437 bp, 28 predicted proteins | sample EN8Hudsemesocosm_2_FD_184627 | JGI IMG/M metagenome (GOLD analysis project Ga0209184, IMG submission 184627) | Methane-oxidizing microbial communities from mesocosms in the Hudson Canyon - EN8C Hudson Canyon (SPAdes) (version 2) | ecosystem: Environmental > Aquatic > Marine > Cold seeps | place... | reverse complement strand
CGGCCAAAGCCAGCACCAGCGTTAAAACCGCCATCAACGCTCGATATGCCATGAACGATAACTGGGACCTACACATGGGGGCCGGTTACACATTACTGGGGGATGGCATCAGCGACAGTAGCATAGTGCAAGATAATGAAGTGGTGCATGCGGTACTCGGTGCCACTTACAACTTCTAAAAATAAAAGGCGGTGTGGATTCACCCATCACCGCCTTTATTATGCCCGTTATACTGGTTACTTTATTTTACTGGAAATAATATCAAACAGTTGATTGCTAATGGTTTCAAACTGACCTTTTAAACCATCGTCTTGCTCGCCGAATTTGAATAAGTCATCCGAGCTTTGATTTAACAATGCATTAAAATGATTCTCCTGTTCTTCGGTGAGGGCCAATTGCGAAAAAGCATCGTTTATATTACCGGTTAGGGTAGCGACAACATTTGAAATTTTTAGATGTTTGTTATCGGCCAATTCTTCAATGTTAGACAGGGTTTTTTCAATATTTTCCAGGGCCTGCTTGATACGGTTAATTACCTGGTTTTCTTTTTCCTGGGCCATATTAAGGTTTTCCATGCGGGCACTGGCGCCATTTAGCAGGGATACGATATGGTCTTTAAGCCTACCACACAGCATTTCATCGTCTTCTGGCAGGTTTTTTATAAGCACCGAAATATGTTTTTCGGTGCACAGGCAGCGTCGCCCCAACTGAGTAATCTTGTCACCACCCACTATTTGCGTCATTAAAGAAATTTCTAACGGTGCACAGACATGGACGGCCGAGGCATTTAAGGTTTCATCTGAGCCTCTTAGCTGCACACTGGCATTAAGGTCATAAGCTTGTAAGGTACTTAACAATAACTGGGCCAGGGAATTAAGGTCTTCACAGTGAAAGCTGGCCTCCATGAATTGCAAAACCACTCCCAACTCGCCGCTATTGCTCATAGCCAGGGTAGCAAAATCATTGGCCCCCTTTAACTTGCCTTGAAACTCTTCCATCACTTGCAAATTATGCTTAATCTTGGCGAGCATTTCCTGCAAGTCACAGGGTTTGGTTAGGTAATCATCACCACCGGCCTCATACCCTTTTAACTTGTCTTCTATTTCGGTGTGGGCTGAAAGAAAGATAACCGGAACATGTTGAAACTCATAATTCTCTTTGATAATACGGCAACACTCGTAACCATTCATCTGAGGCATACGTACATCCATCAAGACCAGGTCGGGTTTGTCGGCGTCCATGATGGCCAGACATTCACGACCATTTTCAACACAGCTAATGCGGTATGTTTCTTCCAAAGTTCTAAGAATTAACAACAGGTTGGTGGGGTGATCATCCACCACCAACACATGCTTTTTTTCGGTCAATTTATTACCTACCTAATGTCATTTAACATAACAAGCAAACACTGCTCTAAGCGGGAAGTTCTACCTATTAACAATGGAGAATTCAGCATGACTTCTATGCTTAAACGGTAGCACACCTACAGCCCAGGGTTAGCACAAACACGCACAACCTAAAGCATTTATTACTTCCATTTGCATCTATCCTTCTGGCCAGTGTCACAGAAAATGGACACCATGAATGATCAGCATAAATCGAAGGCACAACTAATATAGGAACGACAGGCGTAAGAGCCGGAGAAGCCACCACAAAAAACGTCTCATGGCAGTTTTCAGGTACTGCCAGATCAGGCCGTTATGGTAGATGGGGGTGGTTTGGTTCTGGAGGCGGTGGCATCTACGAAAAATGAAGCCACCTTCTTCCCACGAAATTAAACGATGGCATTCTCTGTGACTATTTTAAGCCGTTCCAACACCTGTTCATTGTGCTGCCCTGTAATGGGGGCCACTGTAGGCGCACTTTGTTTTGAGGCCGAAAACTTAATGGGGCAAGCAGCCTGTTTAATGGTAGATTGTTTTTGAGTTTCATAACCAATCACCATATCTCTTGCCTGCAGCTGCGGATGATTAGCTGCCTCGTTAATGGTTAACATGGGTTCCACACAGCAATCCCGATTAGCAAACAGTTCACACCAATAATCAAAGTTGTGTTGGGCAAAACGTTCTTTCAATAAATCCTTTAGCTCTTGTTGCAGGTTTGAATCCATCATATTAACCAGCTTTAATAATTGGGGTTCATTTAAGGCGTCGGCCAAATTTTTAATAAAAGCAGGCTCCAACCCAGCCACCGATAGAAAGCGGCCATCTTTGGTTTCATAATAATCATAAAAGCTGCCACCGTTTAACCAGTCTTGTTCGGCCTCGCTGTCCACGCCACTGGCCAATGAGCCTGCTCCGGACATACCATTTAATGAAAAGGCGGCATCCGTCATGCTGATATCTATATGCTGGCCAATACCAGATTGCAGGCGCTGAATATGCGCCGCTAAAATACCCATCACGGCATGGTGACTGCCACCAGCCACATCGGCCAGCTGCACACCCAAGGGTAACGGCCCGGATGCCTTACGGCCCGTATAAGAAGATGCACCGGCAATGGCCAAATAATTTAAGTCATGACCGGCTCGGCTTTGGTAAGGGCCGGTTTGTCCGTAACCGGTAATGGAGCAGTAAATCAATTTTGGGTTAAGGGCTTTTAAGGTTTGGTAATCTAATCCCAAGCGCGCCATGACACCGGGGCGAAACTGCTCCACTATAATATCGTATTCATGAATGAGTTTTTTAACCATCTCAACCGATTCGGCCAGTTTTAAATCCAGCGCCAACGATTGCTTGTTGCGGTTTAAATAATGATGGGCCGCCGAGGTGCCGTCCACAATAGGGGGCAAACTCTTTACTAAATCAGGACGCGTGGGCGATTCTACCCGCAACACCTCAGCTCCCATGTCGGCCAACATAAGAGTAGCGTATGGGCCAGGCAATAATGTGGAGAAATCCAGAATTTTTAAACTATCAAGTGGTCTATTATTCATGCTTTAAACCTATCGTGGCAGTATGGTACGCAGATATTAATGAATATTCGGCCAGGGCTAGAGCCCCGGCCTGTATAACAGCTTTTTATTATTTTGCTTTCATGCGCAAGGCGCCATCGATTCGAATTGTTTCGCCGTTAATGTAGGCATTTTCAACCATATGTACTGCCAGTGATCCATATTCGCTAGGGTGCCCTAAACGCTTAGGAAACTGAATATCATTTACCAAACCGTCTTGAACATTTTGCGGCATGTTTAGCAACATAGGCGTGCCCATAGTACCTGGGGCGATGGCATTTACGCGAATACCCAAGGGTGCCAAATCCCGTGCCATGGGTAAGTTAAGAGCAAGAATGCCACCCTTACTGGCTGCATAACCTGCCTGACCCACTTGTCCTTCAAAACCCGCAACAGAAGCGGTGTTAATAATCACCCCACGCTCCAAGGCTTCACCCATGGGTTCGTTCTTGGCCATGGCCGAGGCCGCTACGCGCGCCACGTTAAAGGTACCTATTAAGTTAATCTCAATAACGTTGGTAAAGTTTTCCAACGGCATAGGGTTGCCTTCACGGTCCAGGGTACGTTTGGCTGGGCCGATGCCCGCACAGTTCACACAAATATGTACCGCACCAAATTTTTCCACTACCTGTGCCACGGCATCTTCCACCGATTGTGCGCTGCGTACATCGACTTTTTGGAACATAACCTTGTCAGCACCCAGCTCATTCACGATGGCCGCGCCCTGCTCTTCATTAATATCCAAAATGGCGACTTTAACGCCTTTAGCAATGAGGCTGTGGACGGTGGCGTTTCCTAAACCGGAACAACCGCCGGTGACGATGGCAATTTTGTTTTCAATATTCATGTTTATTTCCTTAACGGTTTTAATTCTATTTTTTGTCTAATGTTCGTTGCAAGCTGTAAGGCTGCTTAATCTTTGCTAGCGCCCATGGGCTATTTTATATTTCAAGGTCGCGTAAATACGTCCATGTAAGCTCCCACTGGCATCCATGCCAGCAAGGCCTTGATATACAAATCAGCCCACAGGCACGATTAACATTTTACTAACTTCTCAATCCATTAATCATTGCAGCCTGAAATATTTGGCTTAGGATGCAGGGAAAAACATTTTGAGGTTTCTAAGGCATGGTCGTGTCACGGACGGCACCTATGAATGCCATGCATGAAGCAATTGCATAATGCCGCAGTAAGCCCCATGGATGGCCTTTCGTAAAAAAGAGAGGGGCGGCCTCAAAATGATTTTCCCTGTATTCTGAGTGGGCAGTGTTTTAATTAATACCTTTTAGCAAGTCCCGAGCAATGATGACTCGTTGAATTTCGCTGGTGCCTTCATAAATACTGGTCACTCTCACATCACGAGCCAAACGCTCCAACGGACATTCCTGGCTATAACCCACGCCGCCCATCATCTGCAACGCACTGTAGCAGGCATCATTGGCTTTTTCGGTGGCAAACAATTTAGCCATGGAGGCGCTGCGGCCAAAGTCCAAACCTTGTTCTTTATTATGGGCGGCCTGCATTAACAATAAACGGGCGGCCTCTAATTCTGTATAGCGATCGGCCAGCATCCATTGCAAACCTTGAAACTGAGCAATTTTTTTACCAAATTGTTCGCGCTCCCCCAGGTAATCCTTGGCGTAATCCATAGCCGCCTGGCCAATGCCCAAGGCTAATGAACCCACCCCAATGCGACCACCTGCCAGTTCACCCACCGCCACTTTAAAGCCTTGCCCCTCTTGCCCCATTAATGCGGATGCCGGGATAATGCAGTCTTCAAAATTAACAATGTTAGTGGCCGAACCACGCTGGCCCATTTTCTCTTCACGCTTGCCAATGTTTAACCCTGGGGTATTAGCCTCCACCAGAAAACACGAGATGCCTTTACCTCTGGGCGCATCTGGGTCGGTCACGGCCCACACAATAAACAGGTTGGCGTATTCGGCACTGGTAATAAATACCTTACTGCCATTTAACACCCATTGATCTCCTTTTTTAACCGCTCGGGTGCGCATGGCAGATGGGTCGGAGCCTGCGCCCCCTTCGGTTAAACAAAAACCCGCCGCCAAGTATTCACCGTTGCAAATCTTGCCTAAGTAATTATTTTTTTGCGCGTCGCTGCCCACCGCCTGAATCACTTCGGCCACCATATTGGTTACCGATACGGTAACCGCAGTGGAGGCACACCCCTTGGCTAACTCGGTAACGGCGCAACTAAACGCCACCACCCCAGCCTCGGTGCCGCCGTATTGGGCTTTTACGTTCAAGCCCATAAAGCCTAAATGTGCCAGTTTATTTAGATTGGCAAAAAAGGTTTCTCGCCCTTGATGTTGATCCAGCGCCGCGGCATTGGCCACTAATTCACTTTGGGCAAACTGACGGGCAGTATCTTGAATCATCAACTGTTCTTGACTAAGGGATAAGTCCACCAAGCGACTCCTAAACGGGTAAAAATAATAGGGACAAATATCCCTTATTCTGCATCAGGTTGTTAGAGCTAAAATGTTATAAATGACTCACTAAAATGATCAGCTATAATCAAAATCATGCCTTGTGTATGGCCACAGCCCCCATAAACCGTCATTACATTGCAATACTGGCAAAGCCAACTACAACTTTATAATTGAGTTAATAATAGTAGTGATAATTGCAGTTCCTACCCATTGCAAATCTAACGGACTAAATACGCCACTAAAACCGGCTGCTGAAAAGGTAATCAAATGAAAATCATAACGCTGGGTGCATCATTATTGGCATTGTCCCTGAGCACAGGCACAGTCTTGGCCAAGGTAAGTGCGCAAGAGGCCAAAAAACTGGGTAAAGAGTTAACGGCCATGGGGGCGCAGGCCTCGGGTAATGCCGATGGCACTATTCCCCCTTACTCAGGTGGCTTAGCCCACGATGGCAAGGTTGACCCTTATAAAAATATATTTGCCCAGGAAAAGCCCTTATTTACCATCAACAGCGGCAACCTTGAACAATACAAGGCCAATCTCACCACCGGACAGCTGGCTTTATTTGCTAAGTATCCAGATAGTTACAGCATGCCTGTGTATAAAACTCACAGAACCGCCAAATTCCCAGATTATATTTTAAAGAAGGCCAAGATGAATGCGACTTCCGCCGAGCTTTTGTCTGGAGGAAATGGCTTGCACAAATTTGATGAAAGCGTGCCGTTTGCCCTGCCACAAAGTGGTTTGGAGGTTATATGGAATCACGTAACTCGGTTTCGCGGTGGCAGTGTACAAATAAATAGAGCCCAAATGCCGGTACAAAGAGATGGCTCCTATACGGCGCAAAAGATTAGAGCGCAATTTACCCCCCCGCAATATTTAAAAGATGGCTACGATGCCAAAGAAGATGAAAATATTTTGTTTTATTACACCTCGGCCACCAAGGCACCAGCCCGTCTCACAGGCAATGTATTACTGGTGCATGAAACCATAGATCAAATAAGTGAGCCCAGAAAAGCCTGGCAGTATAACGCCGGCCAACGCCGTGTACGTCGCGCCCCTCAAGTGGCCTATGATGCCCCCAACACCGAAGGCATGCGCACCTCAGATCAAGTAGACATGTACAATGGTGCCCCCGATCGCTACAACTGGAAACTGATTGGAAAAAAGGAAATTTACATTCCCTATAACGCTTACAAGTTAATGGATAAGGATTCTAAATACAGCGATATTGTGACCGCAGGTCATATAAATCAAGATTATACCCGCTATGAATTGCACAGGGTTTGGCACATCACCGCCTCCTTAAAAGAAGGGGCACGCCATATTTATAGTCGTCGTGATATTTATTTGGATGAAGACTCATGGCAAATTGCAGTGGCCGACCACTATGATAGTCGAGGTGAATTATGGCGCGTGTCGGAAGGCCATGCCATGCAGTTTGTGAATGTGGACACCCTCTGGTATGTGTCGATCACCAACTACGATTTAAGCTCTGGGCGTTACATGGTTGAACTGAACAGCGAAGAACGCAACGCGTTTAAGTTTGGCTCTAATGTGAAACGTAAAGACTTCACCACCTCTGCCATTCGGCGCAGCGGAAAACGTTAATTTTTTAAAGCTTCTATAAAAAAGGGCAAGCCGGGTAACCGGCTTGCCCTTTTTACTTCACTTACACATTGTTAAGGCGTATACCAAATAGCCGAAGTATAGGCACGTTCTTGAATCACATCAGGGCCTTCGTTAGGGGCTTCTATCTGCAAGGCAATGGCGTCGTACAAAGAATGTCGTGCAGTGGGGATTTGCAACACACGTACATAGTAAAAAGCCCTTTGAGTTTTATTAAATTCAGGGTCCTTCCAGATGGTAGAAAGTTCGGTGCTGCCAATGGAGTTTTCATAAGAAGCATCTTCACGGTTCACGGTGTCTCCTACACTTGCTAACTTGCCATTGTTATCCAGCTGACGATTATCCGACCACACCACATTAAATACTTTCTCTTGGGCTACGCCGCTTTCATCCAACCACCCCTTCACGACTTGCACGCGATCAAGGTTAGCCCCCATTGGGTCTTTAGTGGCGCGAATTAAAAACTGAATTTTGGCATCTTTATTCGTGATACCGCTTAAATCCCCTCCCATGGGAACACCTTGTTGGTAACCGTATTCAGCTAGACTTTCGCTTTCAAGTGCCTTTTCATCAAACCCCCAACCACCAAACATACGCACTTGAATACGTGGGCCAGTGGTGGCGTACACTTCACGGCGTTTAAAGGCTGAATAAATACCCTGGCGAGTATTTTCTTCGCTCCACACCGCCGCCAAACCAGCAGCCGACATGCTCCAACCAGAAGCCTTAGTGCCACCAATGATGCCTTTACGCTTGGTATTGGGGGTAGAGTCGTGAGCAAACTTCCCCCAGAAATTGTCTTCCTCAGCGGTGGACAAACCGGTATGGGAATCGGTGCTGCCAATTACCCCAAATTTATAAGGGTTGATGCCAATTTTTTTCTCAATTTCCAAACCCCGTTTTAAACCGGAACGTACAAAGTCACCCTGGGTGTAATTGGGCTCTTCCGGAGTTTTCTGTAAATAAAAACCATAGTTTTCAAAATCGGCAAATTCATCCTCTGGGGATAAACTGGAGTGGGTTTCGCTGTCCCCTTTTATTTGCGTTATCTCCACCACAGGCTCCCACATCATTCGAGTTTGCGCGTAGTTCACGGTAATGGGCTGCCCCTTTAAAGTGACCTCTGGAAACATATAACCCTTGCTCACATTGGAGTTGTGGGGAATGGCAATAAATTCGCTGCCGGTTTGTTTGCTGGTTTTATCCAGCCAGGCCCACAAGTCCTCTGGGTATTGAGATTGGTCTGATCCAAATGGAATATATTGCTTGGCTTTATCGCCACCATCCGGTGACATCACCACCCGGTGCAAGTTGGCGCCGGTGGGAATGGAGCTCCACTCCCAGCCCATGATGGCGGTAAATTTACCTGGCTGGTTATGGCGCTCGGCCGCATCCACTATTTCACCCCAGGCGGTTACTTCGGTGGGCAACATATTGCCTAAGCTATCGTATAACTTATTGCTAGGATCTTTTACCGGGTCGGTACCCGGGTTTTGGGCTTTCTCTGGCAGTACCTCATTAAACAAAGACATGCCATCTCCCTCGCCGTCGTCATAAACAAAACGAATAAAACGCACTGTAAACCAGCGGACAATGCTTTTTAAAAAACCCTCATCGCCATATTCTTCCGTTTCGTTGGTGATGGCTCGTATCACACCCATGCCTTCTGCATGATCACTGACCACCAAAAAATCCAGCGGCTGATTAATTTGCACCCGTGCCTGGGTATAAGGGTGAATTACCGGCATGCCCTTGGCCCAGCGGTAAGCCGTATCCGGGTCGGCCGATTGATTTTTATTTAAAAAAGCATCAAACGAATAAGAGGTATGTAAGTGGGTATCCCCCCAATACAAGTTAGTGCTTTCTTTACTGGCTAAACTTTGGGCGCTGGCCGTCAACATTAAAACCGGCAGGGCTATTTTTATTATTTTCATAATACCTTCCATTGCTAAATTTGGTGGGCTTTCACAGCCACTTGTTCATTGAGATCCGGGCGAAAGCCGTTAAAGCCGGCCAAGTAAGATCTTAGTTGCTGGCTGTCTTTGGTGGGTAGCGCTTGCCAGCTTTGTAACAGGTCACGCCACACTTGTACGGTGAAGGTCTTGCTTACTGCTTTGTAGGCATGGCCCATAATTTCCCCTGTGTACAGAGCTCTGCCTTCCCGCAACGCCGCTTCGTTAAACAGGGTTTCACCTTGCATCATGTGTGAAATATAGGCGGCTTCATTTTGCTGCATTAAGGGTACAAAAGTATTAGTCATGGTGGTTAACAAAGGCTTTAAATGCTCAGACAGTCTTAACTCACCATTCGCCATGTCTTGCACATGTTGATTATTTTTTATCTTGATTAACCAGTTATGCAACACCGGCGTGCGTTTGAACATATCCTGATCGGCGGCCGGGTCATCCAATAAAATACCAAACATGCCGTACACACTGGCGTCGGCGATGGTGAATCTATCTCCCAATAAATACGCCTGTTTACTCAGCACCGCTTCCAAACCTGTAATGTATTCGCTCCAGCAAGTATCCAATAATTCATGGGTGGCCGGCCATCCTTGTTTGATGGGTGCCTTTAAATAATTGGGGCCATCTTGCTGAAAGTTTTGCGCTGGCATGCCCAGTAAATACGGTAAGCGTCTCACCTGGCGTTTGGAAAACCAGGCTGGGAAGCCTTTTTTTAAGGCAAAAAAAGGAAAACCAGAAAACTCTTTAAATAACCGAACACCTGCGGTATTGGTTTGTGCACTGTGCAGCCAGCGCATGTGGTGAGCGATATTTATAGCAAAGTCGTCCATGGCTTCATCAATAAACTGAGCCACAAACGCCAATGCAGGGTCCTTTGGCCACAGCTTGCGATCCTGTTTAGGGTTAGGCTGAGTATCCAGCCATTTGGAGATGGCCGAGGAGTCGTATTGCACTCGCCCTTTGGGTTCAATCAGAAACGGTACACCCGGGTACTCATCTAACGCCGTCATTCTGGGGTGTTTGTAAATAGTGCCGCGGCGTTTGGCAATTTCCACTTTCATGGCAGCCAGCATATTTTGTAGTTTTCCACCCTGCGCCGGTAAGCACTCATAGCTGTGCCCGGTATAGGCCAAACAGGATTGAATCTTCAATGAAAATGGTGACAATTGTGATGTCATTAATCGAAACTTGGCCACGCTTTATACTCCTGCGTTTAATATTTTAAATGAATAACGAGATGCTTCTGTCTATAAACCAATAACTGCTGATGGCCCCTATGGCGTACAGCATGACCATGGGAAATTCCATACGCTTTTGCATTACCTGTGTTTTCTTGATATTGGAGTATTTTTTAAGGCCAACACTGAATACCTTAAGCATCAGTAGCACACATCCCACAAATGCCAACTGCCCCAATTCCACGCCCACATTAAAAAACGCCAGGGCAGGTATCTTCATGGCTTGTGGTAAACCCAAATCCCCAAGGGCACTGGCAAAACCAAAACCGTGCAACAAACCAAATCCCAAGGAGATAAGCGCCGGATAACGCCAAATTAAACTTGGGGATGGTTTACCTAATTTGGCTTTGGTAATTTCAAGAATTAACATCACGATGCTTAACGAGATTAATACCTCCACCACATCGATGCGTACACTCACCCAACCCAAACTGGACATGGCCAGGGTAATGGAATGGCCCACGGTGAAACCCGTGATGGTCATAATTAAGCTGCGAGTGCCCAAGGCTATTTGCATCAAACACAATACAAACAACAAATGATCGAAACCTGAGAGTATGTGTAAAAAGCCCCCTTGCACATACTGTTTGGCCACGTCAAAAAACGAGACCTGGTTAGGCAAAATTATTTGCAAGGTATCCGGGCCATTAAATAAACTGAAGGACTCGCCAGTGTGTTTGTTGAGGTGAACCAGGCTAGACAAGGCTGGGTTATTATTGGCATAGGAGAGTACTACACTCACTGCTCCCTTCCCGCTGGGGTCACATGAATATTGACTCTGGCCACTCAAACTAGGCCTAGGGTTGGCTTGGAGCGCCTCACAGTGGCGTCCTTGCACAGATATAATTGGCTCCTCTCCGGCCGGCATGACAGGAGGAATTTTCCAACGCACATCATATAAACCGGAGGCGCCCACATTCACCTGCACATAAACCGGCCGACCTTCGTGGGAAAGTACCTGATGATGAAAACAAAGGGCCAACAAAAATGTGCATATTACCTTAACGAATGCTGGCATGTTGCTCACCCGCATTACTGGTTTCAGGCTGTGGTAGCGTATTATTAATTTTATATTTTTCCACCATGGACCCTAAGGCTTTGATTTTTAACGCACCCTGTTTAATACGCTGTAAATCCTGCAATACCTGCGGGGCCACCTCTATTAGTAGCGGCAATCTTGCAGGCTGATTTTTCTTTATCATCACTAGGTGAGAGCCGTATTTGGAAGTAATGGGGCCATACCAGATATTGGCTTGTTTAAGGCTGGACACCTGTTCACTGAAGACCTCTCCAAAATGACTGGCCACAAAGTTATGGGTGCGATCTACATAATTGCGATGAAAGTAAAATCTCTGCCCATATTGGGCAGCATTTTCAAAAGGCACATTTTTTTGGTTAAGTTCAATTAGTGCCTTGCCTGCCAATTGCTGGTGAGCCCCTAGCTTATTATCTTTGTCAAAAAACACGTGGCTAAAGGTAATGGAAGCATCGATTTCGTAATCGCTAATGTGTTGCTTAAAATAATCTTGTAATTCGTCTTCATCTATTTTGGCCACATCGCTACTGAAACCTGTATTGATGAATTCTATTTTCTGAATGAGGCGACGGCGAATAATCTGGTCGTCCACCTCCAGTCCAAGATTTAAGGCCTCGCGGTACATGACCTCTTCACGGATATAGTCATCGGCTAATTCCTGTTTTTCAGCCGGCGACATGCTCTGCCACTTTCCAAGTGCCAGCTCTGCGTTAAATGCCTTATTTTGAAACTGTAAGAAGCGCACCATAGTTGCCTGATTGATATCTATGGCATAGCTATCCCGTAAAGAACTGTCATCCACAAAGAGTTCTGCCAGGGCATACAAGAAAACCCCCATGGCTAAAAAATGCAGCAGAGGCTCCCGATAATATTTTTTTAAGCCAGTCATCATACGTTTACCTTTACTTCTTATTGTTAGATTTTTTAACACGGATTTACGGGGTATACCAGATAGACGAGGTATAGGCACGCTCTTGGATCACCGCAGGCCCTTCCTGGGGCGTTTCTATCTGCAAGGCTATGGCATCGTACAGTGAGTGACGGGGGGTTGGTATTTGCAGCACCCGCACATAATAAAAAGCGCGCTGATTAGGGTTAAATTCTGGGTCTTGCCAAATGGTCGCAAGTTCTGTGCTGCCGATTGTATTTTCATAACTGGCGTCTTCGCGATTCACTGTATCTCCCACCTTGGCTAAATCCCCTTGTTTATCCAGTTTACGCTCACCGGACCAAGCCACGTTAAATACTTTTTCTTGGGAAGCCCCCTTGTCATCCAACCAACCTTTCACCACTTGCACTCGGTCAAGGTTAGCCCCTACAGGGTCTTTACTGGCGCGAATCAGCAGTTCAATTTTTTGATTATTATTAGGGCGAGTTAAATCCCCTCCCATGGGCACACCCTGTTCATATCCAAACTGGGCCAAGTTTTCTGCCTTCAAGGCGGTCTGATCAAAACCGTAACCGGCAAACATGCGCACACTGATGCGCGGCCCGGTGGTGGCGTACACTTCCCTGCGCTTAAAGGCATCAAATATACCTTGGCGGGTATTTTCTTGCGCCCATACTGCGGCTAAGCCGCCCGCCGACATATTCCAGCCGGTGGCCTTAGTGCCGCCGATAATATCTTTTCGTTTTGTATCTGGAGTGGAGTCGTGGGCAAACTTTCCCCAGAAATTATCTTCTTCGGCGCTGGCTAACCCAGTATGAGAATCGGTACTGCCAATGACCCCAAATTTGTAAGGGTTAAGGCCAATTTTGTTTTCTATTTCCAGGCCACGCTTTAGACCGGAGCGTACAAAATCCCCTTTGCCAAATTTAGGGTCCTCCGGCGTTTTCTGTAAATAAAAACCATAGTTTTCAAAATCAGCAAACTCATCGTTAGGAGAGACTTGTGAATGAGTTTCGCTGTCGCCCTTTATTTGGGTGACTTCCACCACCGGCTCCCAGGCCATACGGGTTTGCGCATAATTCACAGTAATGGGCTGGCCCTTTAAGGTGACCTCGGGAAACATGAAACCCTTGGACACGTTAGAGTTGTGTGGAATGGCAATAAACTCGCTGCCGGTTTGTTCACTGGTTTTATCCAGCCAGGCCCATAAGTCTTGTGGGTATTGGCTTTGGTCGGAGCCATAGGGCATATACTGACGGGCCTTATCGCCGCCATTAGGGGTAAATACCACTCGATGTAAATTGGCGCCGGTGGGCACCGAGCTCCACTCCCAGCCTAATATGGCGGTGAATTTTCCGGGCTGATTGTGGCGCTCGGCGGCATCGATGATTTCCCCCCAGGAGGTGATGGTGGTTTTATCTGTGTTGCCCAAGATAGGGTCGTATGCCTGATTATTTTGATCCGCCACAGGGTCATGGCTGGGGTTATCCACTTTTTCAGGTAAAAATTTATTAAAAATATCAAAACCGGTTCCATCTTCAGCGACATCTCGAATGGTGCCCAGGGCCAGCCAACGATAGATGGATGCAAAAAATCCCAACTCTTCTAACTCTTCGGTTTCATTAACAATGGCTCGCATCACCCCCATCCCTTCGGCGTGATCCGACACCACCAAAAAATCCAGCGGTGTGCCTATTTTTACCCGGGCCTTAGTATAAGGGTGAATCACAGGCATGCCCTTCGCCCAGCGATAGGCGGTATCGGGATCGGCGGATTGGTTTTTATTTAAAAACGCATCAAACGAATAAGAGGTATGTAGGTGGGTATCCCCCCAGTATAGTTGAGTGTTTTTTTCTTCTGCTAAGGAAGCAACGCTCATGGCAGCACATAAACTGCCTAATAAAAATTTGTTCACAGCCGTATCCTTATTATTATTGATTTGGCAGATCAAACATGGCGAAGAAACGTGTTAGCTCAGGCAATTTTTTAATGCCCCCGTCCAGAGTAACGTCGCCAGTGGCCAGTGCGTATGGAAAACTTCTTTGCCCCAGAATAATTTCGATCCAATCGTCTTTGTTCACCTGCAATGTAATATCTGCCTGCTCGTCCAGCCCTTCCCTAAACTCCGCTACTCCAGAGCGTACTTCCAATGTGTAAGCCTTGTTCACATCAGGGAAACGCCAGCTCATGGTTTTAAATTTTCCGTCACTGCGTTCGGGCACCAACAGGGTAGGCATGGCCGATATAAAATTTTTCACAGGAAAGGTTTTGGCAAGCGTTACCGAGGCATCGGTAACCTCTTCTTTTTCCATGGTGGTTTTACCCTCCAACTCCAAGGCTTGGGTTAGGTAAAAGTTACGACCATTTGGGCTGATGCTGTTTAAACCCAATTTACGCAAGGCCGCGGCCTTAATTGTTTTTAAATTTTCATCCTCAGGATTTAGCACCAAAAGGTGAGTCACCAATTCCGCCGCCCATTTATAGTCGCCCTCATTCATGGCGGTATTCACTTGTTGCTTAAAAGCATCAACGCCGCCGGCCAGCTTTATGAGTTTTTGAGCACGATCATTAATGGTTACCGTGGACAAGCTGGCGGTGTCACCGTTAAACCAACCCAAATAGCCACTAAAAATACCACGCACACCCCATTCCACAGTGCCGTACAGCTCTTGTAGATAAGGGTGTTCATTTAAATGAGGTGGCAGTTTCACGGTTTCCACCAATTGATCCGGGGTGAGCCCCTGATTCATGCCGTACAGGGTTTGGTCGTGTACATATTGAATGGCATCACGATAGTGGGTTAATACCTCTTGAATTTTTTGTTGGCCCACGATGGGTTTGGTATGACCTGGGGCGATAAATTCTGGCTGTAAAGCCCGCATCTTATCCAGGCTGCGCACCCAATCCATTACATCGCGATACAAAGTGCCACGAATGGTGTACAGGTTTGGAAATGCCTTATAAATAGTATCCCCAGGCATTAATACTTTTTGCTCGGGTAACCACACCATGGTTTGGTCATTGGTTTCACCCGGGGCGTGAATCAACTGTAATTTAATGCCTGCAATTTCTAGATCCATTGTGTCGCTGTAGGTTTTGTTGGGGCGCAACAAAGTGGGCGTGCCGCCCCCCTGACCTGCGTCCAGTTGTGGGCCTACCCCTAGATTCACCAAACCATCTTCACCCTTGGGTAATAAGTTACCAAACATGCGCATGCTGCGGCTGCTAATGATGGGGCGAATTTGATTAATGATGCGGTCAATGTAGTAGTTGGTAGATTCGTGGGCGTAAATATCCACCTCGCCCTCGGGCACAAATCCACGTCCACCTAAAATATGATCGGCATGGTTATGGGTATAGATTAATGCCTTAACCGGCTTTTGAGTGATCTTGCGAAATTCTTTCATGACCGCCTGGGCACTTTCCAGGCTCTCCATTACATCCACAATGACAATGCCATCGTCCCCTTCGATCATGATGGAGTTGGCCAAGCCATAACCCACCGCGATGTGAACGCCTTTAGCCAAGGGATATACACGTTTTTCAAACTCCTGACTGTGGGCATGCAAAGTGGGGTGAACTTTACCGTGTCCAGCCCCATCCACCTGGGCGTTTTTTTCAGCTTTAGCGATGGAATCCGCTGAGGGGGTGCAGGCCATTAAAAACAGACTTGCCGTGAAGATTGAAAGGGATTTATAAGTTGTCATGAGCTGAGCCCTTGTTGTTATTGTTATCCACAGCAGGCGCTTGCCAACCTTTAACGTGGAGGAGCCGTTGACCCCGAGTTCATAACATAATAGAAGCTGACCCTGGCGGCCACAGTACCCAAAGAGACAAGCTATCGGCCAAATAGGACAAGCTGGGCCGCATCTGTTATTGTCTAGTTTGCCCAAATGATCGGTTCCGGAGACAGCCACTAGGCGCTCTTGCACTTTAGGTAAAAAATCGAGTTTGTTGAATGTCTGACAGTGTCCACACCACCATAGCTACCTGGGTTATGCCCATTCTTAGCGCGCTTAAACCCTACCGTGATGGTGAGGATATTTTGCGTGAGGTGGGCATAGACATAAACGTCATAGAAGATGCCAATCAACGCATCCCGATAGATAAGATGACTCAGCTGTGGATATTAGCTGAAGATATTTCAGGGGATGATTGCATTGGCCTAGAAGTCATTAAATATGTAAACCCCACCAGTTTTCATGCGCTTACTTATGCCAACCAAGCCAGCAGCTCTATTCGTGAAAGCCTGGAGCGCATGGTAAAATTTTCCAATGTGGTAAGCACCGCGGTGAACATAGACATTGAAGACCATGACGACCAAGTCATCGTCACCATGCACCCCGAATCCAATATGCTAACCATCAGCCACCATGCCCTGGATGCCTTCATTGGTATGATGGTCATGCAAGGGCGAGAAGCCGTGCATAATAATCCTGATTATATCCACTGGGCCAAGTTAAAACGCCCGGCCCCCAAAGACACCCACCGTCATCAAGTGACTTATAATTGCCCCATCACCTTTAGCAGTGATTGCTATCAGGTGTGTCTTAACCGATCCATGGTGGACCAGGTGATTCCCTCGGGAAACTCTGAATTGGTGCGCATTAACGAGCAGGTATTGGCCGATTACATGTCACGCTTCAATAAAAATGATGTGGTGGCGGGTGTGTATCATGCCCTCATTGAGCTCATGCCCAAAGGGGAACCCAGCCGTGAAAAAGTAGCGGACATGCTGGGCACCACTAGCCGCAGCTTGCATCGCAAATTAAATGAGGTGGATACCAGTTATAAAACTATTCTGGACGATACTCGCAAGAGTTTGGCGTTACAGTACATTCGCCAAACCGATATATCCATCACCACTATCACCTATCAATTGGGATTTTTGGATTCCAGCAGTTTTTCACGCAGCTTTAAACGCTGGACTGGACAAAGCCCCAGCGATTATCGTAAAAGCCTTTAGCTAACGTTAATAACCCGTTAGATATTTCATGACCCGTTTTCGAACCGGACCCACCGTGAGTGCATGGAAAAAATACTGAATCTTATAGGTCAGTGACACGCGCACATGGGTTTGATTTGAAGCCAGAGACTTTTTCACTTTTTTTGCAATATCTTGCGCCGTTAAATTAACCCCCATTTTCTCTATTACTTGTGCCTGTTGGCCCGCCACCATGCTGGTATTCACAAAGGGCGGCTCCACATCCAGTACATGAATGCCATGGCGCGCCCACTCGATATTCAGTGACTCGGTTAATGACCTCACCCAGGCCTTGCTCGCGGCATAAATGGCCAAACCGGGTACACCATACATTGAAGAAGCAGATGACATGTTAATAACGCGAGACCCAGATTGTTGTTTCAAATAGGGAAAGGCCAGGTAACAGCAGTTCATTAACCCCTGATTATTCACCGCCAATATTTGATGGTGACGTTTCAATGCTACCTCTTCAAAGTGGCCAAATTCCAACAGGCCGGCACAGTTAAATAACACATCCAGCTTACCCGATTTTTCGTTAAAGGATTTGAAGGCGTTTGCCAATTGAGTTTCTTCACATACACTCACCACATGAACACTGCAGCGATCATTGCCCCATTTTTCCTGCAAGTCATTCAAAGGGGCTTCAGTTACATCAAACAGGCCCACATACCAGCCATCTTCCAGCATCATTTGTGCAACCGATTGACCAATACCAGAGGCGGCCCCTGTAATTATTATGGACTTCATGCAGGAGCCTCCATTTTTTGAGTATTTGTCGCGGTGGTAACGTTTTCAATAAAAATGGATATTTCATCTATGGCCTGGTCGGCCATATTAAGCAACCCGGCCTGCAACTGAAAAACATGCCAGCCCTGTTGATAAAGGTTAAAGCTCACATCCACCTGGTGTTTTTGAGCATGGTCATAAAGCTTTTGAGCATCCCCTAATAAAATTTCTTCGCTGCCCACCTGAATCAACATGGGAGCCAAACCCGATAGGTTGGCAAAAATGGCCGAGGCCAAAGGCTCTTTTGGGTCGGCCCCATTTAAATAATGCTTTGCTGCGGGATTTAAATTGCTCCAACGCAATAACGGATCAATTTTGTCATTTACCTTATTGATATTTTCCAGAGTCAAATCCACCCATGGAGACAGTAAAACCAGGCCCGCCGGTTGGACCAGATTTTTTTCTTTTAAGCGTAAGGCGGTGGCCATGACCAAACCAGCCCCGGCACTGTCACCGGCAATAATAATTTGTGAGGGTTTATGGCCCTCACTTAACAACCATTCATAACAGTTAAGGCAATCATCTATGGCGGCGGGCATTGCATGTTCAGGTGCCAGGCGGTATTCGGGAACAAATACCTTGGCCCGACATTTTTTTGCAAGATGCGCAGTTAAGCCCCCATGGGTTTTGGCCGAACCAATGCAATAGGCCCCGCCGTGTAAATACAAAATAACATTCTCTGCAGGCGCGCCAGGAATAGCTCCGTTACTCACCTGCTGCACCGGCACACCTGCCACCTTTAGTAATTTAAGCTGTGTTTTCCTAGGTTTAATGCTAACCGCCGACATAGCATTGAGCCAGATACGTTGCAAGGGGTACGACAACGGCGGACCAAACATGGGTTTAACCAAACTACGCAGCAGCGCTTTTAACAGCTTTATTTTTATTTTCTCACTCACTATATGCCTCCTCTGTTAGCGCTTAGGCATGTTTCACAACATGATAATCTTTAAGGTTAATGGAGCGGGTTTTATGCCGATATTTAAACGTGAAGTCGGGCCAGTTCACTGTATTTTTTCCTTCGTCGGTTTTATACCAGCTTTCACAGCCTTTTTGCCACACCGTATTTTTTAGTTGATCTTGCAACTTGTCATTAAATAACGACTGTTGACTGTCTCTAATATTTAAATACTTAGCATCAGATTTATTCAAGGCACCGATGGCTTTTAAGGCATAACGGATTTGGCTTTCCAGCATATAAACAATGGAGTTATGGCCTAAATTTGTATTGGGACCATACAACATATAAAAGTTAGGGAAGTCTTTCACTGTAATGCCCAAGTAGGCTTCGGCTCCCTTGTGCCATTCTTCATTAAGCACTTTTTCCTTAAGGCCAGTGACCTTAATGGGGGTTAAAAACTCGGTGGCCTTAAAACCGGTACCGTAAATAATGGTATCGGCTTCCAGGGTGCGGCCATCTTTTAACAGAATACCGTTAGACGTTACTTTATCGATGGCTGTGGTTTCCAGGGACACATGATCCAGATTAAAGGTGGGTAAATAGTTATTAGAAATCAGTATACGTTTGCAACCCATGCTGTAATTTGGCGTTAACTTTTTGCGCAATGCTGGATCTTTCAGGGTTTTTTTAAGGTAACTGGCACACTGGGCCTTGGCTCTGTTCATGATAAATTGCAAACTGGTAAAGCCCAGTACTCGACTTTCGTGTTCAACGTAGCGAGATAAGCGCCAGGCCTTTTGCCATAAGGGCACAAATTTGAATAACACTTTTTCCAATCGAGTATAGGATCGATCCGACTTGGGCAACACATAGGCGGCACTACGCTGAAGTACATGCAACTGGGAAGCCACCTTGGCCACTTCCGGTACAAATTGTATGGCGCTGGCGCCAGTGCCAATTACCGCAATTTTTTTATCTTTTAAATCATATCCATGATCCCATCTGGCAGAATGCATGACCTTGCCGGTAAAGTTTTCCATGCCCGCGATATTCGGCATGGCGGGCTGACTTAGCTGACCACAAGCCGAGACAAAGATACGGGCACTGATTTTTTTACCGGCTACCGTGGTAATTAGCCAGCGACCTTGGGATTCATTAAATTGAGCGCTGGCCACTTCGCTATTAAAGTGAATGTGCGCGCCTAGTCCGTATTTTTTTTCACAATGTTTTAAATAGCCCTCTATTTCCCTTTGCGGAGCATAGGTTCTGGACCAGTTAGACTTGGGCTCAAATGAAAACGAATACAACAACGAAGGCACATCACAAGCGGCACCAGGATAGCTATTCTCGCGCCAGCAACCGCCAGAACTCGCGGCTTTTTCCAAAATCATAAAATCATCATTGCCAGACTGCTTAAGTTTAATGGCCATGCCCAAACCGCCAAAGCCGGTGCCAATGATGACAACGTCTTTTTGAACAATCGTACCTATTTCGCTGTTTTCCTGCTTCATACCTACCCCTTAAACCAAACCTTTGTTATTTGACCTTATTGTTAATGGTTTACGGTTTCGCGTGTAGGGCAAGTGAGGACAACTTCATTGTGATTTTCGGCCATCTACCTTAGACTCAATGAATCCAAAGTGGCCGTTAATCTCAATGATGAACCCATATGACTGAAACACGCTCCACCGGCAGTGCGCTGCTCATGTTAAATCTGGGCCTGCAACAGGGGTTTGCGCTACAGCAGTGCCTTAATGATACCGGTATGGACAGTGAGCTAATAAGCGACAGCAATGCCATCATTCAAGCCAGTCAGGAACTGGCGTTAATTAAAAACCTAGCCAGCCTGGATTTGTCCCAGCGCTTGGCGTTTGAGGCCGGCTCCCATTATCATCTCACCACTTATGGAATTTGGGGGTTTGCCCTAGCCACCAGTGCGACCCTGCGTAGCGCCATTGAAGTGGGGCTCAATTATCTAGAGCTTACCTTTGCCTTTTGCAAAATCACCCTGCAAGAGGATGACAGCCAGGCTTACCTGCAGGTGGAAGCTCAACACTTGCCAGAAGCCAGTCAACGCTTTGTGGTAGAGCGGGATATCTCGGCCATTATCAATATTCACCGGGAATTATTTAGCCCAGTAATGCCCATCGGCGAAGCGTATTTGCGTTGGGACAAGGTATTACCGAACTCATTTTATGAGCAGGTGCTGGGGCTAATACCCAAATTTAATCAAGACAAAAACGGCGTGACCTTTAAACGAGAATTATTGGACATGCCCTTACCCGGGGCCAATGAGGCCAGCCGTAAAATCCTCGTTGCACAATGCCAGGAGCTATTACAGGATCGACTCAAAGATAATAGCGCCGCCCTCAAGGTTCGCGACTTAATCATTGCAAATCTTGATCAACAAGTGGATATGGAAAGTGTCGCCAAACAGATGTGTGTATCTTTGCGCACCTTACGCCGCATGCTCAGTGCTGAAGGCACTTCGTTTCGCAAGTTAATGGATGAAGTGCGGGAAACCCTAGCGCTTGAATTAATTCAAGGCACTAACTTAAGCCTGGAAGATATTAGCTATCGGTTAGGGTATTCCGATACCGCTAATTTTTTCCATGCATTTAAACGCTGGAAAGGGTTTACCCCTAACCATTTTAGACAAACAAAGCGTTAGGGCTGTTTTATACCGAGCGCTTGGGTGGAATGGAATAAGTGCCGGTAGCATGTACTACGGGCTGGGACTGCCCTTCGCTGTAAATAAATACGTCTCCCATAATTAAACTTTTGCCCACCTTAATGAGCCGACACTCCCCCATTAAATCGGTATTAGCCTGAGGCTTATTTAAGAAGTTCATATTTAAGTTAGTGGTTACTGCCAAGGGTTTAATGCCAATTTCACCCAGTATCGCCACGTATAAAGCCAGGTCGGCGATGGCAAATAGAGTGGGGCCCGAAACCGTGCCTCCTGGGCGTAAATCGGCTTCTATTACTTCATGGCGAACGAGGGAATAGCGAGCATCAATTTTCTCCACTTGAGAGCGCACCTGTGGAAAGTCATCTTTTAAAAACTGATTAATTTGTGCGGTGATATCCATAGTGGCTCTCTAATATTTATTCTTTTCCATAGTACCTTCTACTATTAGAGCTGCAATGGCCTGGCCCATCAAATTCTATGGACTATTGTTTTGACCCTGACCTTTATGTGACGCTCTGATATGGTAATGCCACATTTAAAGGACGTATTCACATGCACACACTTGAATTAAAGATTCCGCCTCCCCTAGTAATGGTAGTAAGCGGCTTATTGGCATTTATTATCAGTGGCCGGTCTGGCACATTTGTTATGGAACAAGTTAACAGTGGGGATTTTGTAGGCAACGTATTATGGCCTTTAATCTTTTTGGCACTGGGCATTGCCATCGCGGTGAGCGGTGTTAGGGAGTTTGCTCGTCATAGCACGACCATTAATCCATTAAACCCAAATCAATCCTCATCCGTGGTTAACAGCGGCATCTTTCGCTTATCACGTAATCCTATGTACCTGGGGATGTTATTGGTGTTGATTGCCTGGGCAGATTACTTGGACAATTTGCTGGGGTTTAGCGGCGCGGTGTTTTTTATGCTTTACATCACGCGCTTTCAAATCCTGCCGGAGGAACGAATATTACTGGATAACTTTGGCGAGGATTTTCAAAACTATCTGAACAGCGTGCGCCGTTGGTTGTAATCCTAATTAAGCCCGCGACTTGCGGGTTTAATTTACATTTAAAGGAAAATCCACCGAGATAGTACTATTCACCTGCCTTTGAATGCCGGCAATATCAATCATGGAGTCCAGACTAATAATCTTGTCTCGTTCAATATCTAGGGTGCTAATGGCGCTAAAGGTAATTAATTTATTACTGGCGGGCAAACCAAAAAAGGGTTTCTCGATGGTGCCGGATAAAATGCTGTGCACCATGGCATGATTGCCTTTCACCATCACTTCTTCTATATCCAGAAACAAATCCGGCATACAACTGCGAAAGGTTTTTACAAACGCCACGTAGCCCGCAAAATCAAGAATTTGATGATTAAAGGTGGTGTGATAATGAAAATTAGCCGAGCAATATTGCTGTAAGAGATTAAATTGCCCCTTATTCCAAGCCAGATTAAGAAAATTACGCGATATCTCTTCCGCTTTGTTTTTCATATGTCATTCCATAACATGTGTTCGAACGATTAATCTTAGGATGTTGCCACCAAGATTCAATCGGTAGAAGTAGCCAATCGTCTACTTTTTGGCCAGTCAGCAACATTCTTGGCCGATACTGGCCAATGTGAATTTTAACAGTTAAGAGAAATTATTGGGCAAGAATATGTCAAACAGCTGAAGGCCGCTATATATCAAGGCTAGAGCGGGTACTGCCCACCATTAACAGGTGGGCAGAGCCAGGTTTAGACTAAATTTCGAACACACTGCCGCAAATGCTCGGCTTGGGATTAGTGCCACAATATACGTCAAAACGGCTCTCATCCTGGTTGGTATTTTGTTTTAAGTTCACCTGGCTTTGTAAAAATACAGGCCCCTTGAACACTACATCTACTTGGCATTTATTATCTTTGCAATTCATACCGGCGTGCTCGATGGCTTCAGCTAAAACGCCAAACCCATGGGCAATGTCTCGCTTTAAACCAAATAACTTAGCCAACAAAGGCGACATGTGAATAGGATTATAATCGCCGGTAATCTTTGCGTACTTTTTACCGCGATTTTTAGGCACCGCCCAACTGGCTACCTGCTCTGGCTCATTTAAACTGTCCAACTCAAAGCTCACTTGCTCACTGGGTTGCTCTTTGCCGCCAAACTTACCCGCCTTAAAGTAGGTGCTTACTTCATCCCAAACCACTTCCCCTTGCACCTTAATTTCAGTGCTAAAATCAAATTCTAACCCTTTTGCCGTTAGACGGTACTCACCGATGGCACTGTGGATATCCATTTCGGTTTGCACGGGGATGGCTTTATATTGCTTGATGCTGTTTTTAAGATGCACAGAACCTAATAAACGAATAGGAAAATCCGGGTGAGATAGCATGTGCATGTGCATGCCACCGGCTAACACATGAGGATAAAGCACAGGCAAAACATCGCTGGCGGCCAAACCTAATACGGTTTTGTATTCAGTTAAAGAATCAGCGTTGGCCTTGGCCCCCAACCAACTGGCTTTAATGGCTGGCAAGCCGGTTTTGGCATTGAACCCTTTACGAGGTAATACCAACGCTTTAAACATGGCGCCAGCAATGGCAGGTTGAGTTTCAAATGGAATGTGCAGGTTTTGCATGATTTTTATCCAGGCATTTTATTATGGCCACAGCTTAACCTGTTTTAAGTTTGGGTGTTAGCGGGTGTTTTTCTGGAAGTACAACTAATAAGTCTGCTCGCCTACAGACCCGCGAATTTCATTTGAGGTCGCTGTGAACCCATCCATGGGCGCTTGGCTTTGGCATCCCTGCCAAAGACAACCTCAATTGAAATCCGTGGATCTCTAAGCTCAATTATCTTTATCCTGTACCTTTGACTTAGAAAGCGTTAACTGAATTGAAATACTAACTTAGAGATGGGTTTATTCTTATTGAGGTGTTTGACGAAGCAAGCCCCCACGGATGGGTTGATGGCGCCCTCAATAGGAATGAACGCACCTCTAAGTTGGCAGCCTAGAAAATATAAACCCCGTTAAGTGGATAGTGGGAACTATAATTCCCGCGCACACCACACGACCTTACCCACAATATGATTAAACTCGCTATTGGCTTCATTGATAAGCCAGCTCTGATATTCAGGGTTGTCACTGATGACTTTAATGGCGCCTTTTGCCTGATTTTTAAGGCGTTTGGCCATCAAACCCTGATCCGTGTGTAATAGGTAAATGCCTTCACGCACTAAACTGGTTTGAGATAAATCCACCAGCACATTGTCGCCAGGGTTTAGTGTGGGCAACATACTGTCACCGGAAATACTTACGAAGGCCAATTTGTCACCAGAGACATTTAGCTGACTGGATAGCCAATTTTTATTGAAGGCAAAATAATCGTTAATATCCTCCACCGACACATCGCTACCAAAACCCGCACTGGCCTGAACATCAAACATGGGAGCAAATACTAACTCTTGGCTTTGGTTAGCCCCGGCGGGCTGGGCATTTTCATTTTGTTCGCCAGTTAACAACCAATTTAGGTCCACCCGAAACTCATCATATAAGTACTGTAAATAACTCATGGAGGGGCGACTGGCACCGCGACAAATTTTATAAATATGTGAGGCAGACTTGTTGGTTATTTGTGCAAACTGTTTTTTATTGCCCTTGGCTAACTGATCAACCACCAACATAAAACGACGTGCAAAGGCATTGGCCATGTTGAATCTCACTTAAAAAAACGGCGCTTAGTATATGCAGTATGGTTTGGCTTGCAAGGCAGAATATGGGGATATTAATTTGCTGATATTTTAACCGTTTAATTAATCAAACTACCCATAACAATTGTCCTTAATGCACATTACGCAGGTAATAACTTCGCAAAAGTGACAACAGCATCGCAAAATCTCTGCCTTAAGGCAGATTGCCAAATTAGAAAATTGAGGATTTTGAATTTTCTGTTAGTATCCAACACGCTCTTGGGAAGACTTAGTAATAATGAGTCTGAGCATTAAAAAAAACAGTATAAAAATTATACAAAATTAGAATTATAATAAGTGCAAAAACATTATTCGTTATTGGGGCTGGAAAACGGAGCTGACAAGGAGTCGATTAAAATTGCGTTTCGCCGCTTGGCGTCGGTCTTTCATCCAGATCGCGATGCCAATAGCAGCTTACGCTTCCGTGAGATTTGCCATGCCTACCAAACATTAATTACCCATGTAGAGTCAGCGCACGTTGTGCAGCTAGACCGCAATCCCATGCCTCAAAAAAACACCCACTGTAAAAGCCTGGCCCTTAGCAGCAATAGACGCTTAGGAAAACGGGGCTCCCCCAGTGACCGTCGCTTTGAATGCGTAGGTGAAGACGAGTACAAAGGCGTACACGTGCGCACCCAAGCTTAAAACCCCCTCTATCAGTCTGCCAACACCGTACGATCCTGCGCCCAGTGGCGTAAATCATCCAGTTTTTCACCCATGAGCACCGACAATGGCTGAGTACGATTTAATTCGTCCACAATAAAATCCGCATTCACTTCAGATTTTTGTGCCTGAGCCACGTGAATGGCCGATACCACCGCCTGCTCAATCTCTGCCCCACTAAAACCTTCACTGAACAAAACACAGGCGCTTAAATCCAAGTTATCCGGATTAATATCACGTTTGTTTAGGTGAATTTTAAAAATATCCTGTCGCACATTGTCTTTTGGTAAATCCACAAAAAACACTTCATCAAAACGTCCTTTACGCACCAATTCAGGGGGCATCTTTTGAATGTCGTTGGCGGTGGCCACCATGAAAACAGGTTTCTCCCGTTCGCTCATCCAGGTTAACAGGGTACCTAATATACGCTGTGACACACCGTTGTCGTTTGAGTCAGTGCCCAAGCCCTTTTCAATCTCATCCAGCCACAACACACAAGGGGACATCATGTCTGCCAAGGCCAAGGCATCACGCAAGTTGCGTTCGGTCTCGCCAAAAAACTTATTGTACATGGCCCCCATATCTAAACGCAGTAGCGGTAAATGCCAGCTGCCGGCAATGGCCTTAGCAGCCAGACTCTTGCCGCTGCCCTGCACACCTAACAACAGTAAACCCTTAGGGCGCAATTTTGCGTCTTCCTGAGTAAAGGCATCTTGGCGAATATCTAACCATTGTTTTAAATGTTTAAGGCCCGCCACCTCATTAAACTGGGCGGTTTGATATTCATAGGCCAGTACCGAATCCATATCCATGAGTTCAAACTTGGCTTTATTGATTTGCGGCAAATCCGATTCGGTGATGGCGTTGTCGTCGGCGATGGCACCACGAATTAACCGTCGCGCATCGGAGATAGTAACCCCCTTAAGGTGTTGAATAAGCTGCTTAAGGGTAGCGGCGTCTGTTTTCACTCTTTGTCGGGTTTCGCGACCCCAGGCCCGAGCTTCATCCTGCACCAATTTCATAAGCTGGGTTTCACCGGGTAATTTAAAGCTGAAGCGCGCCGCTAGGCGGCTGATTTCCGGCGGTATTTCCACCTTATAGCTGAGTAATACCACCGTCTTGGGGGTGACGTCATGGGTTAGGGCAATGTCTTTTAACAATCGCACCACGGAGGGTTCTTCTAAAAATGGGTGCATGTCGCATAATACATATAAACCGGCTGGGGCGGTTTGCTTGATGTAACGCAACACTTCCAATGGTTTTTTTGTATTTTCGCTATCGGGTTCTTCACCAAACTGGCTGCGCTTTAAACCATCGCTTAAGGTCCAGTGGTACATGCTCATGGTGCGTTTTATAGCAAGGCGGGTTAACAGCTCAAGGGCGCGTGCTTCTTCATAGCTTTCGATGGCGATGATGGGTAACTGATGGGCCACCACCGCATTTAAATCGTCCAGATCCTGCATAACATCCCTTACGTCTTAAGCACTAAAGCTCAGGACTATATCAGAATATTTAGCAGGACGGTTTTTGACTAACGTCTACGCCTACTCAGAATTGGCAAGTCGGTTATCCAGGGAATAAGCGCCGGCACCATTAGCCACCAGGAATAAAAAACCACCTGCCAGGCCAATGTTTTTCATGAACATGATCATCTGCATTTGATCGCTAAAATTGGCATGAAACAAGATGGCAGCCAGGATGCAAAATCCGGCTAAACCCAGTGCAGCAATGCGGGTTTTATACCCCACGATAACCGCCAACCCCAAACCCACTTCGGTGAGTATAACGAGGGGCAATAACATACCCGGTACGCCCATGGCCTCCATGTACCCCTGAGTACCTTCATAACCCCCTATCTTGCTGACGCCTGCCATGACAAACATAAAGGAAATAAGTAAGCGCCCCAGTGGAGCGGCAAATTCTTGTACTTTATCCATTGTAATCTCCCACCATTAAGGTGATTAGTGTTCCTTGTGAGTATGGTTGTAAACTTGAGGTTTACAAATTAACTGCTACCCGAGGTTTTGCTAATACTGCCAACGTAACCCCGTCATAAAGCCAATGGCACGATTAGGTACCCCTACATTATTACCCGCCCTTTGAGAGGTGCTGTTATAACCTTCATCGCTCAAATTATTTAGATGAAAATACAATTCCAAATCATGGGGAAAAAATCGACGGTAATGCACATTAATGAAACTGCGTTGTGGTATATCGCGCACCGCATCCACCTGGTTATCTACATAGGCATCTTGTTTAGTGGAATGATGATTCACCATGAAGGCAAGACTAAAATGATTGGTTAGGTAAACTAGGCTAAGCCCGCTGAAAAACTCCGCTTCACTGTTTACCTGGTTTGGCCCATCAAATATCCAGCTGGTATTAAATCGGCTGCTCAAGGCAGGCGCCCACTGATGGTGCCATTCCAGTTCCAGCCCGGCTAAGCTTTCATCGCCAGTGTTGTACCTTTCTATGGGGGTGGTTTGCGCATTACTGATGACATCTCTCAGTTCGGTGTAAAATAAGGTGGTTGCCAAGAAATACGTTTGCTCTTGGGTTTGCCAAATTAATTCTGAAGTGCGCGCCACTTCCGGCTTTAAATTGGGATTGCCAAGGATGGCCGAGCTATTTTGCACATCGGTCTCCCCCCGACTAGGGGCCCGAAACGATTCCCCGTAAAGCCATTTTAAGGTTTGCCCAGCGCTATAATCCCAAACCAGCCCGCCTCTGGGGCTTAGGTGCCCGCCAAAATTACTGTAGTCATCGTGGCGTAATCCCAGTACATAATGCAGCTGATCATTAATAGCTCCTTGGTATTGCGCAAACAGGCCATAAATGGTTCTGTGGGTTAACGGAGCTTGAGACAAATACAGGCTGGCGGCGCCAAATAAGTTGGCGTCACTGTCGATTATTTTGGGGCGGCGCCATTCAATACCTGCCAAGGCCTTGGCTCCTTCATCCCCCAGATAACTCAAAGAGATTTCGGCTAGGGGTTCTTGCTCTTCTATTTCGCCACTAATACCCAGTTCATTAGGGGGTAAGGCAGGAGAAATGAGCCCGGCAATATCAAACCGTTTTTTTGATAACGAGAGGTTACCGTGCAGTTGCAGCTGTTCACTTAGCGGATATTGATATTTAATATCTACGAAACGCGTCTTGGCATCCAGTAAATTAGGGCCGTTAGAGACAAACCCTGAAACATAAAATTGTTTGTTGCGTGTTCTGCTTTGGTATATGGCCAAGCTTGCATAATTGCCTTTCGCTTTTAGATACACTTCTTCAAACACATAGGGGTCTCGGGTCGTCACTAAATCATTTTTAAAAGGGTCAAACACCCTTAATTTTTGCCCCTCATCGTTAATGGTTTTTACAAACAATTCAGATTCCCAAGCCTCATGATCCCCCTGCCACTGAACGCTGGCCATGGTTTGGGTACCGCTGCCGTTAAGGGTGGCCAGTGAAATGGCACTTTCATTGATGGCTTGACTGGTAATATTAATAACGCCTAAATAGGCATTGGAGCCGTAGATGGCCGAACCCGGCCCACGAATAAATTCTATGCGGGCAATCTTATCTAAATCAATGAGACCTTGAGAAGAATGCACACCTCCGCTCCAGTCACTATTTAGACGTTGCCCATCCAGTAATATTAAAATCTCACGACCTGAGCCGGAACCGGCATAAGCTCGGCTTGAAAAACTAAAAGATTCACTGGCATTATCAAAGCGCTGAGATTGAAACCCTGGCACAAAATTCATTAACTGACTGAGTTTATTTATGCCCAATACCCGAAGTTGCTCACGGGTATATACCGTCACCGAGGCGGGCACCGAGTCCAGGCTTTCTTCATGGCGGGTGGCAGAGGTGATGGTAATTTCCAGTAACTCTTCCAATGACATTTGAAACAGGCGATCCATGGTTTCGTCGCTTGCTGCCATAGTCACAGGGCTAACTAGCAATAACCAAAACAGCCAATTACGCAGCATCTTATGCACTCAGTAAAATGGTTTACATTTAAATTAAGCTAAATACGCCAACTATACACAGTTAAACCCCATGGCTACGTGGAACCTGGCCTGTACGCCTTACGCTTTATTGCTTCATGGCGCGCTTGGAAATCTGCAACATAATGTTATCGCTGGCCCTGTCATAGGGTGGCCAAAACATGTCCACCGCAAAGAATTTTGGATTGGCGTCTATTAATGGATTTTTGCTCACTAAGGTTGAGGCCGCCACCATACCTAAACCATTCACCACTCGATCTTGCACGGTTTTGCCAATAAAGTAGTTGGCAAATATCTCAGCCGCCTCCAGCTTGCGGCCCTTTAGTTCTTTATGAAAATTTATGGTATCCAGCCAGACCGTATTGCCCTCTTTAAAGCTCACTAAACTCCAGTTTCCCCCCTGGGCATTAATGGCCGAGGCGGCAATGCCATAAGACGCTACCAACACCACATTAGGATCTTTAAAGTCAGGCCCACCCGGCCAAAACTGCCCCACTTGTTCATACAGGGCATTCATCTTCATTTGCATGGCGCCATTTTTGTCCGATACAGCGGCCAATGCCTTACGGTCTTTAGCAACATTATGAATATAAAAGGGGGCTTTACCCATGGCCAAAGAAGCCAGGGCGATATTAGGTTGTACCTGGCCACTGGAAAGAGCCAGTTTTCCCTTCCATTTTTTATTCCATAAATCGTTAACGTGAACCGGTAAATCTTTTGGGCTAAGTTTATCCATGTTGGCCCAAATGCCATAAGCCCCTCCTCCCCAGGGTAAATACAAGGGTTTACCTTGCGCCATGGCCATGGGGATTTTGGTGAGCGCCGGGGAGAGTTTGGTGTAATTGCTTAAGCGCGGTGAGTCGGTATTCACCGCTTGCAATAACTTGGCAATTTTACCGTTTTGCATTTGAATGTAATTAAGGGTTAGAAATGAAATGTCGGCCTTGCCGGCCCGCAACACATTAAACATTTGCTCGGGCCCTTGGGCATAACTGTCGATGACCTTAACGGTAATATCGCCGTAACCCTGCTCTTTAAGCAAAGTATTTACCGCAGCCACTTCGGCCGGTTCAACATAACCTTCCCAGGTAAATACTCTCAAGGTATCTGCCTGAGAAAACGGCATAATTGCCAACCCCAGCACCATAAAAACGGTAAATAGCCTGGTGAGTTTCGCCATGATCGCACCTTTATATAAACCTAATGTTGCTAGTGAGTATAGGCCATATATTGGCCGATATTGTCCAGCCTGGTAATTCCCCCTATGCCAAGTGAGTGGCCGGGAAATCATAATTCCAAGAGGTTATTAACTTTGTTGTTTTATATAATAATATTGAACTATTTTTGCAGTGGATTCCAAGCACTATAAAATAACGGCCTAGGTTAAAGCCAAACTAGAACTGGTGTAGCTATCTAAACATTAAAATTGAAAACTAACTCCGGTTAATATTTCTCGCCCACGATTAGGCACGCCTTCGGATAACCCTTCATCAGACGACGGGGTTAAGTATTGCTTGTCTTGAATATTCTTAACTTGTATATAGCCCTCAAAGCGTTCACTAATTTGGTAACTTAGTTTTCCAAACAGTTGCCAGTAGGCATCTAAATTGAGGTTCGTACTGGCATCCACCGGCATACTACGTTCACCATGATAAGTGGCCACTAAATTACCATTAAATTTATTTAGCTGGTAATTCAATATAAATGAAACAAGGTGGTTTGCCTCTCGCAAAGATAGCGCTGAATTTTTAATAATGTGAGTATAGCTGGTGCGTAACATCCAGGCGTCATTCAAGTAATGACTTAACTCAAATTCAATTCCCTTAACCGGATCTACCTTAATATTTTGATACTGGCTAACACTACCCCCTATATTTACTTGCACAATTGAGTCCTTAAAGTGACTCTCAAAATACCCAAAAGACATCACTTTATTTGACCACTGGGCCACCCAAATTAAATCTAGGTTATGTACAGTTTCTGGTTGTAAGTCTTTATTCCCCAGTAAAGTGCTATTAGATTGTAAGTTAAGCTCATTTTCGGTTGGCGCCCTAAACGCCTGGCCATACAATACTTTAACGCTATGGTTAGCATTTATTTCATGCACCAAACCCAATCGTGGGCTTAGTTGTGAACCAATTCCAAAAAATTTATCATAACGCAACGAAAAGGTAACCTGGCTAGCCACCGACAATTGGTACTGGTGCTGCCCATACAATCCAAGAATATCTCTATTGGATTTATTTTGAATCAAAGTGGCAATGGATAAATCATTAGCATGGCGTATGGGGTAATCCTCATCCGCCAAAGCGCCCACATCAAAGTTACTGAAAGCACTAATATCTGGCCCCTGAATTTTTCTTACTTCAATACCAAACTGTAATTGCTGTTGACGGTTAATATACCAGTCGCTATGCCATTGAAAACGGGAATCGCTGTAGCCATCAAAGTCAAAATTATAAACTAAGGCATCGTTACTTGACGGGTTACTCACCCCTTCACCACCAAGCTCCCCCTCTTTAGTGGATTGGCCACTGGCACCCGTACCCGACTCACTATAGCTCAGCCATAACCAGGAGCTAATGCCAGACCAATTAAAATCATGTTTTAAATTCAGGCTGCTTAGGGAGGCTCGATTTTCATTAACACCATTGGCAATAATTTCAAATGTATAAAAATTACTGCTTTCATTGCTAGTGTGGTACAGCGACAGATATGTGTCTTTCCAACTGGCTTTTAAATTAAGGTCAATCACTCTACTGGGGTCATCGGTTTTAATTCGTGTATCACTAAACGTATCGAGAACTTTATAATCGTCACCATTGTCGGTATCCAGGTACAAAAATGCATCCACCGTTACGTCACGGTGATGATAGGTCGTCAGCATATGAGTTTTGACGCGGCCAAAACTGCCCACACTAATGCTTGCTTCATTAATGTTGGAGCGAGTAATGATATTAATCACCCCCATCATGGCGTTCGAGCCGTAGACGGCAGCGCCGGGACCACGAATAAATTCCACTCGATCTATTTTCCACAGTGGAAACTTGGGGACAATTTCTCCGCTGCCGCTGGCGGCAGACTCTTCCAAGCGGTGACCATCTACCAACAATAATATCTCTGAAGAGCCCGCGCTAATTCGCCGCCCCCTAGAGGAATAAGGAAAATGCTGAGAGGCAAAAGAGGTACGATAAGACTGAAATCCTGGCACTAGATTCATAAGTTCATCCAATGAATCCAGACCCATGCGCTTAATGTCTTTATGATTAAATACCGTGGTGGCGGCCGGCACGGTTTTAAGGTTCATGGGGGTAAGGGTTGAACCTGTGACCTTAACCTTTAAAATTTCTTCAAGGGACAGGGAAAAGTAGCGCTCTAGATTTACTTCCCCGTATAGGGGCATTGAAAATACCAGCACGATTAACATGAGTGTTTTCATACTCTACCCAAATAGACAACGCCCAGAGTAATGTATAGTTGAAACCGCTCCCTCTGTCATGGGGCGGCCTAACACCTAAGTGCCTGCTAAGGTCACTGCCGGTCATACTGTAGCCTTTTTAATCTGTCTAAAGATTCCCCCACCACATTATTATGAGCAAGCTAGGTTAAAAAATGGCACACTTGCTGTTTTTAGCCATCGCCGCTCAGTTGGACAGCAACACAAGCCCCAATTGAGCCCAACCAGAGCCAGCCCATGTCTTTTGTATTCGAAGAAATTGATTTTCAGCAAACCCCGCTGGGGGCCATTAGCCTGAGACGCCGCAGCGAACCCAGGTTAAATAACCAGGTCTTGTATGAAGTAAAACTCAACGAAGAGTTTTTGATGTCCAGCCTGTTTACCGAAGCTGAAATCCAGCTGTCTAAAATTTGCCTAAGTGCCCTTGAGGGCAGCGATTGGGACGTGGTGGTGGGTGGCCTGGGACTGGGTTATACCGCAGTGGCGGCCCTGGAATTTGAAAACCTAAAAAGCCTGCAGGTGGTAGACGTGATGGAGCCGGTGATTAGCTGGCACCAACAGGGTTTAGTGCCTCTTGGGGATACGCTTAATAAGGATGATAGATGTCAGCTGATACACGCCGACTTTTTTGACGTGGCCACCAATGCCAAGCTGGATTTTAATGGCCAGGCCGTGGACCCCGATGGCGAGATGAAAAAAGTGCACGCCATCTTACTAGACATAGACCACTCCCCTAGCTACTGGCTAAACCCGGGCAATTGTATTTTTTACACCGAACAAGGTTTGAAAGACATGAGCAAGAAGCTGCACGCCGGTGGCATTTTTGGTTTGTGGTCGGACGAACCGCCAGCGGAGGATTTCGTGGCCCTGTTAGAGGGTATCTTTGATAGCTGCGAATCCCATGTGGTGACCTTCCCTAATCCTTATACAGGTGGTGAATCCACCAACACGGTTTATCTGGCCCGCAAAGCATAAACACAAGGGGCTCCAAGGACTGGCGCCCCCTTAGTATATTTGACAAGCACCCTAAGCCATCTAGTTTTTAGG